>ERZ826764.3088-NODE-3088-length-14147-cov-3.209977_pt1 | contig 14147 bp, 11 predicted proteins | sample MGYA00519870_ERZ826764 | MGnify/ENA primary metagenome ERZ826764 (study PRJEB31778, sample SAMEA3449239) | human gut metagenome | biome: human gut; feature: human-associated habitat; material: faeces | place: United Kingdom | collected 2010/2012 ...
GGTCATTTCTTTTTGCTTATTCATTCTGTTCCTCTCCTTTCAAGCCGCCGAGAATAACGGCGATCATCTCAATAACATCAAGCAGCTCGTCATCGATACAGCTTCCCGTTTCAATGCGTTGCAATTCTACAAGCACACCGGCAAGCTGATTCCGCAAGGCTTTGAAAACCCTCGGGCTTCCCAGCACAACGATATCTCCGGCGGCAATAACACTGGAACCGGGATTTACATCCCCCAGCACAATGATGCTGGATTCTGTCTCCAGGATCTGTCCCCTGCGCAGGGTACCCCGGTAGAATTGTCCCGCAGACTCTTCCTCGTACCTTTTTCGCCGGAATTCTTCCAAAGCCTTGCCGTAAATACGGTTTTTCTCTTCATCCTTTCCGACGATGCAGGTTATATTCAAATGGGAATTTATCCTTATGGTCTCTATCAGGCTGTCCTCTTCCTCAAAGGACAGCTCCCTGCCCTCAAAAGAAACCGCCACAGAGGCATCAGAGAAAAATTCTTTTGATTCCTTAAATTTGCCGGCCACCTCTTCAAGCAGCTGTCCAAAATCCAAATCGCTGTCCAGATACAGGGTAAGCCCATTCCGGAAGCTTTTAACTATTACTGCATTTTTCATATCCGCTCCTGTCCCGATAGTTTTTGGCAATTTCAGAAAAACATTAATCTTCGGTATTGACAACGGCTTCCAGCTGGCTGGCCGTACCATTTAATATATCTTCCTCTTTATCAGGATTAAAATAATACTGCAGCACTTTACAGGATATCTGCGCAGCATAGTCGGAAGCATATCCGTTGCCGATCCTGGTTGCAATGGCAATTTCCGGGTTTTCATATGGTGCATATCCCAGGAAAAGTGCATGTGCCGGCCGCAGCTTGTTTTCATCAGCCGTACCGGTTTTACCGGCCGCGGATATGCCTGCATCCACAAAGTATTTTTTTCCTTCCACCACACCCTTCATTCCGCTGTGGATAGCATCCCAGTATGCGGTAGGCATTTCTATGGTATTGCGGACCTCGGGAGTGAAATCCTCCAGAAGGTTTCCGCTTCGATCGGTTACTTTATCCAAAAGGCTTAAGTTATAGCATGTCCCGCTGTTCGCCACCGTGGCCACATATCGGGCAAGTCCTACTGTGGTATAGTTATGCTCCCCCTGTCCGATTGCAGACGCAGAAGGGTTTGCCATGGAAAACTGAGGCATGGATTCTTCTATTTCAACTCCGGACTTATCCGTAAGCCCGTAAGCATCCGCATATTCCCGCATACGGGTATTGGCGAGTTCAAAATTAGTTCCGCTTTCAGGATCGCCGGACAGGCCGAAACGGTATCCCATTTCATAGAAGAAATAGTTGCAGGAATGGGTTATCGCCTGGGAAACATTCAGATTGCCATGACCATAGGTATTCCAGCAGCGCATGACGATATCTGAGTATCGGGTAAAACTCCCCACACAATCCACAGTGCTTCTGGTATCAATGATTCCATCCATCAGGGCCGCTGAAGCGACTACCATTTTGTAGGTAGAACCGGGAGCGCTTCTCATCTGTGTGGCATAATCCCATAAAGGCAGTGATAAATCATTCTGCAGGCTGGCATAATAATCGGCATCAATACCGTTTGCCAGCTTATTGTTGTCATAACTGGGATAGCTGACCAGGGCCAGTACCTCTCCGGTATTGGGATCCACAATTACACAGGATGCGGAAAAGGGATCCAAAGCCAGCTGGGCCGGAGTAATCTGAAGATTCTTAATCAGATTCCTCATAAATGTATAAGAAGAGATACTTCCATTCTCCAGAGCCGCCTTTTCCTCTTCGGATACGGAAACAAGCTCCTGTTCCAGCAATACCATACATATCTGTTTTCCATTGATGGAATTATCGCGGATCATATATTTATACAGCTTTTTATGAAACGCTGTTTTATCCAGTTCCAGACGGATGTAATCCACCAGTCTGTCAAAAACCTCCGAGGAATCTGCATACTGGGTATCCATATCCAGCCTGCTTACATCGACCCAGTTCCGGGAAATGGCATATTCCAGAAAATCACTTAAGGATATCGTTTCTTCCTCAGACCAGGCTTTATAGGTTTCATCCTTGCTGTCAACAGAAAGCACCTTGGTATCATTAATCAACAGATTAGTAACTATATAGCTTTCATAGCTCTGATACTCTTCCGCCAGCTGATTATATGGGGTCCTTCTGTTATAAAGCTCCTCTGTGAGCCAGCTCCAGACCTGTTCCTTCTTTTGGAGGAAAGCCGTCCGTACCGCCTGTTCATTGTCTCCCGCACCGGCAGAAGCCATATGCTCCAGGCTTATCACATTATTATTAAACAAGGCAAAATAAACATCATCTATGGGAATTTTAATTGTGGAGGCCTTTTGGTTTGCCCCCAGCTTGAATTCCTTGATATTTTCAATCTTATCAAGGAGCAGGCCTGCGATGCTCTGTTCCAGGATATTATACACAGCTTCCTGCAGATCCGCATCCAAAGTGAGGTAAACATCATTTCCGGCGACCGGATCCACCCGGCCCTCCGAATCAATTTCCTTCCCCAGGTTGTCCACATATATGGTTTCGCTGCCTTTTTCACCCTGAAGGTATGTTTCCATAACCTTCTCTATCCCGGATTTACCCACGGTATCATTCATTTCATAACGATCCGGTTCATCCTCTCCCCTGCTGGTTTCTTCATTCAGGCTCTTGAGCTCATCCGAGGAGATTTTACCGGTATAGCCTATTATATGAGAAAAATAAGTGCCGTTGATATAACGTCTGATAGTATCCTCTGCAATATCAATTCCCAGAAGAGCATCATTGTTTTCCTTTACGGCAGCTACCGTTTTTTCACTTACATCCGTGGCAATCGTCGTGGGTATGTATTTCTGGTAGCTGTTTGCCTTCATGGCATAGCGGATAGTAATCAGCTTAAGGACTTCGGCTTTTGTATAGCCTTGTCCGGGTACAAAGGTGCTCTTGTCATCCGGATCTGTCCTTTCTCCGATACCATAGGTCTCTGCCATATAATTGATCACATCCTGGGGCGTTGCGTTTTTTTCCTTCTCTTTCAGGTTGTCAATGGAAGCATGTCCATAAATATCAGCAAGAAAACGCAGCAGCTTGGTGTCTGTTACGTTAAATGCGTATTCTCCGTTTTTATCCAGGTAGATATTAAAATCACTGATAACACTGTCGCCATTCTTTTCAATGATATGAATGGTCTCAAGAAGCGTGGCGTTCAGATTTTTGTTTTTATTCTTATCTGACTCGTATACATCTTCTATGGTAACGGAATAAGCCAGATCGTTATAAGCGAGAAGCTTCCCGTTTCTGTCAAAAATCTTTCCCCTGGAACTGGAGATAGAACGTTCCTTTTTGATCTTCAGGGAAAATTCATTCAGATAATTTTCTCCCTCCACGATCTGCAGGACGAAAACCCGGTGTATCAGGACGCCGCCCATAAGAATCACAACGAGAGTGAGCACTATCAGCCTGGAATTTATTAAGTTTAAAAAATTATCTCTGAATCTCTCAAACAATTATTCATTACTCCTTCTTTCCGCAGCTTCCAGCTTTTTATGTAATAACAGAAGCAGCGGATATACCGCAAAAGCAATCACAATCGTATATACGGCTTCCGGAAGAATAACATGGATAAAATAATACCCGATATCCAGCCGGCTCCTCAGCAGGAACAAAAGCACATAGCATACGAAATTGTAACCGATATCACTTACTAAAATCAGAATCAACGGCAGTTTAATATCCTCCGGATAAAACATCCTCTGGAATGTGCCGTTGACATAACCTACCACCATATAAAGCAGCGCATAAAATCCAATCACATCACCGCCGAAAATATCAGCCAGCAGACCGCAGAAAAATCCGATAAGAAGGCCGTTTTTTTCACCGTTCATAAAACCGCAGGATGCTATTAATATGATAAGCAGGTTCGGCATAATGCTGCTGAAGGCAGCCGCCGGCAATACACTGGTCTGCAGGATAAAGCATAATAATACCAGAAGGACCGAGATTATATTCCTTTTCATAAGGCCTTCTCCTTCCTATTCCTTATCCATGGAATGCTTCTCTTGTGTAACCTGCTGTTTTAATTCCATTATAACCAGGACCTCCTGGATATGCTGGAAATCCACTGCCGGTGTGATATAGCCGTATTTTGTCATATTGTTATAGGATGTACTAATGGAACTGATAAAACCGATAGGGATACCGGGAAGATATTTATTGCTTATATTTGAAGTGACCACCTTATCCCCTTCGGATACTTTATTTTCCTTATCATAAAGCTGTTCAAAACGGATAACGCCGTCCGACATAACAGACTGCAAATCTCCGGAAACCATCAGATTTTCTGAGGTGGAAAGGATCGTGCCGTACACATTGGCATTATCTGCAATAATGGAAACCACTCTGGCATAATTGGGGCCTACACTGACCACCCTTCCTGCCAGCCCACTGCCGGCAAGAACATTCATATCTACCTGTATGCCGTCGTCGGATCCTTTGTCTATGACAAAGGAATAAAACCAGTTGCTGGAATCGCTTGCGATCACCCTCGCCCCTGTCTTTTCATATTCCGAAGTTGCCTTATCGATCTCGTAGAGCTCCCTGAGGCTGGTAAGCTCATATTTATCCTGCTGGAGCTGTGCATTTTCCATGGTAAGGGCGTCCACCTGATCCTTCAGCGCCTGGTTCTCCGCAAGAACCTTTTTCAGCTGTCCCATTTCCTCAGCACGGTCATAAAGATAACCGCCTACGGAAGCGATTCCCTTCTGAAAGGGAACTACAACATACCCTGCAGCAGCCCGCAGCGGACCTTCAAACAAATCTGTTTTAAAGGTCACAAGCATCAGGGCGACACAGACACCTGACAAAATCAGCAGCAGGTATTTACTTGGCAGGGTGAATTTATTTCTTTTTTTCTTTATTACAGGACTCATTTACCCATCCCTTCAATCGCATAGGCAACTGATTTATAGTTTTCATCGTTGAGAACTTTGGAAAGGCCAATAACAACGCTTTCTACCGGCTTCTCCGCCACATTTACACGAAGGCCCGTATTTTTACCCAGCTTCTCCGCAAGATGGCTGATTTGGGATGCGCCGCCTGTAAGATAAATTCCATGACGGTAAATATCCGCTCCCAATTCCGGAGGCGTACGTTCCAGAATGACTTTAACACTGTCAATGATCGTATCAAAATGCTCTTCCAGACAGGATACTACAAGTTCCGTAGGGATAGTACGCTCAACAGGAAGGCCGGTAACAATATCCCTTCCGAACACTTCCGCACCGACTCCGGCTTCCTCCAGCTCGGAAAGGGACTTCTTGATCCCCTCCGCTGTTTTGCCGCCGATGAGCAGGCCGAATTCCTTACGGACCGTGCTGCGGATAGCCTCGTCAAATTTAAGGCCGCCGGTCTTGATCAGACGGCTGAGCACAATGCCTCCCAGAGACAAAATAGACACTTCTGTGGTATCATAACCAACATTCACTACAAGAACACCCTGGGAATTCTTTACGTCGATATCCAGCCCCAGACCGTCTGCCACGGCTTTTTCCACCACCATGATCTTGCGGGCCTTCACGTTGGCGTCGCGTATCAAATCATAAAATGCACGCTTCTCCACCTCCGTGATATCCGTGGGTACCGCAATATAAAAATCTGCCGGCTTAATATTTCCGCCGGACATATCCGTTACAAAGAAACGGATCAGTGTTTCCATATTCTTGATATCCGCAATGACTCCGTTGCACAGCGGATAAGAAATATGAATGTTTCCGGGGGCTTTTTCATACATCTCATAAGCGGAATCCCCATAAGCGAAAACGTTCTTCTTGTTCTGTACGGCTATCATGTTTTTTTCAATCATGATCTTATCATCCGCCGCACTGTAAATCTTGATATTGCTCGTACCTAAATCGATTCCAAAAGCATTCGTAGACAAAATGATTTTCTCCTTCCTTATTTCAACAGGCCGGATTCCCTGAAGCTTACATAGCAGTTATCTCCCACGATGATATGATCGATCAGCGGAAGCTGCATCATGCCGCAAAGCTCAGCCAGATGTTTTGTAATTTCAATATCCTGCCTGCTGGGCGATGCGTCGCCGCTGGGATGATTGTGTATCAGCAGGATATGTACGGCATGGTACTCAAGCGCCACCCGGAAAACCTCCCGGGGTGAGACCAGAGAACAATTTACGGTCCCTTTGGATAATACCCGGTCACAGATCATACGGTTCTTATTATCGGTCATAACAAGAATCACTTCTTCTGTCTCCAGGTACCGCATCCTCTTCATGTAATAGTCTGCCACAGTTTCCGGTTTGGTAAACTGCAATCTGTCACGGGTATCCGCCATGGACAGCCTGCGTGACAGTTCTATAATGCATTTGATTTTTACTGCCTTGACCTGGCCAATGCCATTTACCCTGCATAAATCCGCAACAGATAAGTGCTGCAGCCCGAGAAGTCCCTTATCCCGGCCCTTCGGCAGGGACAGGATTTGCCCCGCAAGCTGCAGAGAGCCCATATTCCTGGTGCCGGTCCTGATAATAATGGCCAGCAGTTCTGCTTCGGAAAGAGACTCCGGCCCTGTTGCAAGAAATTTTTCATAAGGCTTCATCTCTTCATAGCATGGTTCTTTTTGGTTCTTTTGATTCATTTTTTACCCCGTTTCTTCACGTATTCCGAACGCTCCTCACGGGTACCGCCGTCTGTATGTATACTTAAAAGCCGGCTTTATACCGGCCTCACAGCTTATAGAATGCGGTAAATCAGCAAAGCAATCACTATCCCCAGTATGCTTGCGATTGTAATTTTAATTGTCAGAGCAAAGGTGATACTCAAAATTCCGAAATCCAGAATCAGCGGGTTTGTCAGCCCGAAGGTCTGCCCGAAATTCATAAAACTCGAAGGAAACAGGCTTCCGATAAAGCCGCCCAGCACGATTCCGGCCAAAACGAGCAACAAACAGGTCCATCCGTTTTTACTTTTCATTTTCTTCATTCATTCATCCTTTGTATTTGTTGACATTACCTATATTAGCATACTTCCAGATCTGTGTATAGAATCTAAAAGTAAAAAATTTCGCCCTATCCGACAGCGATCGACACCCCTTTACCGTAATCGGCAGGAGAAGATCTGTTTAATTACGGCAATTGGACGGCTTTCGCCTCCACACAATACTGCAGGGATTTCATGATGCCGAATTTTACGTGCGGCCAGGTAAGGCCCCCCTGGAAATAAGCGGTGTAGGGAGGTTTTAAAGGTCCGTCCGCGCTCAGTTCAATGGAAGAACCGGATACAAAGGCTCCCGCGGCCATAATTACCTGGCTGTCATAACCGGGCATATCCCAGGGCTCGGGCCTTACATAACTGTCCACCGGAGCTGCCGCCTGAATACCCTCACAGAATGCGATCAGCCCCTCCGGAGTGCCGAAGGTTATCGCCTGGATGATATCATGCCGACTTTCCCTGCCGTCAGGGATTACCCGGAGTCCCAGACGCTCATAAACGTTGGCGGCAAACACAGCTCCCTTCAGTGCGCTGGCCGTAACGGTAGGCGCAAGAAAAAGTCCCTGGTAGAACTGAGGCAGGATTCCAAGCGAAGCGCCCACTTCTTTTCCGAGTCCGGGGGATGTGAGCCTGCATGCGGCATTTTCCACACATTCTTTAGTCCCTGCAATATAACCGCCGATGGGGGCCAGGCCTCCTCCCGGATTCTTGATCAGAGAGCCCACGCACATATCGGCCCCCACATCAGAAGGCTCTGTACGTTCCACAAATTCTCCGTAACAGTTATCCACCATGCAGATAACATCCGGCTTCTGCTTCTTTATAAAGGCGATCAGCTCCCCTATCCGTTCCACCGATAATGTGGGCCGCGTCTGATAGCCTTTGGAACGCTGGATGGTAACCACCCGGGTACGTTCATTCAGGGCGAGAGCTATATTTTCATAATCAAATCCGCCGTCCGGCAGCAGGTCCACCTGCCGATAGCTGATCCCATACTCCTTCAGGGACCCCCTGGATGGACGGATACCGATAACCTCTTCCAGCGTATCATAGGGCTTGCCCACGGGAGACAGCAGTTCATCCCCGGGACGAAGGTTGCTCATAAGAGCAAGCGCAAGCGCATGGGTGCCGCAGGTTATCTGCGGGCGTACAAGAGCGTCCTGTGTATGAAAAACTGCGGCATAAACCGCCTCCAGCGTTTCTCTTCCCAAATCATTATAGCCATATCCGGTGGTTCCCAGCAGGCAGGCTTCGCTGACCTTGTTTTCCTGCAGGGCCTTGAGCACCTTCATCTGGTTATATTCCGCGGTTTCATCGATTTTTTTAAACCGGCCTTCCAGTTCTTCCAGTATTTGCTGTCCAAAATGGTATACCTGTCCGGAAATTCCCATTTCACGGTAAAAATCAGAAATATTGCTTTCGTTCATCTTGTCTCCCTTTGTGCTGTGTATTCCAATCCTTCCACAGACACTTTTATATTTTTAAAGGCATTTGTTTTTCCCTGCATTTTTCCAGCATAAAGAGAAGGATATCTTCTTCGGAATCAAATTCCGGTTTTTCCACCCATATCACATCCCGCTCCCTCCTGAACCAGGTAAGCTGCCTTTTGGCAAAATGGCGGGTATCTCTCTTGATCAGGTAAACAGCCCTTTCCAAATCATATTCGTCTTCCAGGAAGCCTAAAATTTCCTTATAGCCCAGTCCCTGCATGGAAACCATATCCCGGCGGCATCCGCGCTCCCTGAGCTTTTTCACTTCCTCCACAAGGCCTTCCTGAAGCATTTTATCCACTCGTTTATCGATACGGTCATATATGGCCTCTCTCTTATCATCCAGGACAAAATAGCAGGCATTATATGCGGCCTGCCTTTTGCGTTCCTGTTCGTTATGCTGGGATATTTTTTTACCTGTCTGCATATAGAATTCCAGAGCGCGGATTACCCGTTTCACATTGTTGGCATGGATCTGCTCTGCCGATTCCTTATCCACGGCAGCCAGCATTTTATGAAGATATTCCGGGCCTTTTTCATCGGCAGCCTGTTCCAGCTTTTCCCTGCAGGTGGTATCCTCCGGGTTTTCCGTAAAATCAATATCATACAGCACAGACTGGATATAAAATCCGGTTCCTCCTGTAATGATCGGGATTCTCCCTCTTTCCCTGATATCCGCAATGGCTTTCTTCGCCAGCTGCTGAAAGGTGACCACATTAAATTCTTCTTCCGGCTCCATAATATCGATCAGGTGATGGGGGATTCCCTGCATATCCCGGCTTTTAATTTTTGCGGATCCGATATCCATCTGCCGGTATACCTGCATGGAATCTGCAGAGATAATTTCCCCGTCCACCCTTTTCGCCAGCTTCAGAGAAAGGTCTGTCTTTCCTACCGCGGTAGGTCCGGTCAGAATGATGAGAGGTTCTTTCTCTTCCATTTGCCTTCTCCAATCGTACTTTTATATAATTCTTTTAAACTTCTTTTCCAGCTCATACTTACTCATTGTTATGATAGTAGGCCTTCCATGAGGGCAATGATACGGATTTTCCAGCTTCAGCAGCTGATCCAGCAAAGCCTCCATTTCCCTGAAGGACATAGTATGATTCCCCTTTACAGCGGATTTACATGCCATGGAAGCCAGCTTTTCCGCAATAACGGAAGGGGTTCCATGAGGCGGCTCTTCTTCCAGTTCATCCAGGATAGCTTCAATGAACTCCTTTTCGTAATGACCGTACAGGTCACAGGGGACCGAACGGACCGTATAGGCATTGCCGCCGAACTCATCTATCTCAAATCCCATCTGCGCAAAATAGGACTCATAGCGCTCCAGCAGATGGGCTTCCCTGGCTGAGAGGTTCAGGACAATCGGCGGAGTGAGCATCTGGCTGTCCACTGTCCCGGTTTTCATCTTGTTGATCAGGGCTTCATACTTCACCTTTTCGTGGGCCGCATGCTGATCAATAAAAAGCAGCTTATCCTCATACTGAGCCAGCCAGTAGGTATCGAACACCTGACCGAGTATCCGGAAGCTTTGCACCGCTTCCTTTGTCAGAAGCTTTTCTTCAAAAAGCTCCATCTGTTTGACATCCTGTACCTGGTACAGGCCTTCCTCTTCCCTAAGCATCTGGCTTAAACGTCTTGTTTCAAATGGCTGCGGAGCCTCCGGCCTGATGCGGACGGACGGTGCCGGGGAGCTTTCGGGAGCTTCCGATTGAACAGAGGCTTCGGCTTTTTCCTGGTTTTCCGAATGGACAGCGACTTCGGCTTTTTCCTCGTTTTCTGGTTGGACAGAGGCTGGGAGGCTTGACAGTGATGGTTCTTCCGTCTGCTCCGGCTGAAACGATGTCTCCGGCACTTCCGGCGCAGGATTTTTTATTTCAGCCTGAATGATGGCCTCCGGTTGTTTTTCTGCCGCATGGAGCGCAGGAGCTGCCGCAGGCATTGCAGCGGCTTCTGCTTCCGTTGGATTTTGGGGGCTTTCCGAATTCACTGTTGAAGGCTGTTCAGCAACCGGCCTCATGGGCCTGGGAACATAAGCCGAAGCGGCTTCTTTATTCGGAGTCTCGTTACTTAGAGTTTCCTTATTCAGAATTTCTTTATCCAGACCTTCTTTATTCGCCGCCCCTTTATCCGGCCCCTTTTTCGTTTCCTTCCTGTCTTCCAGCGTCACATCCGGAATCATTTCCCTGCGTCTGAGTGCTTCCCGCACTTTTTCTTCCAGAAAGGCATAAAGGCCGGGCTGATCATGGAACCGGATCTCCATTTTGGAAGGATGTACATTCACATCAATCCGATCCGGATCAATTGTAAAATGAAGCAGTGCAAAGGGGAATTTATGCTGCATCAGATATGCCTTATATCCTGCCTCCAGCCCTTTGGAGAGCAAAGGGCTCTTAATATAACGTCCGTTTACAAAGAAGAACTCAAAGTTCCTGTTGGAACGCACAACAGACGGGCTTCCCAGGAAGCCTTCTATCTGCAGGCCCTCTGCCTGTGCTGAAAACGGAATCAGCTCCTTTATGATTTCCCGGCCATAGATACGGTACAGAATCTCTCTGATATCCCCGTTCCCGGAGGTATGAAAACGAACCTGCCCGTTCATCATAAACTGGAAGGCAACTTCCGGACGGGAAAGTGCCATATGCTCCATCAGGTCAGAAATATAGCTTCCTTCCGTGGCATAAGATTTCAGGAATTTTTTCCTTACGGGCGTATTGAAAAATAATTCCCTCACAATGATGGTGGTGCCCTCTGGCGCTCCCACCTCTGAAAATTCCCGTTCCTTTTCGCCCTCAAGACGGTAATGGATTCCGGTCAGTTCATCCCTGGTCTTGGTTATCAGCTCCACCATGGAAACCGCCGCTATGCTGGAAAGAGCCTCTCCCCTGAAGCCGAGGCTTTTTACCTGGTACAGATCCTCTACGGTACGGATTTTACTGGTGGCATGCCGGAAAAAAGCTTTCCGTACCTGTTCTTTTTCGATTCCGCCGCCATTATCTGTCACACGGATGAAGGAGCAGCCCCCTTCTTTTATTTCCACAGTCACCGCCCTGGCGCCTGCGTCCATGGCGTTCTCCACCAGCTCTTTTACCACGCTGGATGGGCGCTCCACCACTTCGCCGGCGGCAATTTTGTCAATGGTACTGCTGTCAAGCAGCATGATTTCCGCCATATTATGCTTCCTTTCCTTTCAAAAGCCTTGCCTTTTTATCATTTACCATCTGTTTTTCAGTTTATTCTGCAGGCGGTACAATGTATTGAGGGCATCCAGCGGGGTCATAGTGCTTACTTCCACATTCTTCAGTTCTTCCAGCACATCCGCGTCCGTAACGGTATCAAACAGGGATATCTGATCCAGATCCAGTTCATCATAATGCTCCTGCTTTTTGGAAGGGGCATTGTTTTCCGCTATGGATATGCTCTGCACCTTTTCGGTTATGTCGTTGTCACTCAGCTGTTCCACAATTTCCTTGGCCCGGTCAATGACCAAATCCGGGACGCCTGCCAGTCTGGCCACCTGAATTCCGTAACTCTTATCCGCGCCGCCTTTGATGATTTTACGGAGGAAAACAATATCATCCCCCTTTTCCTTTACGGCGATACAATAATTGTTTACATTGCTCATTTTGCCTTCCAGCTCAGTCAGCTCGTGATAGTGGGTTGCAAACAGAGTCTTGGCACCCAGCAGCTTCCTGTTGCTGATATGCTCAATCACCGCCCACGCAATGCTGAGTCCGTCAAAGGTCGAGGTACCCCTGCCGATCTCATCAAGTATCAGAAGGCTGTTTCTGGTGGCATTACGCAGAATATTAGCCACCTCACTCATTTCCACCATAAAGGTACTCTGACCGCTTGCCAGATCATCCGATGCCCCCACACGGGTAAAAATACGATCCACGATTCCGATATCGGCCTGCCTTGCAGGAACAAAGCTTCCGATCTGCGCCATGAGCACGATAAGCGCAGTCTGCCGCATATATGTGGATTTTCCCGCCATGTTGGGGCCTGTAATAACAGCAATCTGACGGGTATTGTTGTCCAGATGAGTGTCATTGGGGATGAACATATCATGCTCAATCATTTTTTCCACCACCGGATGGCGGCCGTCTTTTATGTGTATCAGTCCCTTTTCGTTCAACTTGGGCCTGGTATACTGGTTCTGCTCCGCCACCAGGGAAAAAGAACAGAAAACATCCAGTCTTGCCACGGCCTTTGCCGTTGTCTGGATCCTTTCGATTTCACCAGCTATCTGATCCCTGATTTCACAGAACAAATCATATTCCAGGGTACAAAGCTTGTCCTCAGCATTTAAGATCGTATCCTCAAGCTCTTTAAGACGCGGTGTGGTATAACGTTCCGCATTGGTAAGAGTCTGTTTCCTGACATAATCCTCAGGGACCATGTTCAGATAGGATTTGGTCACTTCCAGATAATAGCCGAATACCTTGTTGTATTTTACCCGGAGGTTCTTGATCCCGGTTCGTTCTCTTTCTGTATTTTCCAAATCCGCAAGCCAGTTCTTTCCTTCCGTCTTGGCCCTGCGCAAGGTATCAATGTCTTCATTATACCCTTCCCGGATCATACCGCCCTCCCGGATGGTTATGGGCGGTTCCTCTTCTATGGATTCCCCTATCAGCGCAAAAAGGTCCTCGAGCCCGTCAATTTCTTCTTCTATTTTCTGGTTGGCCGCACCGGGCAGCTCCTTTAAAACGGTTTTGATATGAGGCAGCATTTCCATGGAATTACGGAAAGCGATCAAATCCCTGGGGTTAGCCGTCTTATAGCTCACCTTGCCCAGCAGCCTTTCCAGGTCATAGATAGGATTCAGATATTCTCTCAGCTCATCCCTCGCAAGAGGATTATTGCAGAAGGCCTCAACTGCATCCAGCCGTTCTTCCATTTCCGTTTTATGTATCAGCGGCTGCTCCAGGAAGCTGCGCAGCATTCTTGCCCCCATGGCTGTTTTGGTTTTATCCAGTACCCAGAGAAGGGAGCCTCTCTTTTGCTTCTCCCGGAGAGTTTCGGTAAGCTCCAGATTCCTTCTGGTGGAACTGTCCAAAAGCATATAGCGGTTTGTAAGATAAGGCTCGATATGAGTAAAATGGCTTAACGGTATTTTCTGAGTATCATATAAATAGGAAAGAAGTGCTCCGGCCGCTATGACCCCATTAGGGAATTCATCCACTCCAAGCCCCGACAGGGAATTGACCCCGAAATGCTTCAGGAGGCACTTTCTGCACAAATCATCATCAAAATAATGAGGCTCCAGAGAATATATGGCAATGCCCAGCCGCTCCTTCAGATCCTCAAAATCCACGCCCCGGTGCAGATAGCCTCGGACGATCAAGCTCCACGCCGCTGACCAGAAAAGCATCATTACATATGATTTCCGAGGGCATGTATTTCATAATTTCATCCAGCAGCTTCCTGTTATCCTCAACCTCTGTCAAAAGATAATCGCCTGTGGTGACATCTGCTACAGAGATGCCGGTTTTTCCCGCAAAATAAGCGATGCACATGAGAAAATTATTTTTATTCTCTTCCAGGGACTGGATATTCAGGTTGGTGCCGGGAGTGACTATACGCACCACTTCCCGCTTGA
>ERZ826764.3106-NODE-3106-length-14077-cov-7.471759_pt1 | contig 14077 bp, 11 predicted proteins | sample MGYA00519870_ERZ826764 | MGnify/ENA primary metagenome ERZ826764 (study PRJEB31778, sample SAMEA3449239) | human gut metagenome | biome: human gut; feature: human-associated habitat; material: faeces | place: United Kingdom | collected 2010/2012 ...
ATATGCCAAAATCCCGAGACATACAAGCCAAAATTCCATTGCCACAGGCAATCTGAAATGAATTTTGGCTAAGTTACTGTAAACGGAGTGAACAGTAACGGCAATTGTGAAGTGGCATTCAGATTACATATTATGTAGCAGAGTATGATATAATTCGTTTTGTATAATGGCGTCAGGATTAAGAGCATATGTAGAGCTGTGTAGCGAAGCGGATTGCGAATATCTGTTTGACTTTTGATGGGTGTACACGAGAACATTTTTTTACAGTGAAAGTTATCTGTATTATATTACAGAGGGTACTGTACAGATAATCAGGAGGTATTTTATGCGTTTGGAAAAAGTACAGGAAGCGTTAAAAACAAAGAAAATTCATTATGAATATACAGAGGAAAACGGATGCGGAAGCATCGACTTTATGTTTCGCGGTCTGAGATTCCATATATGGGAATATGAAGATCGTGTCTGGGGAGCGGAGACAAACGTGTTCGAAGCAGGCAGAAGCCAGGATATTGAGGGAGATTACGAGGAAATTATTTCCGGAGAAATCCTCTCATGGCCGGATATGCTGCCTGGGATGTAAGTATGTTACTGCAGAAGGGAATGATATTTACGAAAAAATATAGAACCGGACAAATTGTATTAACTGCATGTATTGTAGCTGTCTGTATGTTTTCAAATGTCCATGGGACAGAAGCGGCAGGTCCGCCGGCACCGAAAACTCTGACAGTTACACCGACAGAAAAATCGAAATCAACAGCAAAGTCTGCGTCAACATCAAAGTCCAAATCAACACCGAAATCCAAATTGGCACTAACACAAAAACCTGAAGCAACACCAATACCTGCATTTACTCCAACACCAGAGCAGGAAGCTGAGACAGATAAACAGAATCCGGCAGATCAGGGAACTTTAAGCAAGCCAGATCATCCGGATACTATCTCCGCAGATAAACTGGTATTTATCGGAGATTCCAGAACAGAGGGATTGAGGGATGCGGTAAATGATGACAGCATTTGGTCCTGTCTTTCTTCTATGGGATATGACTGGATGGTATCTACAGGAGTGCCTCAGGTAGAAGATCAGATTGAGGACAATACAGCGGTTATTATTCTGATGGGTGTTAATGACCTGTATCATGTTAATGACTACGTCAGCTATATTAATTCCAAAGCTGCCGAATGGGGAAACAGGGGAGCGCAGACTTATTTTGTGTCTGTAGGTCCGGTGCAGAATGATCCCTATTGCAGTAATGCGGAGATTGAAAGCTTCAATGCGGCAATGCAGGCAAATCTGAGCGGGGTTACCTACATAGATGTATATTCCCATCTGGTATCTGAGGGATTTTCCACCGTAGACGGAACCCACTATCCGGACAGTGTGTCTGTAGATATTTATAATTATATTCTGGATCATCTGGAGGAACAGAGGAGTGGAATCTGGGGATGATTTTTCAGTTTATGAAATTGTGATGCTGTATTGAGTTCGATGGAGTTTGGTGATATGATTGCAGAGGAAGAAACGGAATAGAGCGGAAATTCGTTTTTTTATATAAAAGCTGAAAACCTGGCAGGAGGAAATAATGGGTGGCTGTTTTGCAGCAGAGTCAAAAATGTAAATGATAATTGCCCGATGACTGGACAGTTATCAAAATCCAAAATCAGGAGGAAAGAATGAGAGGACTGTATTCATCCAAAACAGAGATCAGACACAAAATTTTTACGGAAATTGCGAGGATGGCATATGAAGGCCAGTCTCCGGAGATGCTGGAAGAGCTTCCCTACAAGATTGTACCCGGTGAAATTGCGACTTATCGTGACAGTATTTTTCTGGAAAGAGCGGTAGTTGGTGAGAGACTTCGCGTTGCAATGGGGATGTCACTGAGAAAGGTTACAGAGCATGCGCCAATCTCCAAAGGTGTGGAGGCCAGCGTTATTGAGGAAAAGTATTATGAACCGCCGCTTATCAATGTAATCAAGTTTGCCTGTAATTCCTGCCCTGAGAAAAGGGTAATGATCACAGAGGGCTGTCAGGGCTGTCTGGAGCATCCCTGTGTGGAGGTCTGTCCAAAGAAAGCAGTACATATGGAAGGCGGCAGATCACATATTGATGAAGATGCCTGCATCAAATGCGGAAAGTGTCTGGAAGCCTGTCCGTATAATGCAATCATCAAACAGGAACGGCCCTGTTCAAAGGCCTGTGGCATGAATGCCATTGGTTCTGACGAATACGGAAGAGCGGAGATTGACCAAGACAAATGTGTATCCTGCGGACAGTGTCTGGTGAGTTGTCCGTTCAGCGCTATTGTAGACAAAGGACAGATTTTCCAGACTGTTATGGCATTAAAAAGTGAAACACCGGTGTATGCAATCGTGGCGCCTGCCATTGCAGGTCAGTTCCCAGGTATGGAGAATAATAAGATACGGGGTGCATTTCAGGCACTTGGCTTTACAGATGTAAGAGAGGTTGCAGTCGGTGCAGATCTGTGCACAGTGGAGGAGGCAAAGGACTTTTTGGAGGAAGTTCCTGAGAAACTTCCGTTTATGGCTACATCCTGCTGTCCGTCCTGGTCTATGATGGCTAAGAAATTATTCCCGGAACAGGCGAAATGTATCTCCATGGCACTGACACCCATGGTTCTTACTGCCAGACTGATCAAGCAGAAGGAACCGGATTGTAAGATCGTTTTCGTAGGTCCCTGTGCAGCCAAGAAGCTGGAAGCCAGCCGTAAAAGTATCCGCAGCTATGTGGATTTTGTGCTGACCTTTGAGGAAGTGGCAGGAATGTTTGATGCCAAAGGCGTGGACTGGAAAGATATTCCGGAAGGAGAACCACTGTTTCGTGCCAGTGCTGACGGAAGAGGTTTCGCAGTCAGCGGTGGTGTGGCAGAAGCGGTTGTCCATGCGGTGAAGCGTATTGATCCTGATCGGGAAGTAAAGGTAATGAATGCAGAAGGTCTGCAGAACTGTAAGAAGATGCTCCAGATGGCCAAGATTGGTAAATATAATGGATATCTGCTGGAAGGAATGGCATGTCCGGGCGGCTGTGTAGCAGGTGCCGGTACTATCCAGACAGTTAAAAAAGCAGCAGCGGCTCTCGAAAAAATGAAGAAAGAGGCTTCGTTTACAGATGCCTATGACTCCAAATACAGAGCAAGACTGGAAAGTCTGGAGAAATTTGATGTGGAGTGAGATTCTGACTGAATCAGTGAAATCCTATATGGATTGCAAGTGTTTGAATGCAATCAGTATATAGCAGACTAAAAATGAATAATCATCAGAAGAACTGTCAGGCTGAGTGATAAGTTTAACTGAATAGGGTAAGTCCCCTGCGGAGGTTGCGAAAAGCAATAAGCAGGGGACTTTTGTCAGCTATGTACAATATTGACTTAAATCAAAAAAAGTTTCATATAAGTCATGAAATAATTAACAGTATGTTGACTGAGATTTTATAGAATAACAAATTAAGTCAAGCGAACAGGCAAAAATATTTGACTGGAAATTTATAAATAGCAAATTAGGTCAAGAAATTAGTGCGGATTGTATGACTTGAAAATTAAAATCTATTGATTAAGTCAAAACACCAGTTAATAATTGTTGATTTATATTTCTGTTTTTTCAATTTAAGTCATCAGAGACAGATTTATTCTGTTTCCGTAACTTTGATTTTTTTCTGGAAATCTCTGGTATAGTGAATCTCATAATCAGAAGTTACGAAAAATGCCTGTACATCATCCAGAGACTCGGCCAGTTTCATGCCATCCTCCAGACCAAGAGCAAAGCAGGTCGTGCTCAGCGCATCCCCATCCACAGACTGATCGGAAATAATGGTAACTGCAATCAGCCCGTTATCATAAGGATAGCCGGTTTTAGGATTGAGCAGGTGATGATACAAAGTGCCATCTTGTTCAAAGCATCTCTCATAAATTCCTGAGGAAACCACTGACTTATCCCTGATGTCCATAACAGCAATAGTTTCGCTTCGGTCTGCAAATGGTTTCTGGATCCCGATCTTAAAAGCAGAATTGTCTGTTTTTTCGCCAATACAGAGAACATTTCCGCCAAGATTGATGATCGCACTTTTTACATTCTGAGAAACCAGATAATCCTTCAGGCGATCTGCGATATAACCCTTGGCAATGGCACCGAGTTCGATTGCAGTATCGTCTGTCTTTAATGTAATCTCATTTTTATCTGTATCAACAGAGATATTGTGATAATTACATTTGGGCAGTGCTGCCCGGATCAGACTGTCCTTGGGCACTTTTGGATTTTCAGCAGTAAAATCCCACAGAGAAGTCAGCGGTTCAATAGCAATATCAAATGCACCCTCAGATAATACAGAATAATCAAGTCCCTTAGAAACCAGCTCCGCCAGAGAAGCCGACACCTGATAAGTATCCTCTGTCCCCTTCACAGGTGTAAGTTCCCGATGGTTTAACTGATATAATTCACTGTCATCTGCGGTGCGGCTGAATATTTTCTCATACTTGTCACAAAGATTCATGCATTCTGTAAGCAGCTCTCTGTCCTGAGAATCATAGATAGTGACCGTAACTGCAGTATTCAGTTTGATCGCAGTGGCAGAGATGGGATCCTGAGAACCGGCATCCGTATTTTTGACATTTTCCGTTTTTGCCGAACATCCGGAAAAAACAGCCGGACATAATATAAGAGATGCTGCGAGCATTGAAAAAGTACAGCGTGTTATTAATTTTTTTGCAGATATATGATATAATATCATAAATGTAACCTCATAGTTATTTTATGGAATTGCTATAAGCAATAGTTCAGGGAAGAAATATCTTTTGATCCTAACACCATAGTATATCAGAAACAGCAAACTTTGCACAGGTACAAAGGCAACATAAAAAATCCAAAAGAAGATACCGGATAGAAATGAAATATGCCGGAAACAAAGAGAGGAGTAAATAATGTCCGATGCAGTAAACTGCGAATATTGTGTAAACTACAGTTATGATGACGACTATGAATGCTACACCTGTGAAATAAATCTTGACGAAGATGAAATGGTGAAGTTCATTACCGGAAACTTCAATCAGTGTCCATACTTCAAGATGGGTGACGAATACCGTATTGTACGTAAGCAGATGTAGAATTTATAAAAAGTAACAAATATTCAACTAAGCGAGGAATTAAGATAATGGAAAACGTTTATATTATGAATCATCCGCTGATCCAGCATAAAATATCCATGCTGAGAAACAAAAACACAGGAACAAATGAATTCCGTAAATTAGTAGAAGAGATTGGAATCCTCATGGGATACGAAGCTCTCCGGGATCTTCCTGTAGAAAATGTAGAAGTAGAAACCCCTATTGAAACCTGCATGACACCAATGATTTCAGGGAAAAAACTGGCGGTTATCCCTGTGCTCCGAGCAGGCCTTGGAATGGTAAACAGTATTCTCACACTTGTGCCATCTGCAAAAGTAGGCCATGTAGGACTCTATCGTGATCCTGTAACCCATGAACCACACGAATACTACTGCAAACTCCCGGAAGCAATTGATGAGCGAATTTCAGTGATCGTAGATCCAATGCTCGCAACCGGTGGCTCCGCAGAAGCAGCCGTTGACTTTGTCAAAAAACAGGGCGGAAAAAACATTAAATTCATGTGCATCATCGCAGCCCCTGAAGGACTCAAACGTCTCCACGAAGCACATCCGGATGTTCAGATTTACTGTGGACATCTTGATCGTGAATTAAACGACCACGCTTACATCTGCCCAGGCCTTGGAGATGCCGGAGATCGTATCTTTGGCACAATATAAGAATAACGTGATTCGTTACATCTTATACCTATACTATACTGAGCATATGAAGAACTCACCCTGCATCAATATAGCAGAAATTTGTTTTAGATATACTGACAATTTTCCAACTACCAGCGTAAGCAGGATTCTCTTTTGGGGTGAATCTTGCAGGGAGTGTAGCAACTCTTAGGCCTGCGGAATCTGCGTTATGAAAAAAGAAGGCAACTGTCTGAGCCGCAGGCGAGTTTTGCCTTCTTTTTTCATGCACTTAGCAGATTTTGCAGGCCTTAGAGTTCCTGCTCCCGAAACTGAACCCCAAAAGAGAATCCTGCTTACGCGTCCCTTAATGAAAAATCCAATAAAAATTCAATAAAAACCGAAAAAACCTCTTGACAACCCAAATCTCATATGCTATCTTATACCAGAACGCTGCCGAAGACAGTAGGTGCCGCAAGGCATAAGTTGTAAACGCCTACCGAGGACTAAGTATTCTTTATATTTTTATGTAAGATTACGCAAGCCCTACTGCCAGACAGTAAGGCTTTTTATTTACTCATTTGCAGCGGTATACAAAATCTATAAGGAGGTGTACCATTTCATGGCAAAAGTAGAACTTAAACAACCAATCGTAGACGAAATTATCAACAACGTGAAAGATGCAGAATCTGTAGTACTTGTTAACTACAGCGGTCTTACAGTTGAACAGGATACTGCTTTACGTAAGGAATTAAGAGAAGCTGGTGTTGTATACAAAGTATACAAAAACACAATGATGCATCGTGCATTCGAAGGTACTCAGTGCGAAGAACTTATCCAGCACTTACATGGAACAAACGCTATAGCAATCTCTGCTACAGACGCAACTGCTCCTGCAAGAATCCTTGATAAATTCGCAAAGAAAGCACCGGCTTTAGAATTAATTGCAGGTATCGTTGAAGGAAACTACAACGATCAGGCAGGTATTCAGGCACTGGCTGGAATCCCGTCCAGAGAAGAACTTCTCGGCAAACTGCTTGGAAGCATCCAGTCTCCGATTACAAACTTCGCTCGTGTGCTTAATCAGATCGCTGAGAAAAACGGCTCTGAAGCAGCAGCTGAATAATTTTTGATGCCAGAGGCATAAAACGAATCTAGTAACTATTCGAAAATCACCATCCACGAGGATGCTGAAGAGTTACCGAATTAAATAATATTATATGGAGGGAATTTAAAATGGCAAAATTAACAACAGAAGAATTTATTGCAGCAATCAAAGAATTATCTGTATTAGAATTAAACGACTTAGTAAAAGCTTGTGAAGAAGAGTTTGGTGTATCCGCAGCAGCAGGTGTTGTAGTAGCAGCAGCTGGAGCAGCAGAAGCAGCAGAAGAGAAAGATGAGTTCGATGTAGAACTTGCAGAAGTTGGACCAAACAAAGTTAAAGTTATCAAAGTTGTTCGTGAAGTAACTGGCTTAGGTCTTAAAGAAGCTAAAGAAATGGTTGACGGAGCTCCTAAGGTTGTTAAAGAAGGCGCATCCAAAGCAGAAGCTGAAGATATCAAAACAAAACTTGAAGCTGAAGGCGCTAAGGTTAATCTTAAATAATTATCTTCCTATTATATATAGAAGATTTGCAAGCAGGAATGCCACTGGTATTCCTGCTTTTTTTACAGAGCCGGAGGATTACAGACTATGATGAAAAGAAAAACGGCAGTCATATTTGGTATCATCATTGCAGCCCAGCTTTGCCTGACTCCATATGCAGGTGTAAAGGTACAGGCGGCTGAACTGGAAGAAGGACAGATGTTTGAAGATTCATCAGAAGATTCAGAGACTTTTGGAGATGTGTCAATACCGGATACGCAGTCGGCAGAGAAAACTGAAGAGAATGAATTTGGGGATGACGACGGTTTCAGTGATGGAGACGTTGAAACTTTTTCTGCGGAGGATGCGGATCAGTTCCGCGAAAATATGCAGGAACTTGTGCTGAATGTGCAGGATGGAGAGGATATTACTGTAAAGTTAAATACACTGCTGGCACAGGCCAGGGACAAGGCAACGGATGAAAAGCAGTGCAAAGTTATCGTGCCACCCGGAAATTATACACTTACGGGAACTTTGCATATGTACAGCAATATCTATCTATATGCAGAGGGTGCCACGATAACAAAGACTTCACCGCGAAAAGAAATCCTGCTCCGTCTTGGCGATACAAAGAAATCTGCAGGCGGATACGAGGGATACCGTAATATAACTATCGATGGCGGAACCTGGGATTCAAACTATGAATGTGTGGAAGACAAGGGGGGACCTGGAGGGTTTGTAGGTTTTAGGATCGGTCATGCTACGAATGTTACAGTGAAGAATGTTACATTTCTTAATAACCTTAAATCGCATTTTCTGGAACTTGCAGGAGTGAAGAATGCAGAAATTACAGGATGTACGTTCAGGGGCTACTGGAAAGAGTTTACAGGCGGCGGACAGGAATGTATCCAGCTGGATGCCTGTATGCCGAGAATTTTCCCGGGATATCTTCCATATGACGGAAGTGTCTGTGAGAACATTGTGATAAAGGATAATACCTTTGAAGATGTATTTGCCGGCATTGGAAGCCACAGCATGATGTTTGATAAACCGTATAAAAATATCACGATCAGTAACAACCGGTTTAATAATCTGAAAAAGAGAGCAATATGGTGCCTGAATTATCAGGATACGGTTGTGACGGGAAATACCATGACAAATGTGGGCGGTGGTGTTTATGTGCGTTCTGTTTATACCAGAAATGCACATACTGTCAGCGGTCAGGAAGTATCTCCGGAGGGAAATCAGTACGCAGAGAATATTCTGATCGCTGATAATCAGATCACAGTTCTGGAACCAACCGTAATAGATGGCAAACAATGGAATGGATATGGAATCTGGATCACAGGCGAGGTATCTCTGGGCTCAGCAGGAGAAACTATTCCTTCTGAAGATGATGATCCTGAGAATACAGCAAATCCGACGACCAATGGAATTCCGGCGGGAAGATATATTATTCGCGGAGTTACAGCCAGAAATAATACGATCAGCGGAAATTGCGACGGAATTAAATTTTCCCTTGCAGAAGACTGTTCATGCAGGGGGAACACAGTCAGACTTTCTGATAGTCATACCTACAACAATATGGGGATCAGTGTTGCCAAGGGAAGCAATATCAGAGTTTCCTATAACAATCTTTCCGGCGGAAACGGATATGGGATTTATGCAGTCGGAACAGAGGCTTCACAGAAAATCTGCCGGATTTACGGAAATACAGTCTCCGGATTTATGAAAGATGGGATTCTGGCTTCAGGGCTTGCAGCAGGAAGCCGTATTGAACACAACAGAGTCAGTACCAGTGCGGCAAATGGCATACTTGTAAAATGTATTGATAAGAGTGTGGTTGATGGCAATTACAGTTTTAAAAATAAGGCAAGAGGAATTCTTCTGCAGAGATGTGAGTCAGCAATGGTAGCGGATAATTTTGTTTCTGAAAATGCGATCAATGGAATTGAACTCAATATAAGAAGCAATCATTCTTCTGTGCAGGGAAATGTCTGTGGTTCCAATAAAAAATCAGGTCTGCGAATTGCCGGATCAAAGGGGATTTCGGCAGACGGAAATTCCTTCCGCAGCAACAGAGGATATGCGGCGGAATTTATCCGTTCTCATATCAGCAGTTATAAAGGCAATCGTTTTGAAGGAAATGGATATTCAAATCGTATCCACGTAAGAAACAGTAAAATCCCGAAGAAATAGCGTTACTGTTCGCTCCGTTCACAGTAACGAAATAGTGACTGTTGCAATTATTTGAAAAAATTAAAAAAATATCAAAAAAGTGATTGACAGGCGCAACTTGCTGTGCTATAGTGAAGAATGCTATATTATGGCAAGATGTGCCTTTATGTCTTTTGGCAAAAAGGGTCAAGTTATAATAAATTTAAAGAAAAAACAGGGGTGAAACGTCAATGGAAAAAAACAGAATTCGTTCTGTAAAAACTGGAAAAAGCATGCGTATGAGCTACCAGAGACAAGAAGAAGTCCTGGAAATGCCAAACCTGATCGAAGTCCAGAGGGATTCTTATAAATGGTTTCTTGATGAAGGACTTAGGGAAGTCTTTGATGATATTTCTCCGATCGCGGACTACAGCGGAAAGCTCAGCCTGGAATTCATCGACTTTACATTTGACGAGAAGGATGCGAAATATACTATCGAACAGTGTAAAGAACGTGACGCAACTTACGCCGCACCTTTGAAGGTTCGAGTGAGACTGATTAACAAAGAAACAGAGGAAATCAACGAACACGAGATTTTCATGGGAGATTTACCGATCATGACTGTTACAGGTACCTTTGTCATCAATGGTGCAGAACGAGTAATTGTCAGCCAGTTAGTACGTTCCCCTGGAATCTATTACGCAATAGCGCATGATAAACTTGGTAAGAGACTGTTCTCCAGTACTGTTATCCCGAACAGAGGTGCATGGCTGGAATATGAGACAGACTCTAATGATGTTTTCTATGTACGTGTTGACAGAACAAGAAAGGTTCCGATCACTGTTCTGATCCGAGCACTTGGTGTAGGAAGCAATGCAGAGATTATTGATCTCTTCGGTGAAGAGCCAAAGATCCTTGCAAGTTTTACAAAGGATACATCCACCAACTATCAGGAAGGTCTTCTTGAATTATACAAGAAAATCCGTCCGGGTGAGCCGCTTGCAGTTGAGAGTGCGGAGAGCCTTATCAATGCAATGTTCTTTGATCCGAGAAGATATGACCTTGCGAAAGTTGGACGTTATAAATTTAACAAGAAGCTCCACCTCAACAGAAGAATCGTTGGTCACAGACTGGCTGAGGATGTTGTTGATGCTTCTACAGGCGAAATCCTGGCAGAAGAAGGAACTGTTGTGACAAAAGAAATGGCAAATACCATCCAGAACAGCGCTGTTCCATATGTATGGATCCTTGGCGAGGAAGACCGCAGAATCAAGGTTCTTTCTAACTTAATGGTTGATATCCGCCACTATCTTCCGGAAATCGAAGATCCAAAGAGCATCGGTGTTACAGAAGCAGTATACTACCCTGTTCTCGAAAACATTCTGGAAGAAAATGACACATTAGAAGACAGGATTGCAGCAATCCACAGAGATATCCATGATCTGATCCCGAAGCATATCACAAAAGAAGACATCTTTGCTTCTATTAACTACAATATGCATCTGGAATATGGCCTTGGCAATGCCGATGATATCGACCACCTGGGCAACCGTCGTATACGTGCGGTAGGTGAGCTGCTTCAGAACCAGTACAGAATCGGTCTTTCCAGACTGGAACGTGTGGTTCGTGAGCGAATGACAACTCAGGATACAGAGAATATTTCTCCACAGTCCCTGATTAATATTAAACCTGTAACTGCAGCAGTGAAAGAGTTCTTCGGTTCTTCCCAGCTGTCACAGTTTATGGATCAGAACAACCCTCTTGGTGAGCTGACACACAAGAGACGTCTTTCCGCCCTGGGACCTGGCGGTTTGTCACGAGACAGAGCCGGATTCGAGGTTCGAGATGTCCATTACTCCCATTACGGAAGAATGTGCCCTGTCGAGACACCTGAAGGTCCTAACATCGGTCTGATCAACTCTCTTGCATCTTATGCAAGAATCAATCAGTACGGATTTATTGAGGCACCATACCGCAAGATCGACAAATCAGATCCTAAGAATCCTCGTGTAACAGATGAGGTTGTATATATGACTGCTGATGAAGAGGATAATTACCATGTAGCACAGGCGAATGAGCCTCTGGACGAAGAAGGATATTTCATTCATAAGAATGTATCCGGTCGTTTCCGTGAAGAGACTCAGGAGTATGAGCGTCATATGTTTGATTACATGGATGTATCTCCTCGTATGGTATTCTCCGTCGCTACTGCCCTGATCCCGTTCCTGCAGAACGACGATGCCAACCGTGCGCTGATGGGATCAAACATGCAGCGTCAGGCTGTGCCGCTTCTGACAACAGAGGCTCCGGTAGTTGGTACTGGTATGGAAGTGAAGACAGCAGTTGACTCCGGTGTCTGCGTAGTTGCAAAGAAATCTGGTACTGTACTTCGTTCCACATCTACAGATATCAGCATTAAGAATGATGATGGTACAAAAGATGATTACCATCTGACTAAATATCTGAGAAGTAACCAGAGTAACTGTTACAACCAGAAACCAATCGTATTCCAGGGTGAGCACGTAGAGGCAGGACAGGTTATCGCAGATGGTCCTTCCACAGCAAACGGAGAACTTGCTCTTGGTAAGAACCCGCTGATCGGATTCATGACATGGGAAGGTTATAACTACGAGGATGCGGTACTCCTCAGTGAAAGACTTGTTATGGACGATGTTTATACATCTGTTCATATTGAAGAATATGAATGCGAAGCCCGTGATACCAAACTGGGACCGGAAGAGATCACACGTGATGTTCCTGGCGTGGGCGACGATGCACTGAAAGATCTGGATGAGCGTGGTATTATCCGCATCGGTGCTGAAGTACGTGCCGGCGATATCCTTGTTGGTAAAGTTACTCCTAAGGGCGAGACAGAGCTTACTGCAGAAGAGAGACTTCTTCGTGCAATCTTTGGTGAGAAAGCACGTGAAGTACGTGATACTTCTCTGAAAGTACCTCACGGTGAATACGGTATTATCGTAGATGCCAAGGTATTTACAAGAGAGAACGGCGATGAGATGTCACCTGGTGTTAACCAGTCCGTACGTATCTATATCGCACAGAAGAGAAAGATTTCCGTTGGTGATAAGATGGCCGGACGTCATGGTAACAAGGGTGTTGTTTCCCGTGTACTTCCTGTTGAAGATATGCCATTCCTTCCGAACGGACGTCCTCTTGATATCGTGCTGAATCCTCTGGGTGTGCCTTCCCGAATGAATATCGGACAGGTCCTGGAGATTCACTTAAGCCTTGCTGCGAAAGCACTTGGATTCAACGTTGCAACTCCTATTTTTCAGGGTGCAAACGAGCATGATATCCAGGATACACTGGAACTTGCAAATGACTATGTAAACATGCCGTTTGATGCAGAGGAAGCAGAAGACGGAGAAGAAGCATTAAAGAAAATAACACCAACTAATACAGAAAATCTAGGTTTGCATTTTAGTCCAAATGGAAAAGAATATTATGAAGATATGCTTAAGGCAGGAGTTGGAACTGATATGAGTGTTAAGGAAGTTAAAGAATATCTTCAAAATAAAATGCTTGAAATTTATCAAGAAATGACAACTTTGATACAAGAAAATCCAGATTTAGCGAATATAACAAATTTAAATGATGTAAAATATTCAGACTTCACTTCAGTATCAGAAACATTAGATTATTTAAAAACAGCAATAAATACAGATTTTCCAAAAATTGATAATTTAAATTATGAAATCATTACAGTACCTGATGCATGGAAGGATAATTTCTCACCAGCAGCTTATTTACAAGGAAAAATAGATGCACCGATCGATACACCAGAATTAATCTATATAAATGGTGAATATTCACAAAGTTTATTTGGAACAATTGAACACGAAGGATATCCAGGTCATATGTATCAACATACGTATTTTAAACAACAAAAGAATATTCCAACAGTCAGATATTTGATTGATTATAATGGATATAGTGAAGGCTGGGCAACATATGTAGAATGGAATGGTTATAAGTATGCTCCAGTAGAAGATAAAGATGTATTGCATCTTCTAAGTTTAAATGATAAATTTACATCAATTGTGATTGGTTTAATGGATATTGGAATTCATTATGATGGATGGACATATGAGGATTATAAGAATTACTGGAAAGAAAATTTTAATATTGATGATGAAGAAGTAATGTTAGAACAATATAATTTATTTATTGAAACACCTACAAATTATTTACAATATTATTTATCTGGATTCTTATTTGAGGATTTATATAATATGCAAGTAAAGAATTAGGGGATAAATTTTCAGCAGTAGATTTTCATGAAGTAATTTTATCTACAGGTCCTGCTCCATTTAAAATTTTAGAAAAGCAAGTAAATAAATATATTAATTCAAATAAATAGTTATTTAAATGATCTATCTTTGATAGGTCATTTTTATTTGTAATAAAAATGTAATAAATTATTATGTTTTTTGTAGTAATTTTATATGGGAATATTAAAAAAACATTCTTCGTTTTTAGATATCATTATATATATCAAATAAAGATTTTATGGAGGGAGTAAAGTTAATTGATGTAATAGTAGTTAGATTTATTTAAAGATGAT
>ERZ826764.3111-NODE-3111-length-14052-cov-4.131957_pt1 | contig 14052 bp, 8 predicted proteins | sample MGYA00519870_ERZ826764 | MGnify/ENA primary metagenome ERZ826764 (study PRJEB31778, sample SAMEA3449239) | human gut metagenome | biome: human gut; feature: human-associated habitat; material: faeces | place: United Kingdom | collected 2010/2012 ...
CACATCAGGCCGTTGGCCAGCCGGTCGGGGTCCAGCCCCGAGAACACCGTTACCGACCTGACCACCGAGCAGATCGCCTCCATCTTCAAGGGCGAGATCACCAACTGGTCTGAGGTGGGCGGCGACGATGGCGAGATCGTTCTGATCGGCCGTGAGGCTGGCTCCGGCACCCGTGATGGCTTTGAGAGCATCGTGGACGTGAAGGACAGCTGCAAGTACGCACAGGAGCTGACCGCCACCGGCGCTGTCATCAGCGCCGTGGAGGCAAACCCGCTGGCCATCGGCTACGCTTCCCTGTCCGCTGTGGGCGACACTGTGAAGATGGTCACCGTTGGCGGCGTGGAGTGCAGCGAGGAGACCGTCAAGGACGGCAGCTATGTGGTCCAGCGTCCGTTCGTGCTCGTCACGAAGGAGGGCACCGAGCTTTCCCCCGCGGCACAGGCCTTCTTCGACTACGCGCTGTCCGCTGACGCGGCAAGCATCATCGCCGCTGCCGGTGCGGTCGCAGCCAACTAACAGAACACAGGAACCATCACGGGAGGCGGCGTGAGCCGTCTCCCGCTGACAGCAAAAAGAGGAAACAATTATGGCGCAGAGGAAAAAAATGTTTGAAGCCGTCGTCCACGGTATTTTTCTGCTTCTCGGCCTCATTACGGTCGGATGCGTGCTGCTGATCACGGTGTATCTCATCATCTCCGGCATCCCGGCCATTCAGAAGATCGGCCTTGTGCCGTTTCTCACGGGCAAGGTGTGGTCGTCGACGTCGGCGGAGCCGAAGTACGGCATCCTGCCCTTTATTTTAACGAGTGTTTACGGCACGGCAGGCGCGATCGTCCTCGGCGTGCCCATCGGTTTTTTGACGGCGGTGTACCTCTCCAAGGTCGCGCCCAAGAAGGTCCGCACCGTGCTGGAGGCCGCCGTCAGCCTGCTCGCGGGGATCCCGTCGGTCGTGTACGGCCTTGTCGGTATGCTGGTGCTCGTGCCTGCCATCCGCAAGACGTTCCACCTGCCGGATGGCGCAAGCCTGTTTGCGGCCATCATCGTGCTGGCCGTCATGATCCTGCCGTCGATCATCAAGGTGAGCGTCACGGCGCTCGAGGCCGTTCCGCATGAATATGAGGATGCCTCGCTCGCGCTGGGCGCGACACCCATCGAGACGTATTTCCGCGTCTCCGTCCCGGCGGCGAAGAGCGGCATTGCTGCGGCGGTCGTGCTCGGCGTGGGGCGCGCCATCGGCGAGGCGATGGCAGTCATGATGGTCTCGGGCAACGTGTCGAATATGCCAACGTCGATCTTTGAGAGCGTCCGCTTTCTCACCACGGCGGTCGCAAGCGAGATGTCGTATTCGAGCGGCTTGCAGCATCAGGCGCTGTTTTCCATTGCGCTCGTGCTGTATCTTTTCATCCTGCTCATCAATGCGGCGCTCAACTTCTTCTTAAAGCGCGACAAGGAGGGTAACTGATGCTGAAAATGCAGTCCTCGGCCCGCCGCAAGGCCTATATCACGGCGATGAAGCTCCTGATGGGCGTCGCCGCAGTATTGACTTGTGCGCTCGTAGTCGGTATGATTGGTTATATATTGGGCAACGGCATTCCGAACGTCACCTGGGAGATGCTCTCCACCGCGCCGAGCTATCTTGCCAGCCGCGTCGGCATCCTGCCGGACATCCTGAGCACGCTCTACATCGTCATCGCGACGCTTTTAATCGTGCTGCCGCTCGGCGTGGGCGCGGCCATCTACTTAAATGAATACGCCGCGAACAAAAAGCTCGTCTCCATCATCGAATATGCGTCCGAAACGCTCTCCGGTATCCCGTCGATCATCTACGGCCTTGTCGGCATGCTGATCTTCTGCAAAAACGGCACGTCGCTTCTTGCGGGTGCGCTGACGCTGACGATCATGAACCTGCCGACCATCATGCGCACGACACAGGAGAGCCTCAAGACCGTACCGCAGAGCTACCGCGAGGGCGCGTTCGGCCTGGGCGCGGGCAAATGGCGCACCATCCGCACGGTGGTGCTGCCAAGCTGCGTGGACGGTATCGTGACGGGCTGTATCCTGTCGATCGGACGCATCCTCGGCGAGTCGGCGGCGCTCTTATTCACGGCGGGCTTGGCGCACATGCTCTACAACTTCTTTGAGGGCATGCACAACGCGGGCGCGACGCTGACGGTGGCACTGTACTTCTACGCCAAGGAGTCGAGCGATACGGGGGTGGTGTTCGCCATCGCGGCCATTTTGATGCTGCTGACGATGCTCATTAACCTCATCGCCGATCTGGTCGGCCGATACTTCAGGAGGAAACAGCAATGATACGACCTGTCAACGGAAGCGGCATGAAGCGCATGGCGCTCTTAAATGACCTTTCCTGCTTCGGCAAGTGTTCGCTGAGCGTGGCCATGCCCATCCTCTCTTCCTACGGGGTGGAGACGGTACCGCTGCCGACGGCCATTTTATCGACGCACACGGCGGACGGCTTCGGCAGCTACGTCATGCGCGATATGACGGACGAGATGAAAGCCTTTGCCGCGCACTGGAGACAGCTTCAAATCAAATTCGACGGCATCTGCATGGGCTTTTTCGGCTCGGTGGAGCAGATGCATTTTGCAAAAGATTTCCTCCGCGACTTTGCGGGGGAGGATACCATCGTTGTGGTCGACCCCGTGCTCGGCGACAACGGCGCGCTGTACGGCTGCTTTACCGAAGAGTACGTGCAGGCGATGCGCGCGCTGTGCGAGAGCGCACAGCTCATCACGCCCAACCGCACGGAGGCGGCGCTTCTCGCGGGCTGCGGGATGGACGCACCGATAGAAACGCTTCTTAAAGCGCTCACGGTGGAAAATGTCATCATCACCGGTGTCCACCGCGGGGAGGAGATCGGCTACTGCGCGCGGCTGAACGGGCAGTATATGGAAATTTTCAAGCCCTGCCTTCCGCAGACGCTGCATGGCACGGGTGATGTGTTCGTCTCCGCCCTGTGCGGCGAGCTGATGAACGGTAAAGGCATGCCGCAAGCCCTGAAAGACGCGGCGAAATTCTGCGACGACTGCGTGCAGAAAACGGCAAAACGCGGCGAGAGCCACTGGTACGGCCTCGCCTTTGAAGACAAATTGAAAGAGGGGAGAGGGCTATGAACAACATCCTTTCCGTTGAGAATCTGTGTCTGTGGTACGGGAGCCATCAGGCGCTCAAGGACATCAACATTGAAATTCCCGAAAAAAGCATTACGGCGCTCATCGGCCCGAGCGGCTGCGGCAAGTCGACGTTTTTAAAGACGCTCGACCGCATGAACGATTTGCTCCCCGATGTGAAGATCACGGGCAGCGTCCTCTATAAGGGCGAGGACATTTTTGACGCGTCCGTCGATGTGAGCGAGCTTAGGCGTCAGGTGGGTATGGTGTTCCAGAAGCCGAACCCCTTCCCAATGAGCATTTACGACAACATTGCCTACGGTCCGCGCACGCACGGCGTGAAGAACAAGGCAAAGCTCGATGAGATCGTTGAAAAATCCCTGCGCGGCGCGGCGATTTGGGACGAGGTCAAGGACCGCCTGAAGAAAAACGCGCTCGGCCTCTCCGGCGGCCAGCAGCAGCGCCTTTGCATCGCCCGCGCGCTCGCAGTCGAGCCCGAGGTGTTGCTGATGGACGAGCCGACAAGTGCGCTCGACCCCATTTCGACGTCGAAGATCGAAGAGCTCGCGATGGAGCTCAAGGAGAAGTACACCATCGTCATCGTCACGCACAACATGCAGCAGGCGGTGCGTATTTCCGACCACACGGCGTTCTTCCTGCTCGGCGAGCTCGTAGAGTACGGCGAGACGGAGAAGCTCTTCTCCCAGCCGCAGGACAAGCGGACAGAAGATTACATCACGGGGAGGTTCGGTTAAATGAGAAGCCGGTTTGATGAACAGCTTGCGCTTTTGAACCGCGAGCTCATTGAGATGGGCGCGCTGTGCGAGGAGGTCATCGCCCTTTCGGCACAGGCGTTGACGGAGGGCAACGCGGAGCTGGCCGCGCGCGTCGCACCGCTCGATCAGGAGATCGACCGCAAGGAGCGCGAGATCGAGTCGCTGTGCCTAAAGCTTCTTTTGCAGCAGCAGCCCGTGGCAAAGGACCTGCGCCAGATCTCGGCGGCGCTCAAGATGATCACGGACATGGAGCGCATCGGCGACCAGGCCGAGGATATTGCCGAGATCATCACGTTCCTCGGCGGCCGCGGCGCGGAGAATAGCCAGCTTCTGCGCGAGATGGCGCGCTCGACCATCAAGATGGTGACCGAGAGCGTGGACGCCTATGTCAAGCACGACACGGCGCTTGCCGATCAGGTCATCGCTGAGGACGACACCGTGGACGACTATTTCGCGCGCGTGAAGAAGGACCTCATCAAACGCATCGTCGAAGTGGCCGCCATGCCGCAGTTCGTAGGCAAGATCCTCTTCCTGCAGAATTACGACATGGAGCTGGCCCGCCGCATGGTGCAGGGCGTGGACGTATGGCTCAACACCCCGACCCGTCCGCTCGAAGCGTCGGGCACGTCGGGCGAGAAGTGCGTCATGAACGGCGTGCTCCAGTTCTCGGTACTCGACGGATGGTGGGTCGAAGGCTACAAGGAGGGCGCGGGATGGATGCTGCCCATGGAACGCACGTTCGCCGATCAGGGCTATCAGGACGAGCTTGACGCCGAGATGATTTACAACACCATCGAGGAGCAGATCGTGCCGAAATACTACGACCGCGGCAGCGACGGCATTCCTCACCAGTGGGTGGATTCGGTCAAAAAGTGCGTCGCCGACATCGCGTCGAACTTCACGACCAACCGCATGCTGGGGGATTACGAGGAGCGGTTCTACAACAAGCTCGCGGCCCGCAAGCGCGAAATCGTCGAAGGCGGCTACAAGCTGGCCCGCGAGATCGCGGCGTGGAAGCGCAAGGTTTCGGCCGCATGGGACAAGGTCCGCGTGATCGACGTCCAGCGCGTGAGGATCGACGACGAGGCGATCTTCGTCGGCGAGAAGTACCACTTCGAAGTGACGGTGGACATCGCCAACCTCCGGCCTGAGGATATCGGCGTCGAGATGGTCATCGCCCAGCAGATCGTCGGCGGCGGCAAGGTGAACGTAACCCGCACCATCGGGCTGAAACACACCAAAACCGACGGCAGCCGCGTGACCTATGCGCTGGATTACGTTCCCGGCGAGGCCGGCACGTTCGACGTGGCGCTGCGTCTCTATCCCTACAACCCCCACCTGCCGCACCGCATGGATTTTGCATTGGTAAAGTGGGCCTAGCAAATTTGGCGTGAATAATGTTAAAAAAGGTATTAATTTACTGTTATCGGGTATTATTTATCTGAAAATTTTAATATCTTTATAGGACGAACTGCATTTTTAAGAAAGATATGTCAGCACTTACTTTCGACAAAAGCGAATTGGGCAATCTGGAGTACTCCCTCCAGCGCGAAATGCTCTCGACGGACCGTATCGGCGGCTACATGAGTACGACGATCGTCTGCTGCAACACCCGCCGCTATCACGGACTGATGGTGGCCCCCATCGACGACAGCTGCCGGACCTACGTCCTGCTCTCGTCGCTCGACGAGACCGTGGTGCAGCACGACCAGACGTTCAATCTGGCGCTGCACCGTTTCAAGGGGGTATACGAGCCGCGCGGCCACAAGTATATCACCGATTTCGAGTATACGCCGACGCCGACGATCACCTACCGCGTGGGCGGCGTAATCCTCAAGAAGGAGATGCTCTGGATACACAAGCGGACGCAGCTGATGATCCGCTACACGCTCGTGGACGCCCACTCCGAAACCCGGCTGCGGCTGCGGCCGTTCCTCGCCTTCCGCGACAAGCATGCGCTGACGCACGCCAACATGGAGGCCGACGGACACTCCTACCCCGCCGTGAACGGCGTGAAGTGCCGTCTCTACAACTCGTTCCCGTGGCTCTATCTCCAGACGAGCAAACCCGGCACGGAGTTCGTGCCCGCGCCCGACTGGTATTACGGATTCGAATACCAGCAGGAGCTGGCCCGCGGATACGAGGGGTACGAAGACCTGCTCACGACGGGCTATTTCGAAGCGGAGCTCAAGAAGGGCGAGAGCATCATCTTCTCGGCGTCGCTCGACGAAATGGGCTCGACCAAAACCATCGAAGAGGTTTTCGCCGCATCCATCGCGCGGCGTACGCATAAGATCGACTTCATCAGCTGTCTCGAACACTCGGCGCGGCAGTTCCTGATCCGCCGTCCGGGCGACCGGACCGAAGTGGTGTCGGGATATCCGTGGCACGGGGTTTCGGGCCGCCAGACCTTCATCTCGCTGCCGGGCATCACGCTCGAACAGGGACACAAGGAGGACTGCATCGACGCGCTGGATACGCTGGTGCGGGAGATGCGCGACGGCATGTTCACCGGCAGCGCCTCGGCCGAAGTCGCGGCGGACGCCCCCCTCTGGTTTTTCTGGACCCTCCAGCAGCTCGAACGCGAAGTGGGGGCCAAGGAGATATGGGCGAGCTACGGCCCGGCCATGAAAGACATACTGGAGAGCTACCGGCAGGGAATCGGCGGCCGCGTGGCGCTGCACGACAACGGGCTGATATGGGCTTCATCGGAAGAGGTGCCCCTGACGTGGATGAATTCAACGATCGACGGACGCCCCGTAACCCCGCGCAACGGCTATCAGGTCGAAGTGAACGCCTTGTGGTACAACGCCGTATGCTATGCGCTCGAACTGGCCGGCAAATACGGGGACAAGACGGACAAGGCCTTCGTCAAGGCGTGGGCCTCGCTTCCGGCTCGCACACAGGAGTCGTTCATCGAACTGTTCCGCCTGCCGGAGGGCTATTTGGCCGACTTCGTGGACGGCAGCGGTCCCGACAAATCGACGCGCCCCAACATGATCGTCGCCTGCGGACTGAATTACAAGATGCTCGACGAGACGATGCAACTGGAGGTGATCCGCACGGTGCGCCAGCACCTGCTCACCCCGAAGGGACTGCGGACGCTGTCGCCCCAAAACCCGCTTTACAGGGGTTCGCAGGAGGGCATGCCCGCCGAACGCGACTTCGCCGCCAAAAACGGCTCGGTATGGCCGTGGCTGCTGCCCTTCTACATCAAGGCCTGCTTCGACATCGACGGCGACGCATTCCTGCCGCAGGCCGAGGAGGCGCTGGAAAACTTCGACGAGGACATCCAGCGTTACGGCATCGGCTCGATCTGCGAGTTGTACGACGCCGACCCGCCCTACGCTTCGCGCGGAGCCATTTCGCAGGCGTGGAGCGTCGGAGCCGCACTGGACATCCACCGCATGATCCGCGAGCGGAGCAAAGGGGATTCCCAAGGGCCCAAAGCCGCGAAGAAAAGCGGCAGAACGAACGGTCCGAAAGAGAAAAAGCCGGCGAAGACGAAGCCTGCGGCGAAAAGCGCCGGGAAGACGGTAAAGGCCGCCGCCAAAAGTCCGACCGCGGCGAAGGCCCCCAAGGCCGCGGCGAAAAAGGCGGCGCCGAAAGCAGCGGCAGGAAAAGCCGCAAAGAAATAAAGGCAACAAAATGAAAAGAATTAAGATATGAGAGTTTTAATGTTCGGTTGGGAGTTCCCGCCCCACATCGCGGGCGGTCTTGGAACGGCGTGCTACGGCATGACGCGCGGTCTGGCGCGCAACGACGTAGACGTCACGTTCGTGGTTCCCCACGCTTACGGCGATGAAGATCAGCGTTTCACGCACGTAATGAACGCCAGCGACGTGGAGGCTCTCTATGGTTCGACCGGGAGCGGAGCCGACGACATTCTCGAAAAAATGTCGTTCATCCACATCGACTCGAACATGGTGCCCTACATCTCCCCCGAAGAGTACGAGGTCTACCACGAACGCTATGTAAAATCGGGTCAGCAGGTCTGGTCCACGACCGACGCATGGAAACAGCGTTACACCTTTTCGGGAAAGTACGGCGCCAACCTCATGGAGGAGGTGGCCCGTTACGCCGTGGTGGCCGCGCAGGTCGCCAAGGACCTCGAAGGGCAGTTCGACGTGATCCACGCCCACGACTGGCTCACCTACTACGCCGGCATCGCCGCCAAGCGCGTGTCGGGCAAGCCGCTCGTCGTGCACATGCACGCCACGGAATACGACCGCAGCGGCGAGAACGTCAATACGCAGGTCTACGCCATCGAGCGTGCGGGCATGCACGCCGCGGACCGCGTGATCGCCGTTTCGAACCTTACCCGCAACATCGTCATCAACCGCTACGGCGTTCCGGCCGAAAAGGTCGTGACGGTGCACAACGCCGTGCGCTTCGCCGGCGGCCCCTGCAAAATGCCCGAACGCGGCGTGAAGGACAAGATCGTCACCTTCCTCGGACGCATCACCTACCAGAAAGGTCCCGACTACTTCGTCGAGGCTGCCGCCAAAGTGCTCAAGCGCGTACCCGACGTACGCTTCGTGATGGCCGGTTCGGGCGACATGATGAACCACGTCATCCGCCGCGTGGCGCGGCTGGGCATCGCCGACCGCTTCCACTTCACGGGGTTCCTGCGCGGCGAGGACGTACACAAGATGTTCCAGCTGTCGGACGTATACGTCATGCCGTCGGTCTCGGAACCTTTCGGCATCTCGCCCCTCGAAGCGATGCGCTCGAACGTGCCGGTGATCATCTCCAAACAGAGCGGCGTGGCCGAAGTGCTCGACTTCGCCGTGAAGGTCGATTACTGGGACGTGGACGCGCTGGCCGACGCCATCTACGGCCTCATCCAATACCCGGCCCTGTCGGGCATGTTCGCGTCGAAAGGACTCGAAGAGGTCACCAACCTCAAGTGGAACGACGCCGCGGCGAAGATCAAAGCCGTATACGAAGCGGTCATTGAAGAGAACAAAAAACAATAAAAATACAGATACCCTATGAAAACCGTCTGCTTATATTTTCAGGTACACCAGCCTTGGCGACTGAAGAAGTACCGCTTCTTCAACATGGGCAAGGACCACAACTACCTAGACGACCTCCTGAACCGCTCGATCATGCAGAAAGTCGCCCGGCAGTGTTACCTGCCCATGAACGCCCTGCTGCTGAAGTTGATCAAGGAGAACAAGGGTAAATTCCGCTGTTCGTTCTCGATCACGGGCATCGCCGTCGAGCAGTTCCGCGCCTTCGCGCCTGAGGTGCTCGACTCGTTCAAGGAGCTGGCCGCCACGGGATGCGTCGAGTTTCTGGCCGAAACCTACTCCCATTCGCTGGCGTCGCTGGCGTCGAAAGAGGATTTCACCGAACAGGTGAAGCTCCATACGGCCATGATCAAGAAGGAGTTCGGCGTGAAGCCCACCGCCTTCCGCAACACCGAGCTGATCTACTCCGACGAGATCGGCGCCATGGTCGCCGACATGGGCTTCCGCACGATGCTGGCCGAAGGCGCCAAGCACGTGCTGGGCTGGAAATCGCCTAACTACGTCTATGCCAACGCCATCAATCAGAAATTGCGCCTGCTGTTGCGCAACTACAAGCTCTCGGACGACATTGCGTTCCGTTTCTCGAACCGCAGCTGGGACGAATGGCCGCTGACGGCGGACAAATACGTCAAATGGCTCTCTTCGGACGAAACGCCGGGCGAGGTCATCAACCTCTTCATGGACTACGAGACCTTCGGGGAGCATCAGACGGCGGATACGGGAATCTTCGAATTCATGCGTGCGCTTCCCAAAGCGATCCTCGCCAAGAAGAACGACATGGAGTTCGCCACCGTAAGCGAGGCCGCCAAGAAGTACCAGCCGGTGTCCGTACTCCACTGTCCGCACGTAATGTCGTGGGCCGACGAGGAGCGCGACGTGACGGCGTGGCTCGGCAACGAGTTGCAGAACGAGGCTTTCTCGAAACTCTACGCCCAGAAAGAGAAGGTTGCCGCCCTGAAAAGCCCCGATTTCGACTATGTATGGAGTTTCATGCAGACCTCGGACCACTTCTACTACATGGCGACCAAATGGCTCTCGGACGGCGACGTACACTCCTACTTCAACCCGTACGACTCGGCATACGACGCCTTCATCAACTACATGAACGTCCTTTCGGACTTCATCATCGAGCTGGATCAAGCGGTGGCCGCCAAAGCCGCCAAGGCAAAATAAGGCTGAAACCGCCGCAACACGGGGGAGGAAGCGCCGGAGAGGCTTTGTCGGGGCGCGGCGTCTAATACGCCCGCGCACGAAACGCCCGCGAAATCCCGCCCGAAATCAGCACCGACGACGCGGCGCTGTCCGTATTGCAGAAAAACGGATTCAGGGGCCTTTCACGCCCTCCGGGGATACGATGAGGGACGCGGAAGGCTGGCGCATGAAACGCAGCCCTACAGCCCCGCAAACACGCCCGTAAAGCCCGCATGGCTCTGCGGCGCGACGGAACGGCGGACCGAAAAAAACGCCCAAAATGCCGGAAAACGCCGGGGAACATGGGAAGAACATCCGGGAAATGCCGGAAATAGGCTCAAATCAAATCAAATCAGCCGCAGTATTGACTGCGGCTGATTTTTCATATAAGTCGGGACAAAGGCACCCGATCCGGCAACAGCCTATCGTATCCGGTCCGACGGATTGCAGCAACGGTCGGAACGATAAAAAAGCGGCAGACCGCGCCTCTTCGGTCTGCCGCAAGCAGGAATGTTACTTAAAAGTGGGAGTTGTTAACCAAAAAACTTTGGGATGTGCCGTTCCTGCTTTAGGGATTTGATTTCCCGCGCTCCCGGCACCGCCCCGAAGAACGGCGCCGGATTTCGCGGAAAAGGGGGATTCTTTATTAGTTGGCTTTCTGCTTAACTTTGATATCAAGATTGTGAACGCGGTCCGTGCCGTAATCATAGGATACGGTAACTTTCACCTTGACCGTCTTCTCGCCTACGAATTCGCTGTCGGCATTACCCTTGACCGTAATCGTACCGGTGGTTGCGAAATCGGCCCCAGTATCAATTCGGTCAACGAGAACCTCCGGATTCATCACCTCGTACTTGACAACGACTCCGAGAACCGTATTCTCATCGGCAGCCGTAGCCTCGAATACGTTATTGCCGTTGATATTCGCCAGCTGGAGGAGATCGCCCACAGTCAGGGAAGCATCGTCAGCGCTCGCGGAGATCGTAGTAACGGCATTCTTACGCAGGCTGATCGTCTTATCCTTGATCGGGTCGGGAATCTCGACATTGAGCACCTGCTCGTCAAGGACATAAGAATCGAGCATCAGTTTTACGCTGAGCGCCATATTCAGGCCCTTGTACTCAGTACCCCACGTCAGGGTCTTGGCGTCGGCGTCTACCGAAGCGCCTTCATACTCTTCGGTGTCTACCGAGAAGACAACCTTTCCGATTTCATTGCCCTTGGAATCTTTGGGTGCAACCCAAGTGTTGTCGAGGTTAAGTCCATCGGGTACATAAGCCGTCGTCGAGAGCGTTGCTTTCAGAAGCACCGGATCCGCATAGTTGTCGCCCTGTACCAGCTCGCCTGTAAAGCCTTCGAAATTAACCGTAACGGCAACCGTTACATCGAGACCCCAGTCGGCAGTAAGTTTAGCCGTGAGCGCGTAGCTCTTCTCCTTGGCTCCGGCGCCGAGCTTGATAGCGATGTTATTTGCATCGTCGGACGCCTGCATGAGCACGGTTCCGTCTTCCGCTTCATCGGCAGTAGCCTCGAATGTAGCGGCATAGATCGCATCTACGAACGTCTGCTTGTCGGCGAAGAACTTCGGAGCCCAAGCCTCATTCCAGAGTTTCTCGGCATACTTCTCGATCACCGTGTATTCGCTCGTTCCCGCCAAGTAATCCACCGTTACGGTCTCCGGAGCCATCGTGATCTCAGGCATGCCCTCGATAACGACGGGCAGAGTAATCGTAATATCGGTGTTCTCATAGTTGTAACGCGCTTTGACCGTGTAAGAACCGCTCGTCATTGCGCTGTTGCCGGCTACGACAAGTTCCAGATGCTGCTCTGCACGATCGTCAGCAGGAGAGCTCGTAAGGATAATGTCAGCGACATCGAACGGCAGCTCGTCAGTCATTTCGGTCTCGCCGTCGAAGATACGGATGTCTTCGAAGGAACCAGCCTTCAGTGCGTTGTAAATCACATGGCCGATCTGCGGCTTCGTGGGATCGGGATTCAGCAGGTAATCCACAGCCTCGTAATCGTCGCCGGCACTAACCGTTGCATAGTTCCACGTTACCGTCTGCGGCACGGAAACGATGACGTCGGTGTTGTCCTTGATGATGGTGAACTGCGATTTGGCGTTCTTAACCACGCGGCAGGTGTATTCGCCCGATACGAGGTCGAACGAGAACGGTTCCGAGGTAATCACGTCGTCGATCAGAGCCGGAACACCCTTGCCCTTCTTGATCGCCGCCGTGGTTGCCGTAAGCGTATAGCTGTCCTTGTTATCTTCGGGATCTACCGTTGCCACGGCGTCGTCTTCAGGAACAACGGTCTTGAGAACGGGAACATCCTCGCCCCAAATCTCAGCCAGCTCCTGCGGTTTGCCGTCTTTCATGTAGTAAATCTTCACATCATGGAAGAACTCAACGACGGTTTCCTCGTCGTTATACTTCAGACCGCCGTCGCCCTCGAATTCCGGGAACTGGGTATCGTTGTCAATTACCAGTTCGAGCGTTCCGTTCTCTTTCATACGGCCGGCAACCAGATCGGCGTTGATCGCGCCGCCTGCACTATACTGCGTACCGATAAAGGCACTGGTGAAATCGCTGCCCAAATCCTCGCCCGAAATGGCATCTTCGGGCGTAGCTCCGGCGACACCGGTGCCTGCGAGTTTCACATTCAGCGCAATGGCCAGCGTTTTGCCGTTTCCGTACTCGTACTGAGTCTTGGCGACAACGGTAAACTTACCGGTCACGACGTCCTGATCGATCACGTCTACAACCTCGAACGACGCAGCGCTGCGCGTCTTGATCTCCTCCGTTACGAACGATACGTTCTCCTTGGTCATCTTGACTGCCAGAGCCGCAGGCGAAACCATGAAAGTAGCTTCGATCGCGGCCTCGTTGCCGCCTTCGTCGCTGCCCAGATAGAACTTGTAGTCCTCACCTTCACCGTCAACCATCGCGATATAGGGAAGTCCCTCGATGGAAATGACATTGTTCGATACCTCTTCGAGCGAAGTCGGAACGTAAACCAGCGACTGGATGCGGCCGGCGAGGTCTGCGATAGCGCTCCAGAGATTGCGGAGCTGCGTGTCGTAATTGTCGAAACGATCCTTCAGATCGGCTTCTTTCAGGTAGATTGCGCTGCCGTCGGGGTTGAACAGTTTGCTGTTTACACCCTCCTCGATCATCGCCTCGATAGCCTCTTTCAGAGTTACGTTGGCATCGGTCAGCTCCTTGAGGATCGTATCGGTGATGGTCTTGCCCATTTCGGCTTTGACCGTCTCGTCATTCATGTACTCAGCCATGTACGAAGCGAAGTTGTCGCCGAGGACCTTCTTGATGGCATCGGTGACCGTAGCCGTCTCCGAAGATACGGAATTGGCGACAGCGGTAAGGATCTGGTTGATCTGAGTCGCCGACAGCTGATCGGCACCGGTGATGTAACCTTTACCCTCGACGAAATCCTTCATCTGCTGCTCGGTAACGTACTTGCCGTCGACCAGAGCCTGCTGGATGATCTTCTGCATTTCGGCCTGCAGTTTACCCATGGTCTCGTCCGAAGCGATCATCGTCTCGAAAATCTTCTTGACATCGTCGGCAGTCAGCTGATTCTTGGTAGCCTCTTCGATCAGTTTCTGAACGTCAGCCTTGGTCTGATATCCCTGAGCCTTAATAAGTTTCAACACCTCATCGCTAGTCAGCCAATCTTTCAGATCCGACTTCTTGGCATAGTCTGCCAGCCTTTTGTCAAGCTCTGTCTGGAGACCGCTGTTGGTAACGAAAGACGAGAAATCTATCCCGTTTAATTTGTCGGTAACAGCTTTGAGGGCTGAAGCGTCGGCCTTCAACTCGACTTGACCCTTCAAGTCGTTGATCCGACCCTTCAGGTCGTCGATGTCGTCGTCGTAGTCTTTACAACCGACACCGG
>ERZ826764.3128-NODE-3128-length-13995-cov-3.748709_pt1 | contig 13995 bp, 10 predicted proteins | sample MGYA00519870_ERZ826764 | MGnify/ENA primary metagenome ERZ826764 (study PRJEB31778, sample SAMEA3449239) | human gut metagenome | biome: human gut; feature: human-associated habitat; material: faeces | place: United Kingdom | collected 2010/2012 ...
TCGACTGGCCGATGCGCTGGAGATATGAGGGTGTTGACTTCGAACCAGGCGGCAAGGATCATGCAAGTCCGGGCGGAAGCTATGAGACAAGCAGCGTGATCTCCAGAAAGATCTTCCATCACGAACCGCCGATGTTTCAGGGATATGAATTTATCGGGATAAAAGGCTCCACAGGTAAAATGTCCGGTTCTTCCGGTCTGAACCTAACGCCGGAAACTCTGCTGAAGATCTACGAGCCGGAGATCATACTCTGGCTGTATTCGAAGACAGATCCGAAGAAAGCCTTCGATTTCTGTTTCGATGACGGGATCCTTCGTCAGTACTTTGAGTTTGATAAAATGTATAATGATTATAAAGCCGGTAAAGCCAATGAACATAACCAGACTGTTATGGAATTCTCACTGATCGGTGATAGAGAAATCAAGACAGTACCGATGAGTCTGCTGGTACAGCTGGGATCCATCGTGGACTTCAACGTGCCGATGATGGAAACCGTATTTGAAAAGATCGGAACTCCGTACAAGTATGAAGACTTTGATACGCGTCTGGAGCGTGCAAAGTATTGGCTCTACCAGTGTGCACCGGAATCTGCCAACAAGCTGCGGGGATGGAGAGATTTCGATCTGTACGAAACATTTACAGAGGAAGAAAAGAAGGAAATCGAGATCCTTTACAACTATATCAAGGCAGGTGAATATGACCTGGACTCTCTCAACACGAAACTGTATGATATCCCGAAGGAAGTATACGGTATGGATAGAGAGGATCTGAAGAAGCTGCAGGGTACATTCTTCAAGAATGTGTACAAGCTGCTGATCAGCAAGGAAAGAGGCCCGAGACTTTATCTCTTCCTCTATGCGATCGACAGAGAACGCTTCATGCACCTTCTGGATTTCAGCCATCCGGAAACGGAAGAAGAAATCGCTGCAAAGAAGGCTGCAGAGGAAGCTGAGAAAGAGCCGGAAATCGTCAAAGTTTACGGCGAACCTGATGAAGTAAAGCCGATCACAGAACCGGAAATCTCCATTGACCAGTTCTTTGAGATAGACCTGCGTGTCTGCAAAGTCCTTAAATGTCAGGAGATTCGCAAGGCACACAGCAACTACAAGTTGACACTGTTCGATGGCATCAAGGAGCGCGTGATCGTATCCAGTATCAAGAATGATTATAAGCCGGAAGAACTTGTAGGAAAGAAGATCATTGTGGTAGCAAATCTGGCACCGGCCAGAATGACCGGCGTTATGAGTGAAGGAATGTTGCTGGCAGGAACGAATAATGCCTGCGGATGCCAGATCATTTTCGTAGATGATATCGTTCCGGAAGGAACCAGAATCTGTTAAGCAGAATCAAAACTATTGACAGGAGATAAAATACAGATGAAAGATGTAGTAGAAATCAAAAGTCTTTTTCGGGAAAGCGAAAAGTATGCAGATCAGGAAATCGTAGTAGAGGGTTGGGTCAGAACAAATCGCGGATCCAATAAATTTGGATTTATAGAGCTGAATGACGGTACGTTTTTTAAATCCGTACAGGTTGTGTATGAAGCAGAATTTCTGGACAACTTCGAAGAAATTTCTAAAGCACCGGTGGCAGCAGCTCTGTGCGTGACGGGAACGTTTGTCCTGACGCCGGACGCGAAGCAGCCGTTTGAAATCAAAGCGAAGAACATCGTGATCGAAGCTGGATCTGAAGCAGATTATCCGCTTCAGAAGAAACGTCACAGCATGGAATTCCTGCGTGAGATCGCACACCTGCGTCCGCGGAGCAATACATTTTCTGCAGTATTCCGGGTGCGTTCTATCGTAGCCTATGCGATCCACAAGTTCTTCCAGGAGAATAACTTCGTATATGCTCATACGCCGATCATTACAGCAAGTGACTGTGAAGGAGCAGGTGAAATGTTCCAGATCACTACGCTGGATTTGGATAACCCGCCTCGTACAGAAGACGGGGAAATCGATTATAGTCAGGACTTTTTCGGCAAGAAAGCCAGTCTTACTGTAAGCGGACAGCTTGAAGCAGAGATCTTCGCACTGGCCTTTAAAAACGTTTACACGTTTGGCCCGACCTTCCGTGCAGAGAACTCCAACACGGCGAGACACGCCTCTGAATTCTGGATGATCGAACCGGAGATGGCCTTCGCAGATCTGACAGACGATATGGATGTAGCAGAAGCTATGATCAAATACATCATCAACTATGTGCTGGAAAATGCGCCGGAAGAAATGGAGTTTTTCAACAAGTTTATGGACAAGGGGCTCATCGAGCGTCTGCAGAATATCGTAAATTCAGATTTTGAGCGTGTGACTTATACTGAGGCAGTTGAGATTCTGCAGAAGTCAGGTGAAGACTTCCAGTATCCGGTAGAGTGGGGTATCGACCTACAGACGGAGCACGAACGTTATCTGACAGAAAAAGTGTATAAGAAACCAATTTTCGTAATAGATTATCCGAAGGAAATCAAGGCCTTCTATATGCGTCTCAACGATGATGGCAAGACGGTCGCAGCCTGCGACCTGCTGGTACCGGGCGTTGGAGAGATCATCGGCGGAAGCCAGAGAGAAGAACGCTATGACGTCCTCAAAGCTCGTATCGAAGAAACCGGTATGACAGAGGAAGATTACTGGTGGTACATGGATCTGAGAAAGTATGGCGGTGTAAAACACTCCGGTTACGGCCTTGGATTCGAACGGATCATCATGTACATCACCGGCATGAGTAACATCCGCGACGTGCTGCCGTTCCCGAGAACGCCGAAGACAGCAGAATTCTAGCGTGTAGCACTCTACGACCGAAGAAACCTAAAGATTAAAAAAGCCGAAACTGCATAGAATTGTAGCTTCGGCTTTTTGGTTGCTTTTATTCCAGCGGTTTTCTGATATAAGCATCGGAGTCAAAGATGCTTATTTGCAGTGATCCCCGTCAGTTTGGGGAAAACAGATCGAAAAACTGATGGAAATCGCCAAATAATGATGCAATAATCCATATAAAAAATCCTGAAAAAATCCCGAAAAATCCTAAAATGTCCTGGAATATTCCGCATTGCGAATGAATTCAGAATATTGTAATTTAATTGTGTTGTAATACGTTTCTTACGATGGTATAATATATCCATGTTACAAATTTTTTAGGGAGGACTCAATAATGAAAGGCTACACAAGCGAAACTATCAGAAACGTTGCACTGGTTGGACACGGCGGATGTGGTAAGACCACATTTTTAGAATCTGCACTTCTGGCTACAGGTGTTATCGACAGACTGGGTAAAGTTGAAGATGGAAATACCGTTTCCGATTATGATAAGATGGAGATTGAAAAAGGCTTTTCCATTAACACATCTATCGTTCCGGTAGAATGGAAAGACAGCAAGATCAATTTTATCGATACTCCGGGATATTTTGACTTTATCGGAGAAGTAAATGCAGCACTGAGAGCTTCGGAAGCTGCAGTGATCCTGGTGGATGCCGGTGCTGGAATCCAGGTGGGGACGGAACAGGCATGGAAGGCCTGCGAGCGCTATAAGATGCCTAGATTTATCGTAATAAATAAAAGAGATAAAGACGAATTCGACTTCTATAAAACCTTTAATAAACTAAAGGCTAAGTTCGGTGAAACGCTGATCCCGTTCAGCTGGCCGCTGACTGCAGAAATTGATGAAGAACTGAAAGAAGCGATCGCTATGACAGATGATCTGCTGATGGAAAAATACTTCAATGGAGACGACTTCAGCGATGAAGAAATCAAGAAAGGACTGGTAAAAGGTATTTCCGAGGGTGGTATCGTGCCGGTATGTTCCTCTGCATTTTCACTGGGACACGGTATTGAAGGTCTGCTGGATCTGCTGGTGACTTATGTACCGACACCGCTGCAGCACGGAGCATATAAAGGCTTTAACGACAACAATGAACAGGTGGAGAAAATGTGTGTCGTAGATGCAACTCCTTCTGCTTTTGTATTTAAGACTATCGTTGACCCGTTCGTAGGCAAGATCTCTATCATGAAAGTGGTAACAGGCAAGCTGACGTCCGGTATGGAAATTTTGAATGAGAGAACCGGCAAAACCGAAAAGCTGGGCAAGCTCTTCTTCCTGAGAGGAAAAGAACAGCAGGAACTCAATTACGCAGAGGCCGGTGACATCGTGGCCGTTGCGAAACTGCAGCACACGGTATCCGGAGATACTCTTTGTGACAAGAACGATATCATCCGTTATCTGCCGCTGGATTATCCGTCTCCATCGTTATACGTGGCCATCGAAGCCGTTGACAAAAAAGATGAAGACAAGATTTTCTCCGGCTTGACCAGATTGAGAGAAGAAGATCCATCCTTCGTTGTAGAAAGAAATGACGAAACGCATCAGACTCTTCTGGGTGGTCAGGGTGAAATGCAGCTGAACATTGTAATGGCCAAGCTGAAAGACCGTTTTGGCGTAGAAGTCAAGACCGTTCCTCAGAAGATCGCATATAGAGAAACCATTAAGGGAACTTCAGATGTACAGGGAAAACATAAGAAGCAGTCCGGTGGTGCAGGGCAGTATGGAGACGTACATATCAGATTCTCTCCGTCGCAGGAAGAATTTGAATTCTCAGAAGAACTGTTCGGTGGATCGATTCCTAAGAACTACGTTCCGGCAGTTGAAAAGGGCTTGAAAGAGTCCATGGAAAAAGGACCGCTCGCAGGATGCAAGGTAGTTAATATCAAGGCTGTTCTCTATGATGGTTCTTATCACGATGTAGACTCCAACGAAATGGCATTCAAGATCGCTGCTTCCCTGGCGTTCAAGAAGGGCATCGCAGAAGCAAAGCCGTGCCTGCTTGAGCCGGTAATGAGGCTGGAGATCATCGTTCCAGATGACTATGTGGGCGATGTTATGGGCGACATGAACAAGAGAAGAGGAAAGATCCTTGGTATGGAACCTCTGGCAGAAGGCGGACAGAAGCTGATGGCGGAAGCTCCACAGGCAGAACTCTTTGACTATGCGATCGTGCTCCGCTCCATGACGCAGGCAAGAGGAAACTTCTCCATGCACTTTGAAAGATATGAAGAAGTTCCAGCTCAGATCGCGCAGAAGATTATTGCAGCTCATCAGGCAGAGCAGGAGAAATAGAGGCTCTGAAGTGAATATCGAAACCAGCAGGTTTTTATAGAGAAAGTTTGATCCAGAGGGTGTCGCAGAAATGCGATACCCTCTGTTCCTATTTTAGTACGGTGGAACTACCATTTTGATGTTTTCATGAAGTTGACATTGACTTTAAAGGAGATATGTACTATTCTTAAGGGAACAAATGTTTGCAAAGCAGCTGATGACTAGGAAGGATAAGAAGATGGCGAAGAAAGGGAAGACTATATTCGTCTGCCAGGAATGCGGATATGAGAGTACGAAGTGGATGGGACGATGTATTTGCGGTGCGTGGAACTCCATGGTGGAAGAAAAACAGATAGATTTGAATACAGACGACAAGAGAAGGCGAACTGGGACTGCTGCGTCCGTGAAAGGTACAACGGAAGGTGGCGGCAGAGCAGCAGGAAAACCTTCCCGCCTTTCACAGGTCACTTCTGGTGAAACCAGCCGGATCGATACCGGGATAGGTGAATTGAACCGAGTTTTAGGCGGGGGTCTGGTGCCGGGATCTCTGACTTTGATTTCCGGGGAACCTGGAATCGGGAAATCAACTATCATCATCCAGGCAGCAGCTCATATCGCAGCTTCAAAGGGTACGGTGCTGTATGTTTCCGGAGAGGAATCGGAAGAGCAGATCAAGATCAGAGCTGACCGGGTATGTGATAAACTCCCGGAAGATCTTTATATTCTGGCTGAGACTAATATCGATGTGATCGTAGAAGCCTGCCAGCAACTGAATCCTGTGTTTCTCATCATTGACTCGATCCAGACCATGTATACCTCGGATATAGAATCAGCGCCAGGTAGTGTTTCTCAGGTGCGAACCTGCGGCAATGAGCTGATGCGGATCGGCAAGATGCACGGAATACCGGTATTCATCGTAGCGCATGTGACCAAGAGCGGTGATCTGGCAGGACCGAGGATAGTAGAGCATATGGTGGACTGTGTGCTCAGCTTTACAGGTGACAGAAGCCATGAGATGCGGATATTGCGGGCACAGAAAAACCGTTTTGGGACGACGAGCGAGATCGGTGCATTTGAGATGGCGCAGCAGGGACTGATGGAGATCGAAAACCTGTCGGGAACTTTGCTGGAAGAAATGGAGAAGGATAGTGAAGGCGCCGTTGTGACAGCTGTTTATGAAGGAACCCGGCCTCTTGTTTTAGAAGTGCAGGCTCTGACATCCCAGGCCAATATCGGATTTGCGCGGCGTACAGCGCTGGGAGTGGACAATTCCAGGCTCAGTATGATCCTGGCAGTTCTGGAAAAGAAAATGGGGTTATCTCTGATCAACCAGGATGTATACGTCAATATAGTCGGTGGAATCCGTCCGGAAGGGACATACACGGACCTGGCGGTTGCACTGGCTGTGTATTCTTCTTATAGAGGTAAGGCGCTGGGAAGTAGTACGCTGGCTTTTGGTGAGATCGGACTGACGGGAGATCTGAGAGCGGTGCAGAATGGAGAGAAGATCCTGCGGGAAGCCGGACATCTGGGATTTGAGCGGGTGGTCCTGCCGATCCGGAATGCAGAACGGCTGAAAAAAACTTTGGCGTCCATCAATAAGGAAAGGCAGGAGAAGGGTCTGCAGCCTCTTAAAATGGTAGGGATCAAGAACATCTCTGAAGTACAGAATCTGTTTTAGCTCTAGGGAGGCGGAGTGCGGCAGCTGGAGCTCAGGGAATACCGGTGAAACAATTTCAGATCAATATAAAAAGCGGATGCATGAAGCACCCGCTTTTATATTGTCATTTTGAAAAGTTAAGAGCGATTGTCATTTTGATATCATTTCAAAGAACTCTTTGAATGTGATCGGCTCCTGAAATGCATTCTGCATGACATAAGCCGCAAGACCGGCCGTCGATAAAATCAGCAGAAATATGAATAATATCGTTCCTATAAATTTTCTCATGATTAGATCCTCTTAATTTGTTTGTACTAAACGATCCATGCGATTACGAACAGCAGAACGCCTGCGATAGCAGCGCAGTAAGCTCCGATTCTCCAAGCTTTGTACTGCTTGTCGAGCTTAGCCTTTTCTTCAGCACTCGGTTCAGCAACAGCAAGTGTCAGTGCTTCTACGTCTACAGCTTCCTGCGGGATCGGTCTCTTGCGAACGAAGATTACGAAGTACAGGATAGCCAGTACGTCCCAAACGACGTTGTACCAGATAGCAACTGGATCGTATGCCAGGATCAGCAGGATCGCAAACATGATGATGCTGAACCAAGCTCCGAAAGTACCAGCAGGGCACTTCCAAGGTCTCTTGAGATCTGGTTCTTTCTTACGCAGTCCCAGGAAGGATGCGAATCCGATGATGTATGCCTGGATCTGGTTGTAAGCACACATCATAGCAACGATCTTGATGGAACCGGACAGGATGAAGAATACACCTAAGATTCCGCAAAGAACGATTGCACGGTAAGGGCTCTTGAATTTCGGATGAACTTTACCGAAGTATTTCGGGAAGTTTCCGTCTTCTGCCATGATGTACATGTAGCGGGCAGGACCTGCGATACATGGGTTCATGGTGGAGAAGTCTCCGCCTAATGTAATACCCAGACACAGGATCACAAGAGGCAGGCCTACAATGCCTGCATACTGCATTGCTTCTGCATAAGGTGCAGCAGCTGTGTACAGATCAGGAACGTGCTGAGCCGGAGTCAGTGCGCACAGGAACCACTGGAATAACAGGTTAACTGCCAGTACGCAGAACGGCGAGATCAGCAGAGCTCTAGGAATAGTCAGCTGCGGGAACTTAACTTCGGAACCCATACCAACGATAGTTTCATATCCGAAGAAGCACCACAGTACGAGCAGTACAGCCTGAGCGAATGCATTAACGCCAGCAGGGATTCCTACGCCTGCAACCATTTCAGTAACGCCGGAGAAGTCTGCCTTGGCGATAACTGTTGCAAACCATACCAGGGAGCATGCCCAGAAGAAGAACATGAAGAAGTTCTGTGTTTTACCGTTCATTTCGATTCCTCTGTAGGAAATTACCGTGAAGAGGATGAACAGACCGATTGCCGGGAGAACCTTCCACAGGAATACATCTGTAGGAACAGCTCCCTGGAAGTAATCGATCAGGGAATAGTCATTGTTGTCGATAGGAACGTTCAGACCCAGAGCGTTCAGCAGTCTTACGAAGTAGTTGGAGAAAGCCATTGCTTCGGAAGCACCGATACCAACCTGAGCCAGAGTGTAGTTCCAGCTTTCAAATACAGCTACCGGGTAGTTGAGACCTCTCTTAGCAAAAGAGTATGTACCTCCTGCCAGCGGCAGCGCAGCACCCATTTCACCATACATAGCGCATGGGAACAGGATGAGAATGAATGAGATCAGGGATGCGACGATTACAGTACCGCCCATCAGACCAACGATCTGCGAACCAACTGTGAACAGACCTACGCCGATAACAGCACCAGCTGTCGTAGTGACGCATTCTGCCAGCCCTAACGATCTGTTTAGCGTTTGGGCTTTTGCATTGTTTTCCATGAAAAAAACCTCCTTTTAAAATAGTAAAATAATAATGAATATAAATAAATTAATAGTAATTAAATTAATTATATTGTCTTAAATCTTGTTTTTTGAAGTTTCTTCGGAATCGTGCAGTACTTCCTGCAAAGCTTCTTCCGGTGCTTCGGATGTTTCCGCTGCGTCTGATGCGTTCACGGGATCTTTGGCTTCTGCCCTCGCAGCTTCCGCAGCTGCTCGCATCATACGACGCTGTCTATAATAAGGAAATAAAAATACAAGCGTCGCGATGTTAAAGGTCAGCCACATTCTGAGACAGAAGATGCCCAGCCCTTCATACTGACCGGCGTCCGCAACCAGCAGTGGCCGGAATGCCAGGATCGTCGCTGCAACAAAGCAGATCACAGGAAGTATCAGTCCAATCAGCGGATTCTGCTTCTCGCACAGCGATTTCTGCAGGCTTACGATGAAGTACATTGCCAGCAGTGCTGTTGGAAGCACGATAACCATTTTATCAGGATCCATGTTCTGTAATATCTGCATAAAAATTAACCCTCCTGTATCCTTCCTTATTGTATACTTTTAAAAACACGAAAACTAGGAAAAAACAGAAGTTGACAGAACGAATCTCAAGGGATATGATTAAAGAGACAAAAGTTAAGGTTCTGATTTTTACCAAAAGGAAACGAAGATGTCATTTGTCATCAGCAGAAAACAATACTTGGCTCCCAACGAGCCGAGAGCACAATATGAACCGTTGATTCTTGAAGAAGAAGATTTTGAAATCAAGAAAATCGACGTGACGTTTGGACATCCACTGTATACAACGGTTGCGGATATTTTCTATATTCGATCCAATGCGGATACAGCGCGGGTGCTGCCTATCATTCCGGACGGCTGCATGGCGCTGGTTTTTTGCGGAAATCGGGAAAAGGAAAATATACGGGCCTACATATGCGGGGTCACGGATGAAATAAAAAAGCTGAAGATTGAACCGGATGAATATTATATTTTCATTCGATTTTTGCCTGGCATCGGATACTCACTTCTGGATCAGCCTGCCAACAAGCTTACCAATAAGGCGATCCCTTTAAAGGGGCACATGGCAGGAGGCGAGCAGATCCTTTCCATCTTAGAGCGTGAAACCCATCTGGTGGAGCGGATCCGGCTGATCTCCAAGGTGATTCGCGTGAATCTGCACAGCGAATCCAACAAGTATTTGATAAAGTACTGCACGGAGCGGATTTTGCAGACTCAGGGGAATATAAAAGTAGAAGAACTGGCAGAGGAGAGTGGATTCACTGCGCGGCACATTGGTAAAATGTTTGAACGCTGTGTGGGTATTTCGCCGAAGCTCTATTCGCAGATCATCAGACTGCAGCTTTCTATGACGAGGATTTTAGAGGATCGAAACATGCTTCTGGTAGATATCGCTATCGATAGTGGTTTTTTCGATCATGCACATATGAACCGGATGTATAAAAAGCTTATACACTGTTCTTCCGGTGAGTTCAGAAAGAATTTTTTCAACAGACTGGACTACAGCACAATAGATGATTACATTTCCATTTAGTTAAAAAATAATAAAAGAGAGAGGAAATGATTATGAAAAAGAAATACTATATTGGACTCGATCAGGGAACGACAGGAACAACGACACTGCTTTTGGACGAAAAGTGGAATGTCGTAGCCAGAGGCTACAAGGAACACACACAGTACTATCCGAAACCGGGCTGGGTAGAGCACGATCCGCTGGAACTCTGGCAGAGAGTGATGGAATCTATGTCCATGGCATTGTCTGAGGGCGGTGTTTCTGCAGAAGATGTGGCGTGCATCGGTATTGATAACCAGGGCGAAACGGTAATGCTCTGGGACAAGATCACAGGTGCTCCGGTGTACAATGCTATCGTATGGCAGGACAGAAGAATGGCTCGCTATGCAGATGAACTGACGACAGAGTATGGGGAACTGATCCGGGAAAAGACCGGTCTGATGGCCGACTCTTATTTCAGCGGTCCGAAGATCAAATGGATCATCGACAATGTAGATGGTGTAAAGGAAAAAATCAAGGAAGGTCGTGTTCTGGCCGGTACTCTGGATTCCTGGCTCATCTGGAAGATGACACATGGTAAAGTGCATGTAACGGACTGTTCGACAGCTTCCAGAACGATGATGTTCAATATACATACAGGCAAATGGGATGATGAGATCCTGGACATCCTGGGGATCAGCAGATCGATCCTGCCGGAAATCTGCGACAGCTCCATGGTGTACGGATACACAGATCCTCTGGATTTCTTTGGTGCAAAGATACCGATTTCCGGTTCAGTAGTAGACCAGCAGGCTGCGCTGTTCGGACAGGCATGCTTCGCTCCGGGAACCATCAAATGCACTTATGGAACCGGATGCTTTATGCTGATGAATACAGGCGAAAAGCCGATTTACTCCAGTAACGGACTTTTAACGACTGTTGCGTGGAGACTCAATAAAAAGATGACGTTTGCGCTGGATGGCGGGATCTATATCACGGGCGCTGCTACTCAGTGGCTGAGAGATGGTATCAAGATCATCGATTCCGCTGCACAGACGGAACAGATGGCTTACGATGCCAAGTCCAACGGAGGTGTGTACTTTGTACCGGCTTTTGCAGGACTTGCTGCACCTCACTGGGATTCCTACGCCAGAGGAACTATGGTAGGGATCACAGGAGGTACAACGAGAGAGCACATCGTAAGAGCAACTCTGGAATCCACAGCATATCAGGTCAAGGACAATTTAGACGTTATGAATATGGACGCCAGCATGCCGATCTCTATTCTGAGAACAGACGGAGGAGCAGTTGCGAACAACTTCCTCATGCAGTTCCAGGCTGACCTTCTCGACACTCAGGTAGTCCGCCCTAGCTGCATCGAAACCACCGCCCTTGGCGCCTCTTATCTTGCAGGGCTCGCCACCGGTTTCTGGAAAGACGCCTCCGAAGTAAAAAGCAATTGGCAGATCGGCCGTCAGTTCACCCCACAGATGACAGAAGAGGAGCGTAAGAAGAAGCTGAAAGGGTGGAAGAAGGCTGTGAAGTGTACGTTTGAGTGGGCGAAGGATGAAGAAGGATATAAGTAAAAAATGCCACATAATCAGGAATTTATTTTTACACTTTACAATAAACGTGTTATTTAAAGTCCACTTTAACATGTATAATAAAGAAAATAAATCTGACCATAGAGCAATTTCAGGTTTCCCAGAATCTCCTTTCTGCTCTATGGACAGTCTTTCAAGAAAGTAGCATTTACTTTGATCAAGACAGTTACTTTGAATAGGAATCAGCAGCTGACAGAAGAACAGAGTCGGCAAATTGAAAAAGCCACTAAAAGAGAAATTGTTAAGTTAAAAATATATTGTTTAAGAGGGGGAATTTTATTCTGCTTTCTTATACTTAATATAATTCACCACCATCATCGCTAACTTAAACGTTAACGCATCCTCAAAGGTTCGGATATCCAGCCCGAATTTTTTCTGCAGCTTTTCGAAGCGGTACACCAGTGTATTTCGGTGTACGTAAAGCTGTCTGGAGGTTTCGGAAAGATTTAGGTTGTTTTCGAAGAAGGTGCGGATGGTAGCGAGTGTTTCGTCATCAATAGAATCCAGAGTTTCTTCTTTGAAAAACTCATCGATAAACATCTCGCAGATCTCCACCGGCAGCTGATAGATCAGGCGACCGATTCCAAGACGGTTATATCCAAACACATTCTTGCCAGTATAGAAAATCTTGCCCACTTCTAAGGCAGTACGTGCTTCCTTGTAAGCATCCGGGAGCTGCTTCAGGTCATCTGCAATATTGCTGTAGGAAACCCAGGCAGAAGTCATGGCCTCTGTATTCAGCATGTCCACCAGCATATGGGCAATATCATCCAGATCGGAATAATCCTCAGAAGGCTGGAGTTCACGGAGAATAATAATTCCGGAATCGTCTATAGCAGTAATAAAATCTCTTGTCTTAGCTGCAAAAATATTACGGATGGTAGCCAGGGCATTTTCGTCCTTGCTCTGTTTGGTCTCCACCAGGAAAACAGCACGCCGTACAGTGGTTGTGATATGAAGCTTTTTCGCACGGTTAAAAGCGTCTACCTCAGAGTAGGAGCCAAGGAGAAGATTCTGCATAAATACGTTTTTGTCGCTCTTTTCCATGTAAGCGGTAAGCAGGCTCTCAATCTGGCAGACTGCCAGTTCCCCGATAGTGGAAGCGGCCTCCGCATTTCCCCATACGATCAGGACATATTGAAGCTGGTGACTCTCTGTCACTTTATACAGCCGGCAGTTCATATTGGAAATACACAGCACCTCATCTTCCTTAAATTCTTCCAGTTTCTCTTCGGAAGGAAGGGCTCTATCGCAGGTGCTGATATAAATGGTGTTATCTAAATTTACAAGGCAAAAATCCAGATGACTGATATTCTTCCAGTCTTCCAGACATTTCTGGAGAATCTGAAGTAATTTCATAGGTTTGCTCCTTTGTGGGAAAATAGTATAATGAAATGAGTGCCAAAAATTCGAAATCCGCTGATTTACTGCGTAAATCGCGGCTTTTTTATATTTGGCGTGTCCCAAGTTCAAACGCCTTATCGGGCTTGCACGATAAAGATTTTTGAACTTGGGACACTGGTATCATATAATACTAGTATAACAAAAAAAGCCTCAGGGGAAAACCCCTGAGGCCTAACTAAATTCATTCTTCTAAATATTAGTTGCAGATAGTAAGCTCTGTCTCTTTATCAAAGAAGTGAGATTTCTCCATATCGAATGCGAATTTGATTGTATCGCCTGTCTTGGAGTTTGTACGAGGATCAACTCGTGCTGTAACCTGAGTTCCGTTTACATCGAAGTACAGGAATACTTCAGCACCAAGAAGCTCATAAACTTTAACGGTAGATGTCATTGGAACGCTTGGAGAAGCTTCGATGAACATCTGGGAATCATGAATATCCTCTGGACGGATACCAAGAACAACTGTCTTGCCAACATAACCGCCGTCTTTCAGCACTTTCGCTTTCGCTGCCGGGATAACGATGTCATACTCACCAACTTTAGCAATAAGGTCGCCGCCTTTTTCAGCAATCTGAGCGTCAAGGAAGTTCATCTGCGGGGATCCCATGAATCCTGCAACGAACAGGTTGCCTGGCTGCTCATAAAGGTGCTGTGGTGTATCAACCTGCTGAACAACACCATCTTTCATAACAACGATTCTGGTACCAAGGGTCATAGCCTCTGTCTGGTCATGTGTTACATAGATGATTGTTGCGCCCAGTCTCTGATGGATCTTGGAAATCTCAATACGCATCTGAACACGAAGCTTAGCATCCAGGTTGGAAAGAGGCTCATCCATAAGGAATACCTTAGGATTACGAA
>ERZ826764.3133-NODE-3133-length-13974-cov-2.897622_pt1 | contig 13974 bp, 13 predicted proteins | sample MGYA00519870_ERZ826764 | MGnify/ENA primary metagenome ERZ826764 (study PRJEB31778, sample SAMEA3449239) | human gut metagenome | biome: human gut; feature: human-associated habitat; material: faeces | place: United Kingdom | collected 2010/2012 ...
GATATAGATCATCACAGTTCCGATTCTATAAGAAAAGCGATTGACACGCTTATAATAAACAATATTCCAGAAAAGGTATGCTTAAATTTTAAGAAAGTTCAATTTTGCGACAGCAGCGGTATCGCGGTGGTTTTAGGCCGCTACAAAATGTCAGTCAAAATGGATTTCAAACTATGTTTAGAGGAACTTCCGCCCTCCATTGAAAACATATTCAGATTATCTAAAATAGACAGTTTGGTTGAAATAAAGGAAAAGGAGACATATAAGGATGAAAAAAGTTATAAGCAACTCATTTGACATGAATTTAATGAGCAAATCTATAAATGAGGGATTTACCAGAACGTTAATTTCTTCATTTGCCATACAAGCAGACCCGACAATAGAAGCGCTTTCAGAATTGAAAACCATAGTATCGGAAGCGGTTACAAACGCTATCGTACACGGATACCAAAATAAACCTGGAATAATACATATTAAAGCAAAACTTTACGAGGATAAAACCATAAAAATAATTATAAGAGACAAAGGAATAGGAATTCCGGACATTAAACAGGCAATGGAGCCGTTGTATACCACTGGAAACGAAGAAAGAGCCGGAATGGGATTTACGATTATGGAAACCTTTTCAGACAAATTAAAGGTTATTTCAAAAGAAGGAAAAGGAACTTCAATAATTATAGAAAAATCTTTGACGGAAAAATAATATGACCGACAATCTTGATAATATAGAACTGCTGAAAAATTCTCAAAAAAACGAATCGATATTAGTAGAACAAAATATAGGATTAGTTAAAACGATAGCGAAACGTTTCCTTTTCAGCGAAACAGAATACGACGATCTTGTTCAAGTAGGGACGATAGGTCTTTTAAAAGCGATTCGAAATTTTGACACAACAAGAGGCGTAATGTTTTCAACATATGCGGTTCCCGTAATTGCCGGCGAAATAAAAAAATTTCTTAGGGATAACGGAAGCGTAAAAATAAGTCGAGTCCTAAGAGAACAATATCTTAAACTTCAAAGAGAACAGGAAAAATTGACAAAAGAATTAGAGAGAAATCCTACGGTTTCTGAACTCGCCGAAAAAACGGGAATTCCCGCGGAGGAAATTCCTCTCGTAATGGATGCAGGCATAAAACCATATTCTTTCGAGGAGCCGATAGGAGAAAACGGAACAATGACAATAGCGGATACAATAAAAGAAAAGGAAGGAAATGAAATAGAAATTTTAGCGTTAAAAGAATCTGTAAAATCATTGCCCCCAAATGAAAGAAAGTTAATAACTTTAAGATACTTTATGGAAAAGACCCAACAGGAAACCGCTAAAATTCTCGGAATGACCCAAGTTCAAATTTCCAGAAAAGAAAAAAAAATACTCGCCGGACTCAAAGAGAGATTAAAATGCTGATTTTCCTTTATTTCCTTAATTTTAATCTTGACAAAATCTATTTTTATGATATAATAAATACGGAAATTTAATTTTTATATTTTTCCATATAAGCGGGTATGGCGGAACTGGCAGACGCGCCAGACTTAGGATCTGGTGGGAGACCGTGCAGGTTCGATTCCTGTTATCCGCACACAAAAACCCCTGAATTTCAGGGGTTTTCTTTGTCTGTGTTGCATTTCGTGTTGTATCGTTGTGAAAAATGATTATTTGCAATAGCATTCATTTCTTTTGATTTAGTTTCAGGCTTTCCAACTCTTGCCGCAATTCTGACAGACACACATTGTTTCATTTTTGTATTTCGTCTTTTCGTTACCTTTTGATTTTTTCCAGACCAAATTGGACATACCCAGAGTGCATAATGCTGTAACACCTCTGGCCGCATTATTAACATGACCACCTAAACTGTTTCCGTGTTTTTTTGTTTTGCTGCTGGATTGAACTAATTCAACAGTAACGTTTTCGCTTTTACATTTTGGACATTGCATATCTTGTACTCCTTTTATTTGTTGTTTTATTTAGATTATAACCAAGGCTGAACGGAGATTTCGAAGGAATCATGTTCTGGTAAATCGCCATAGGTTTTAATTTCAAAAGGTTTTTTGGAGCCGGCGGTCAGGTCATTGACAAAACCGGTCATTCCGTAGACGATAGCTCCGTCTTTTCTAAGAAGAACGGTTGCAGCCCCAGTGTCAATATCTGTGGCACTGGTATTTTCTACTTCGCCTGTATATGAAATATTAAAGTCTCCGGCAACTTCACTGGTATTGGATACAGGAAGCTGACTTAATACGATGGTTTCATCATCTGGATCAACGAATTTGGAATCGCTGACAGAAAATTCAACAGTTGCCGGAACAGTCCCTTTGCTGTCTATCTGGAAACCGTAGGTTACGGTATCTCCAGGGGCAATATTCATTAATGTCTGGTCTTCTGTGGTAATGATGGAACCATCTTCGCTTTTAGCGGTGATGGTGACTGTTGGAAGAAAAGCAGATTTTTCCTGACTTTTATTTTCCAATTTGATGCCGTAGTATATGTATACACCAGCGCTGTTCTCTGTTACGGAATAGCCGCTCTCAATAAGAGCAACTTCTTCTGTGGAAGCAATTGTTTCTTTAACAGTTTCTGTTGTTTTCGTTTCTTTGGCTGTGTTCGAATCAGAACTGCCTCCTCCGCAGCCAATCAGCGAAAGAATCATTGCGCCGCATAATCCGACGGCTAAAACTTTCTTTTTCATTGTTTTTTCTCCCTCTTTTTATATATATTTTTTATTAACACACCCGCAAGGAGTGGATTAATCAAAGTTTTTTTATGTATCTTTAATGTCACCTATACACTACTGCCTGATTCTAAAAGTATAATAACATAGATAATGATCTTTATCCAATTAAATAGATAAAAATTCGAATAGATACCGATATAAACGAAAAATTGTAAAAATGGTGATGATTGCATTATATCTTGGACTTTTTTGGAATTTCTTCCGGAATTGTGATAGAATATCTAAATAAGAAAATGTATTTTTTTGTGTACATGACGAAACTGCAGTGGCAGAGTGTCCGAAAACGGCGGGCAGTCTCTGTGAAGACAGGTTTCAGTTTAAAGGAACTTTTGTAGAATTTCTACGGGAGGTAAGGGATGGATAGTGTGGTTAAAACAAAAATTCGCTGTGCATACGCAGGGCTCAGGCCATCGGAACAGAAGGCAGCGGACTATTTTTTAAATTACAGCGGAAGAATTAATGATTTAAGAATGGAAGATGCATCCGCGCAGATACATGTCAGCCAGCCGACGATTATGCGATTTGTAAAAGCGCTTGGCTATCATGGGTTTAAAGATTTTAAATATGCGCTGCTTCAGGATGATATTATGGGGCGGTCAGAGGAAAGAAAAGAAGGCGATATCGAGCTTTATGGTTTTCGGCTTTCCAGCCGGGACAGGCTGGAGGATATTCCGGGAAAGATTATTGCAACTTCGGGCCAAATGCTGGAGGAGACATTGAAGAGTCTTCAGATGCGGTCTTATAAACGGGCGGTGGAAGCGATACTGAACGCAGAAAATATTGTTCTGTACAGTGTGGAAAATTCTGTCTGTACGGCGAATGATTTAATGACAAAGCTGACTTATCTGGGAATAAACTGCCGTATGTATGGGGATTATTACCTCCAGAGTGTCAGCGCCAGTAACCTTACCAGGAAGGATCTGGCGATCGGGATTTCTTATTCCGGCTATTCCAGAGATACCGTGGAGGTTATGCGTCTGGCAAAGAAGTCGGGAGCAACGACACTGGTGCTGACAAATTTTGAAAATGCAGTGATCGCTAAATATGCGGACATTCTGTTATGTGCAAGCAACCGTCAGTTCCTGTATGGTGATACCATATTTTCAAGGATTTCCCAGTTGGCTCTGGTGGATATGCTTTACGCGGGGGTGCTGAATCAAAATTATGATATTCTGTCAAAAAAGCTGAATAAAAACAGTAAAATTGTGTCTGAGAGGGCTTATAATGAAGAGGAAAACCTGTAGAATTTCTACAGGTTTTTCTTTTTTTGATTTACATTTTTTTTACAGAAAGCCTACATGGATTTTGGTTGAATTCCGGTGTTGTTGGTTTCATAATGAGCCTGAACAAAAAACACAGTAAAAAAGTCAGAAAGGAATTTCAAAAATGCTGGAATTACAAAATGTAAAAAAGGCCTTTAACGGAAATGAAATTTTAAAGGGCATCAGCCTGAATGTTGAAGACGGCGAGATTATTTCAATCTTGGGACCTTCCGGGAGCGGCAAAACAACGCTGTTGAATTTGATTCTCGGGATTACAGATATTGACAGCGGCAAACTGATTTATAATGGTGAAGATCTGACAAAGGTTCCGATGGAACGGCGTGGATTTAATATTGTATTTCAGGACTATGCCCTGTTTCCAAATCTGAATGCTTATCAGAATATTACATACGGATTAAAAAACAAACCGGGAATTTCTACAAAAGAAGAGGTCGATGAACTTATCGAACTGCTTGGATTAAAAGAGCATCTGGATAAGCGGATTGAGGAGTTGTCCGGCGGACAGAAGCAGCGGGTGGCCCTGGCGCGGACGATGGTGATGAAACCGAAGATTCTTTTGCTGGATGAGCCGTTGAGCGCATTGGACGGTGTCATCAAAGAATCGATCAAAGAAAGAATTAAAACGATTGCCAGAGAATATCATCTGACGACGATTATCGTTACCCATGACCCGGAGGAGGCGCTGACTCTATCCGACAGAGTTCTTATTATTAATGAGGGCCGTATTTCCCAATATGGAAAGCCGGAAGAAATCATTCATCAGCCGGGAAACTCATTTATTAAGGAATTCATTCTGAATCAGCTTGAGATTAAGAGGAATAATATTTTTTCTCTGTTTCAGTGTGAAGCGACCATATAACAGGAGACAGCAATGAGAAAGAAAAATATTGAAATCAAAATTCTGTTTGGCGCTATTGTCCTGTTATTTATTCTGTTTCTGGCGGCGCCGATTGTGATGCTTTTATTAAAATCCTTTCAGGACGGGACAGGAAAATTCTGGATACACTATGTGGAAGTGCTTTCAGGAAAAGGGTTCTGGAAAGCCGTCGGGAACAGTCTGAAAGCGGCAGGAAGCAGTGCGGCGATAACGACTGTGCTTGCATTTATTCTGGCATATACGGTCCATTATACCAATCTGCCCGGCGGCCTGAAAAAAATTGTGCGTTACGGCGCTGTGCTGCCGATGCTCCTTCCGACCATTACCTATGGATTTGCCATTATTTACGCCTTTGGCAGGCAGGGACTGATTACAAAGCTTATCGGACATCAGCTTTTTGATATTTACGGATATGGCGGACTGCTGATCGGTTATATCATTTATACGCTGCCGATATCCTTTTTACTGATTCACAATACGATGGGGTATATCGACAAGAAATTCATGGTTGTATCACGGATCATGGGAGACAGTGGATTTCAGACATTCCGAATGACGGTGCTGCGTCCCCTGACCGGGACTCTGGCAGCCTCCTTTATCCAGTCCTTTTTTCTTGCATTTACGGATTTTGGAATCCCGGCCTCAGTTGGCGGTCAGTATGAAGTGGTGGCTTCGGTTTTATATGAGGAAATGCTCGGAAGTGTTCCGGATTTTAATCGCGGCGCGGTGGTTGCGATGGTTATGCTCATACCCTCGGCTGCCAGTATTGCAGTCCTGTCCTTTTTGGAAAAATATAATGTCCGGTACAATAAAATTTCCCCGGTGGAAAATTTCAAAAATCCGGTCAGAGACGGTCTGTGCGGCGTGGCATCTCTGCTGATGGCAGCCCTTATCGGCATCGTATTTGCCGTTGTTTTTATCGTTCCATTTGTCAATGGATGGCCTTACGATATGACGCTGACCCTGGATCATTTCAGGGAAACACTGCAGACGCCGGCATTGGCGGGAGTATTTAAAAATTCTTTGTTTGTGGCGCTGATAACAGCCATTGCGGGATCTCTGGTCGCCTACGGGGCGGCGCTGATTACAACGCGGAGTTCCCTGCCGGTCAAGTCAAAACGGGTGATCGAGAGCATTGCACTCGTCACAAACACCATTCCGGGAATGGTTATCGGTATTGCCTTTTTACTGCTGTTTTCCAGAACCTCGCTTCGGAATACCTTTGCACTGATGATTCTCTGTAACATTGTCCATTATTTTTCGACACCGTATTTGATGATGAAAAACTCTCTGGAAAAAATGAATGCATCCTGGGAAACAACGGCCATGCTTATGGGAGATAACTGGGTGAAAACGATTTTCAGAGTGGTTACGCCGAATGCGCTGCCGACGATTCTGGAGGTATTCAGTTACTATTTCGTCAATGCGATGGTGACGGTCAGTGCGGTCATATTTATCGCCGGGGCCCGGACGATGGTCATTACGACAAAAATTAAAGAATTACAGCATTTTGCAAAATTTAATGAAATTTTTGTGCTGTCTCTGTGTATTCTCTTTACCAACATTGTTGCGAAGGGGGTATTCCGGACGATTGCCAATTATCAAAGAAAAACAAACAAAAATAAAGGAGAAAATCATATGAAAATGAAAAAAGCAGCAGCAGCCTGCCTGGCAGGGATCATGACATTATCGGCATTTGCACTGACCGGATGTTCCGGAGGAAACAGTGGAGCCGCCAAAGAAGTTGTTATTTATTCCAATGCGGACGACGAAGCCGTGGAGGCTATGAAAAATGCCCTGGATGGCAATGGCTATGAAGGAAAATATATGTTCCAGACCTTTGGAACCGCAGAACTGGGCGGCAAACTCCTTGCGGAGGGCAAAAATATTGAAGCGGATATGATAACTATGAGTTCTTTTTACTTAGACAGCGCACAGGAACAGAATCAAATGTTTCTGGACCTGACCTTCGATGCGAAGCCGCTGGCGGAAACGTCGTCTTTCTATACGCCGATCACTTCCCAGGAAGGTGCGATCATTGTGAATACCGAGGTGATGAAGGCGGAAAATCTGCCGATGCCGAAGTCTTTAAAAGATCTGGCGGATCCGGTTTATGAAGGACAGATTTCCGTGACAGATATTAAGAGTTCTTCGACGGCATGGCTGCTGATTCAGGCCATTGTGAGCGAGTATGGCGAAGACGGCGCAAAAGAAGTGCTGTCCGGCATTTATAAAAATGCAGGACCTCATATCGAAGATTCCGGTTCCGGCCCGATTAAAAAGGTACGCTCCGGTGAGGTTGCCATCGGATTCGGTTTAAGACATCAGGCGGTAGCAGATAAAGCAGAAGGTCTTCCGATTGACTATGTGGACCCGACAGAGGGCAATTTTTCGCTGACAGAATCCGTGGCGGTTATTGACAAAGGGGATAAAACGAACGGACTGGCAATGGAAATGGCTGAATGTATCATTAAAAACGGCCGGGAAGAACTGCAGAAAACCTATCCTAATCCTCTCTATGAGGGAGAAACAGCGGATAGTGCACAGAAATCTGCCTATCCGAAGGTATTTCCGGAAACGCTGACGGTAGAATTGCTGAAAAAACATCAGGAATTATCCGAGAGCTGTAAATAGATTGTAATCATAAAAAATAAAAAGGAAGAAAAATATGGTAAATTATAAATTGCTGACACCGGGACCGTTGACAACAACGGACAGTGTGAAGAGAGAAATGATGGCAGACCACTGCACATGGGATGAAGATTATAAGCAGGTAACACAGAAAATCCGAAGGGGCCTGTTAAAGCTTGCACATGTCTCTGAAGAAAATTATACGGCGGTTCTCATGCAGGGAAGCGGAACCTTTGGCGTGGAGGCTGTACTGACAAGCGTTATTGGAGAAAATGATAAACTGCTTATCATTGCCAATGGCGCCTATGGAAAACGCATGGGTGATATTGCAGAACATGCAAAAATTAATTATGTGATGTATAATGAAGCTTATCATCAGATACCTTCGGCAGAGAAGACGGCGGAAATTTTAAAAGAAAATCCGGAAATTACCCACGTTTCCATGGTTCACAGTGAAACAACCTCCGGCATTTTAAATGATATCGCGGCGGTGACGAAGGTGGTGAAGTCGGCGGGAAAAACGATGATTGTCGATGCCATGTCCAGCTTTGGCGGTGTGGATATTCCGGTGGAAGCCCTCGGGATTGATTTTATCATCAGCAGCGCCAATAAATGTATTCAGGGCGTTCCGGGATTTTCATTTATTATCTGTAACCGGGAAAAGCTGATGGAAAGCCGGGGAAAAGCCAGAAGCCTGTCTCTGGATCTTTATGACCAGTGGGAAACCATGGAGAAGGATGGAAAATGGCGGTTTACATCGCCGACCCATACCGTGCTTGCCTTTGCAAAGGCGATGGAAGAGCTGGAAGCGGAGGGCGGAATTCCGGCAAGATCTGCCAGATATTACAGCAATAACCGTCTGCTCATTCGTAAAATGAAGGACATGGGAATTCAGACCTATATCGGTGAGGCGCATCAGGGGCCGATCATTACGACCTTTTTATTCCCTGAAAATCATAAATTCTCCTTTGAAGAGATGTATCAGTACGTCAAAGACCGGGGATATGCCATTTATCCGGGAAAGGTTACGGATGCGGATACCTTCCGGATCGGAAATATCGGGGAGATTTACGAAGAAGACATTTTAAAATTATGCAGTATATTTAAGGAGTTTTTTGAAAATATGGAAAACAGAACAGAAGCAGTGACAGAAGCAGTGATCTTCGACTGGGCGGGAACGACGGTCGATTATGGATGTTTTGCACCGGTACGGGCCTTTATCGAGGTGTTCCGGGAGGCAGGAATCGAACCGACGATGGAAGAAGTGCGGGAACCGATGGGGATGCTGAAATGGGATCATATCCGCACCATGCTGGAAATGCCGGGGATCCGGAACGCATGGATGGAAAAATATGGCAGAGCGCCGGAGGATTCCGATGCGGATCGTTTATATGCGTCCTTCCAGCCGTCTCTGATGGCGATTCTGGATCAGTATGCCGGACCGAAACCTTATGTGACGGAAACAATAAACAAAATCCGTGAAAAAGGAATCAAAATCGGTTCGACGACCGGATATACAGACAGCATGATGTCGGTGGTTGTGCCGAAGGCAGCGGAAATGGGTTATGCACCGGACTGCTGGTTCAGCCCGGATTCCACCGAAGGCAAAGGCCGTCCTTATCCCTATATGATCTTTAAAAATATGCAGGCGCTGGGCGTTTCCTCCACAGATAAAGTGATTAAGGTCGGAGATACGGTCTCGGATATTCTGGAAGGAAAAAATGCCGGCGTATTTACGATCGGAATTCTGGAAGGCAGTTCTGTGATGGGACTTTCCGAAGAAGAATATGCAGCCCTTTCCGAAGAAGAAAAAGCTGAAAAACTCTCTGCAGCCGAAAAGAAATACAGAGATGCCGGGGCAGATGCCGTTGTCCGGGATATCCGCGGAGTGCTGGAATACATTTAAATAAAAAGGATGCAGCAGGCGCTGTTTTATAAAAATCGGGACCAGGGGTCGTCAGACACCGGGGTCCCGATTTTCGATTAAGGATAGATAGTGACTTTTGTTCATTATTGTGATATAATACGAATATTAATAATGCCCTTTTATGCGTAACTGGGCCTGAAAAAATAAGAAAAAGAATAAGATTAGTAAGTGTGAGGTGTAAATAATGCTCAATGAAGATAAAATTCGGATTATGAGCCGCTGTGCCATGTATGAAAAGGGTCAGGGAAAAGAAGATCTGGCGGTCAACAGGTACTATCAGGGGGATTATGTCCGGTTGAATACATTAAAGACATTGATTGGTGTGACCGTGGGATTTGTTCTCTGCTTTGGTCTGTATCTGGTGCTCCGTGCGGAGTATTACATGGAGAACATTGTCGGTATGGACCTGATGGCATTTGCCCGGAATGTTTTAATGTATTATGTGATTGTGCTTGTTATATTTGCAGTCATTAGTATTGTTTTTTACGGGTGGAAGTATACCGATACACAGAAAAGGGTCCGCTGGTATTATCAGGATTTAAAAGCTCTGGCGGAAATGGACGAAAACCGGGATAAAATGAATTCAACGGAGGATATTAAATAATGACAAGTCTATTGGAAATCAAAGAGAAAATCGTAGGATTTTATAAAAACTTCGAATATCCGGTGCAGATCATCGGAAAATTCATTCTGGCGATGCTGGCATTTTCCTATATTAATAATGAATTGGGATATTTTGAAGCGCTGACCGGAACCATACCGATGCTGTTTTTATCAGTCATCTGTGCCGTCGTGCCGATTTCTGTTTTTGTGCTGATCTGCGCGCTGGTGGTACTGCTCCATCTGTTTAAGCTGTCGATGATGCTTTCAGCGGTGGCGCTGGTTGTATTTTTACTGTTTTACTTTATCTATTTGAAATTTGCTCCGGATCAGGGGATACTGATCGTTCTCTATCCGGTACTGGCTCAGTTTAATCTGCATTATATGATTCCGCTGATCGGAGCCATGGCCTTTAATCCTTTTGCGGCTGTTCCGGTAGCTTTCGGCATCATTCTGATGAAGATCGTCGGATATCTGCAGGAAGCGGCCAGCCTTGGGGATCCGGGAACGGATGTACAGGGGATTATGACGAGCTACCAGTACGTTTTTGATAAACTGTTTTCGGACAGAGAGGTGATTGCTTATATCATCGTGTTTACACTGGTTATTTTGGTCACCTATGGAATTTCCCGCCTTTCCGTGGATTATTCCTGGTATATTGCCATTGCTGCGGGTGCGGTGGTGAACGTTATCGGTCTTGCGGTTCAGGCGTCTTCGGTGGAAGGCATGAACCTGATGATGGTCATTGTCGGTTCCGTTCTCGGCGGACTTCTGGCGGCGCTCATTCATTTTATGGGATGTACGCTGGATTACGGAAAAAAAGAAATGCTTCAGTTTGAAGATGATGACTACTACTATTATGTAAAAGCCATACCTAAGATTCAGATTACACAGGCAGAACGCACGGTAAAAACTTTTGGAAGAAAAAAATCTCCGAAAAAATCAAAAAAATCAAAAAAAACGGAAGAATTCACAGAGCAGCCGATGGTTGCGGACGGAATCCCGAACGGCGATACGACCGTAGCTGTGCCGGGACAGACACCGCCGGAAGAAAAGCCGGTGAACAACAATGTTGTCGGTGATTTTGATGAACTGTCTTTTGACGGATTTGATTTTGATGAATTAGACCAGAAATAAAATGTCTGCAGAATAAATAAAATGAAAAAGGAGGTGCGGCATGGAAGCGATTACCGGATTATTTAACCGTATTATTTCGGTGATACCGATGATTCGGTTGACAAATATCTTTGAGATATTGATTATCAGTGTATTGATTTATTACATTCTGATATGGATTCGTGACACGCGGGCGTGGACACTGCTTAAAGGGATTCTTGTAATTTTTGCTTTTGTGCTGGTTGCCTACGTTTTTCAGATGAGTACGATCCTCTGGCTGTTCCAGAATCTGATCAGTGTGACGATCATCTCGATTTTCGTTCTGTTTCAGCCGGAACTTCGAAGGGCCCTCGAGCAGCTTGGACGGAAGAATCTTTTATCTTCGGTCTTTAATCTCAGCAGCGGCGCGGCAGTGGATGAACAGGCAGCAAAAGTGATCGAGAAAACAAAATCAGAAATTATCAAGGCCTGTGTGGAGATGTCAAAGGCCCGGACGGGGGCGCTGATCGTTATCGAACAGGAGGTACGCCTCAGCGAATATGAGCGTACCGGAATTTTTCTGGATTCAATGGTCAGCAGTCAGCTTCTGATCAATATTTTTGAACATAACACACCGCTGCATGACGGTGCGGTATTTATCCGGAATAACCGCATTGTGGCAGCCACCTGTTATCTCCCCCTTTCGGACAATATGCTTTTAAGTAAAGAACTGGGAACGCGCCACCGTGCCGGCGTCGGAATCAGTGAGGTATCGGACAGCATTACGCTGATTGTGTCGGAAGAGACCGGAATGATTTCGATTGCCCATGACGGCATGCTTTTCAGAGGGCTGAACCAGGAGGAACTCCGGGAAAAGCTCAGCACCCTGATGAAAAATCAGGACACATCAAAACGGAGCCCATGGAGGAGATTCATCAAAAATGAAAAAAAAGCTAACGAATAACCTGGGTATGAAAGGAATATCGTTACTGTTGGCGATCGTCTTCTGGCTCGTTGTGGTGAGCATTGAAGATCCGGAACAGACAAGGGTACTGGAGCTTCCGGTGACAAAAGCCAACGAAAACCTATTCCGGGAAAATGATAAAACATATGAAGTTGTTTCGGGAAATACGGTCAACGTGACGGTGCGCGGCCGCCAGTCGATTTTAAAGATACTGTCGGCAAAGGATTTTGAGGCGGTTGCCGACTTCGCAAATCTGTCGTTTACGGGGGCCGTGCCGATTGAAGTGACACCGCTTCGCTATAACAATCAGATTAGTATTGTCAAAGGCGCGAATACGATGATGCAGGTACGAATCGAAGAACTGGCCAGTGTGGACAAAATGGTTGCCGCCAAAGCCGAGGGACAGGTGATTACCGGAAAAGCTGTGGGAACGATTACCGTAGAACCGAATATTATCCGGATTGAAGGCGCAAAAACGACGATTGACCGGATTTCCAGCGTCTATGCATCGGTGAATGTCTCCGGTATGTCGGAGGACGGTTCCTTTTCCGTCAGCCCGATTCTCTACGATTCCGGCGGAAATGTGATCGACAGCACGGACATCACCTTCAGCCAGGAGAAGCTGAAAGTCAACGTCACGCTGCTGGATACCAAAACGGTTCCGGTAAAGTGGAACATTGATGTCTCGACGGCAGCAGGTTATGGCATCGAATCTCTGGACTATACGCCTTCGGAAGTGGAGATCGCCGGCAGCAGAGAAGTGCTGGACAGCATTGACGAGATTGTTCTCAATGATTATGTGGCGGAGAACATTTCGGAAACGCTGGAGGATTCGGTGGATCTGGAAAGCATTATAAAGGCAAAGGGCGCCGTGTTTGCCCGGTCAGATGCTGAGAAGACGGCGAAGCTGGTTGTTAAAATAGACGCCTATAACCGGGTCGGATCGGTGATCGAGTTTGACTCTGTGAAACTGGAAGGCAGGTCCGACAGCTATAAGTATTCCATCGTCGGAGATTCGGCGATCACCTATAATCTCTATGGACTGAACATGGATATCGATATGCTGGATTACACCAAACTGGCATTTTCACTGAACGTTTCAGGGCTGGAGCCCGGAACGCATGTCGTGAACCTCCAGATGGAAACCAGTCAGAAGGTTCAGTTGAGCGAAGATGTGCCGGTAAAAATTAAAATAGAAGAAAAATAATTCTCAGCCCGTGAAGGAAAAAACTTTTGCGGGCTGAAAAATTATTTTCAGAGATAAAAAACGGTTGCCTTTGTGGGGGAAAAGTGGTAACATTTTATATGTGTATTAAATGAGTAAGCGGAAATGTAAAAACGCGGGAGAGAAGATATTATGGTAAGTGATACAATTAAAATTACAAATCCTTCAGGGCTACACCTACGTCCGGCCGGAATTTTCTGCAAAGAAGCGATGCGATTCAGATCACTGATTACTTTTGGCGCAAAAGGAAGCACAGCCAACGCAAAGAGTGTTTTAAGCGTTTTGGGCGCCTGTGTTAAATGCGGCGATGTTATCGAACTGTGCTGTGATGGCGAAGACGAGGAAATGGCTTTGGAAGCTATGCGTAAAGTTGTCGAAACCGGCCTGGGCGAATAGTTTGAATATCTGTGATATGGATGGGAGTGTTGCTTCAGCAATACTCTTTTTTGTTATAGAAAGGTTTTTATTTTTCTATAACATCAAAGGCTCCGGCCCGGGCGATAACGCCGTGTAAAAAATGATTCGCCAGGGACGAATCTATTGACAGGAACAAGTTAATTTGTTAAAGTGAAAAATGTGTTTTTAATAACACCATGAAAAAAGATAAAGGAATGATTCAAATGTTAAATTATCAAAGATATA
>ERZ826764.3150-NODE-3150-length-13904-cov-4.141310_pt1 | contig 13904 bp, 8 predicted proteins | sample MGYA00519870_ERZ826764 | MGnify/ENA primary metagenome ERZ826764 (study PRJEB31778, sample SAMEA3449239) | human gut metagenome | biome: human gut; feature: human-associated habitat; material: faeces | place: United Kingdom | collected 2010/2012 ...
TGGTTAGCGAGACCCACAACAGCAAGGACTATATCGAATTTCTGAAAATACTCGACAGCAAGTATCCAGAGGGTGACAAGATTCGTATAGTGCTCGATAATCTGAAAGTTCACACATCCGAAGAAACAAGGAAGTACCTTGCTACGGTGCCGGGGAGATTTGAGTTTGTATTTACGCCAAAGCATGGATCCTGGCTGAATATGGTTGAAGGTTTCTTCGGCAAAATGACAAAACAGATGCTCCGGGGAATACGTGTTAAGTCAAAGGCAGAGCTAGTGGATCGCATTTATCTGTATTTTGCTGAGGTCAACGCAGAGCCAGTGGTATTTCACTGGAAATACAATCTTGATGATATCGATGTATCCGAGGAGATTATCGTTGATACTCTGTTGTGTAAAAAGTCCAGTTAATTAGCGAACGTTATACTAGAGACATAATTTAAAACAATTCTTTCAGTTGTGAATCTAGCTGTTTTGCATAAAAGTAATTATCTTTTGCATCCATACAATTGTCATAAAATAGTGCTACTATTTGTTCATCATTTGGTTGACAAATCACACATTTTGTATTACCTTGTGTCCAAATTCTAGGTAATAGTTGTCCACTCAAACTTTTCATTAAATTTTCTACACTGTTAAAAAGAATTAACTGCTCAAACAAGTCATATGATTCGAGTTCAACATCTTTTTTAATTATATCAAATCTTTGGTTCCCTAAATCAGCTTTAGCTAAGATTGCAATATCATTCTTCTCAATAAAGTCACTAATATTCATTTTTATATCCATTCCTTTCGCTTCGCTCAGGCACAAAACGTTATGAAAATGTTTCCCTGAGCTTATTTTTTCTTTATAATTCTTCTTGTAGGGAACTCGGTATACTACAAATCACGAGGAGGTGAGTGGGCTGTCCGGCTTGCCGGATGACCGTATTGTTATATGTGTAGACTGTCTTTTCAGGCACAAATAAGTGTGACACCAAGCACGAAATCTTATCTCTGTTTAAACAACTTCGTTTATGGCTTAGACAGTCAGTCAATTCCGTCTCTCCCTATAATCTTTAGCGAACCGCTCCGGTTCTGAAAGGAGTCCCTATGGCTTTAAAAATCGTGTACAAAATCTGTTGTGGCATTGATGTCCACAAGACTTTTGTAGTCGCCTGCATTGCTTCTACTGACAAGCACGGCGTTACCTCTTACGAGCGCCACCGTTTTTCTACCTACACGAAGGGTTTGAAAAATTTGTTACAATGGCTGCTCGAACATAATTGCAAGGATGTCTGTATGGAATCTACTGGTAAATACTGGATTCCTGTTTATAACATTCTCGAAAAAGATTGTTCGATTGTCCTTGCTCATCCAAAGTATGTTAAGGCTATCCGTGGAAAGAAAACTGACAAGAAAGATGCCAAATGGATTGCTGACCTGTTTAAGCATGACCTTGTTTCCGGTAGCTTTATGCCTCCTGCTGACATCCGCCAGCTTCGTGACCTTATGCGTTACCGTTTCAAACTGACCTGCTTCAAATCAAGCGAAAAGAATCGTTTGCAGAACTGTCTCACGGTTTCCAATATCCAGTTGGGAAACGTTGTTTCGGACACCTTCGGCAAATCTGCTCAGGCAATACTGGATAAGATTTTAGAAAACCCTGAAGATACTTCCTTTGACCTTGAACCCCTTGTTTTCAAAAGTTTGAAAAAGAAACTTCCCGAACTGCGTGATGCCATTGACGGCTATATCACACCGGAACAAGCGGGAAAACTCAAGATAATCAAGGCTCATTATGAAAGCCTTGAATCCCGGAAAGCAGAGCTTGAAGAACTCATTCTTGCGCTCGCTGCTCCCTATCAGCAGGAATTTGCCATTCTTCAAACCGCTCCTGGTATCAGCAGTGACTTCACTGCCATCGGAATTATTTCCGAAATCGGTACCAATATGGAGGCTTTTCCTTCGGCGAAACACTTATGCTCATGGGCTGGTCTTACTCCGACCAACAATGAAAGCGCAGGGAAGAAAAAATCTGTCCGGGTCTCCAAAGCCGGATGCTATATCAAGCCGCTTTTAGTACAGTGCGCAAACGCTGTTGTTAAAAGCTCAAAGCATCCTGAAATGCGTAACCGTTATCTCCGTCTCAAAAAGCGTCGCGGTCACAAGAAAGCAATCATTGCCATAGCAAGAATGCTTCTTACCGCATTATACCACATGTTGAAAAACGGAGAAAACTATAATCCGGAACTTTACCAGAAAACTGATCTTCCTCCAGTGGATCGTGAAATCATCATAGAACAGGCTCTTATGTTGATTCGAAATCAAGGTTATAAAATCAAGTCAGCAACTACATAGCCTTAACATTTCTAATATTCAATTTTTAAAGCGACCACCGTAAGATGGTTTATTTGTTATGCTCCCAGGTTCATGGATATCCTCTACTTCTCATTTTCAATCTTCCTCCTAAAATCCAGGGTCAATCCATACTCCTGGTTCAACTTCTATCAACCTATTTCCTTTATCTATCCAATGCTGTGTAATTTCATTAGCTCTTAATACATTTCCACTACGCTCACTATTAAAAATTGATTTTGCAGGATGTCTACTTGGCGAACCCGCTGTATGCTGATTTCCGCTAGGATGACCTGGACCTGGAAGTTCATCTATCACACCTCCATCCCTTACAGGTATTTGATGCCTGTGATGTGGAGCCAGTTTCGTCCCTGCTGAATTTCCAGCAAGAAACGCATCTCGTTGAGCTAATGTGTACGGTCCTGCTTCTGTAATCGGTTTTGCAGAAAAGCTCGGGTCTCTTGGACTCATTATATGTCCATCTGGAACTTTTACTTCTTGACCTTTCCAATTCTTAACAGAGTCACTACCACTCTCAATATTAGTCAGAAAATCTGCTGTAGTATCATATTTTCCACTTGACTTCCCATAGCTGGTCTCATCAACACTTTCACTAATTTTCCCCTGCGGAGGACAAGCTTTCCTTTTATACCCACTCGGATCATCATACACCACCGGGTTATTCCCGCAGTACGCATACAGATTCAGTCCATCCCCCTGATAGACGTCTTCCTGCATAAAACGCCCGGCAACCGGATTATAATACCTCGCCCGCAGGTAATACTGCTCTGTCAGTTCATCATACTGCTGGCCCGTATAACGGATGCGGTTATTCAGCTGTTCTGTGGTCTCAAGGGGTATGCCAAAGGCATCATACTGATAGCTGTTCCGGATTTCTCCCTGTCCATCAGTAACAAATACCGTACTTAACTGCTCGTCCCTGTGGTAGTAGTACAGTTCCTGTCCTCTGCGGAACGCTTCCATCCCTGCTCCGAGATGATAACTGATGCCCTGCTCTTCTCTTCCCTCCTCCAGAAGCTCTCCATTGTGGTAGACGAAGCTGGTTCTCCTGCCGTTTTCCAGCAGTTCAAAACGCAGGCCTTCCGCGTCATAGCGGTTCTCCTGCACGCTGCCGGTTTCGGTTTCCACCCTTGTCTGCTGGTGGCGGCTGTTATAGGAGAACAGGCGGATCCCGGCTGCATTTTTCTCCTCTATTATACCGCCCTGACGGTCATAAGAAAACTGTTTTCTATCGGCAGGGCTTTCCTCTTCGACCAGCTGGTTCTTCTCATTATAAAGATAGCGGATTTCTCCCTGTGCATCCGTCTTCCGGATTCTGTTCCCGGCTTTGTCATAGGCATAGCAAACAGAAGCGCCGTTCCGCCGCTCTTCCAGAAGCTGTCCCCGGACATCATAAGCATAGGAGAGATCCAGCGCATTATTCCCTGCGGTGATTTCGGAAGTGATGCCGCCCAGAGCTGCCTGTGTACCTGCCTTCGCTGTGCGGTTTCCGTTGCCGTCATACCGGTATGCAAGGGAAATCAGGACATTTTCACCTGCTCTGGTTTCCAGCGTGCGGACGTTTCCGTCCCCGTCATAGGTATAGGCGGTCTCCACACCGTTACCATAATGGATGCGACTGATGCGGTTCAAAGCATCGTAGCCGTAGCGCACTTCCAGTCCGTCATCATTAAAGATGCGGCTTCGTCTGCCCAGAATGTCATACTCATACCGGGTGCTGACTCCTGCGGGATCCCTGATCTCCGTGATCTGCCCTGCCCTGTCATGGGTATAGGAAACTAAGCGTTTCCCATTAGAACGCTTCTCTTTCAGGTTACCATGTGCATCGTAGATATATTCATAGGACTTCCCGTCGCAGACAGCACGGGTCACCCGGCCCAGGCTGTCATAGTGCCAGGTGCTGATGTTGGTATGTTTTCCCTCTGCATCGGACGCCTTCTCATACACAGGCTGACCGAATACGTTGCAGGCACGCTGTAGCTGTCTTCCATCCCTGTCGATATGCAGGGACAGGTTGCCCTCCTCGTCATACCGGAAGGTCTCTGTGAATCCCAGCTGATCAATTCTCTCGCTGATCTTGCCGAGACTGTTGTAGCGGTACTGCACCGCATTACCGTTACCGTCTATAGTCCTGCTGACCTGCCCGGCGGGGGTGTATTCATAGCCTTCCTTCACCCCGTCCACAAAGCCAATGCCTGTGATGCGTCCCCAGCTGTCCACGTCATAGGAAATGGGATTCCGGTTGCCGTCCACAACTCCCGTGATCTGCCCCCTGGCATTATACTCATACTGTTGGAGGGTGCGCTGATGGTTCCCCGAACGCCGGACATCCTTGATCTTTCCATCCAATTCGTAGGAAAGTTCTGTCCGGTTTCCAAACGTATCCTTTTGGATGACCGGCTGATTCCGCAGGTTGTAGGAAAGCTCCTGTACCACTTCACCTAATGCATTGGTGGTGCGGAGGCGGTTGCCGCGGCTGTCATAGGTGTAGGCTGCGCCTGCCCCGTCATCGTTTTCCGGCTCGTAGCCGTAGGGACTGATCTCTTTCCGCAGCCTGTCATTCCGGTCATAGAGATAGCGGGTCACCCCTCCTGCCGGATTGGTTCTGTGGGTCGCCCGGTCTTTCAGGTCATACCGGGTGCTGCTCTCCAGACATTCCCCGTCCGTTCCCAGAATGGCCTGTTTCAGCACATTTCCGGCCGCATCATAGGCATACTGCACCCGTCTGTCGATACCGTTCTTTCTGTCAAGGACTCTCTCCCCGGTCAGGCGGTCGTCCGCATCGTAGCTTCTGTGGATCTCGGAGCCCTTCGGGGTGGTGATCTTTGTCAGGTTGCCGTTGGCATCGTAGGCATATCTTGTAACGGCGGCCTGTACCGGGCCGTTGCCCTGGATTTCCTCCGTCCGCTGAACAAGCCACCCGTTTTTATTGTAGGCATAATGAATAACACTATGAACACCGTCCGCAATGACACGCTCTTCCAGCGTTACATTTCCCAGACAGTCATAATCGTAGCGCATTTTTGCCCCAAAGTCATCTTTCACTACATTCAGATGATTGTTTTTATCGTAGGAAAAATGGATCCGGTGCCAGCCATCCGGCTCTCCGTCCCGTTCTACTTCCTGTTGTCCGTAGGCCTCCTCCACCTTATTGCCCTGACTGTCATAGGTGTAGGCGATGGCACGGTACAGCGCAGGATCGGTCTCCTGCACTTTTATCTGTTCCCGGATCTTCCAGCCCAGATCATTATAGGTATAGAGGACCTCCTTTCCTTCGCCGTCCACTTCCCGGAGGATCTGTCCGTGCCCGTTGTACTCGTAGGTGTGCAGGATGTTCCCCCCGGGATCCTGTACTTCTGTCATCCGGCCGCAGGCGTCATAGGCATAGCGGTAGCCATTGCCGTCATCCGAATCTGCATCATAAGATTCCGGCTGTACCTGTTTGATCATGTTGCCGTCCGCATCATAGAATCTCCGCTCCACGCCTCCGTCCGGATAAAGGATACGGATGCAGTTCCCGTCAGAATTGTACTCATAGCGGGTTCCTTCTCCCTCTTCGCCTTTCAGGGCATAGCTGACCGGATGGATCCGGCTGGTGATGTCCCCGTCAAAGTTGCGGAATACACGGTGATGTTCCTGCAGGGGAGATATGGTATCTACCACACGTTCCAGAAAATCGTGGCGGTACTCATAGCCGCTCTCTTTCTTTTCCCACTGCACGGGTGGATAGTAAGTGGTCAGATTGCCCATGCGGTCATAGAATCTACGGGTGGTGTAGCCTTCCCCGTCGATGCGGCTGGTGACAAAGTTCCTGGAATTGTAAGCCAGCTCCACCGTGCCGTAAGTATTGCTGATGGACAGTCTGCGGCCTACGGTATCGTAGCCGTAGGCGGTCTCCTCCCCCTTCGGCGTAATGACACGGCTGGGGTATGCCCGGTTGGCTTCATATTCCTTAAGGCTTTCGTTTCCGAGGGCATCCCGCTCCAGAATGCATCTTCCCCTGAAATCATACTTCCGGGCCGTTTCTTTCCATTTGCCCTCTTTGATCTTTTCCATCGTCCTGACCGGATTGTGTTCCTGGTCATAAGTATAGAGGGTCTCTCTTCCGTCGCTGTCCCATGTATGTACCAGATCATGGTGCTCATTATATTCATGGTGCACTTCAAAGCCATCCGGGAATTTTTCCCGGATGCTTCTTCCATAGGCATCGTACTCCCACTCTTTCCGGCTGCCCAGACGACTGATTTCTTCCACCTTTAAGTTGTCATCCGAATACTGATAGGTCTGAAACGAACCATCCTCATAAATTATCCGTTCCTTCAGAAACCGGTTATTGTATTCATAGATCTCCGTCTTGCCCGTTTCGCTGTAATAAATGGTATTCCTGTGATGAATATCATCATAAGTAAAGGTCTGGTACACCGCTTGAAAAGTTCTGACGGGTGACCCTGCCCTTCACGTCATACTCGTTCTCCAGATAACAACTTCCGTTCTGATCCGTAACGGAAGAAATATGTCCGTTTTCATCATATTCGTAGTGGGTAATCCCCTCGTCCGTATGCACCACATCCACCAGAAGATCGCCCTCATAGCGATACTGGGTCCTGCGTCCGATCTCATCCGTAATCTGCAGAATACGCCCACCCCGGCACTCTACCTGAAGTACATTGCCCAGGGGCGTAACGATCCGTTCCAGCCCCTCTTCTCCATAGGCAAAGCTTAAGCGCTGCTGATTTGGATATTCCACAGACTGAAGCAGTCCTCTGGCATCATAAACACTCAGGGTATGGTCCACCACATCCGTAAGCACATACCGCTCCTGTCCGGTTATCTCTGCCTCCTGTACTTCCATCAGGAATCTGGATGCTCCCTTGCTCTGGTTCACCCAACGGCCATCCTGCTCCTCGTAGCACACAGAATGACCCGTGATGGTCTCCAGATGAACCCGGGTATGCTCCACATCCCTTGTATCCCGATATATCCTGCTGGCATATGGGAATTTCCATCCCAGCCCCAGTACAGAGACCGTATTATTGGTAGAATAATAGGACCGTTCCAGTTTCAGGGCAAAGGGCACGCTGGCCAGCAGGAAATCCGTAGCCTGAATGACATAGATTCCCGTGACTGCGTCCACAGGATCGCTGATAAAAGCGTCCAGTCCATTAAAGAAAAGATTCTGGATAAGGCTGCTCTTCAGATCAAAGTCCTGTTCACTCAGAGCAGAACCCACCCCATCTATGCCGGTGTCAATAAAACCGCCCAGAAATGTCTTAATGAGATGGTTTCCGAAGGAACATCCTTCAATACCTAATTTACTCAATAGTCCGTCACGGATGCCACTACCGGTACTGCCCTGTACAAATCCTATCCCGATATTCCATAGTGTCCTGGCAGGATTGATCTCTCCTGTCCGTGCCAGATCATCAAAAATACCATCCAGGACATTTCCCCCTATCTGCATGACTGCCTTCAGACATTTTGCTTCCTTAGCAAGATGTATGAATTTTTTTGCTGTCATCAATTTATTAAATGCACTACCTATTGCACAGCCGGATACAACACCGAAGGCAATCTCCGTACCCGCTCTCACCAGTTCATACAGGAGCTCGTTTCCACCGAATACGTCATCCCGCATGAAATTGTGTCCCTGACTTAAATCACCGCTTTGGGCATTTTTGTAATTGTCTATTCCTTCTCCCACATCTGCAGCAGCATATGCAGCCGTAGCTGCTCCCAACACCACGGTTGCAATAATAACTGCCGCAGCACCGCCGGTTGCTGCGGTCAGCGCTCCCGCTACCGCCACAGTTGCAACTGTGGCAGCCACTTTTACGATCCCTTTCAGAATACCGGTTCTGCCTTCCTCGAATTTCTCCACCAGCTCATTGCTGACATCTTCATTGATATTTTTTCTGTTGGTCTCATCATTCGCTGTTACAGATGATCTGAGTTCTTCCAGAGACGGATTTGCAGCAGGCGACCGGTCCGATGCATCCATCTTTACAAAGGCTGCTATAATCCGTGCCTCATCCGTTAAGTTGATCTGAGAACCGTTCCCTCCGACCTGAACCGTCAGTTCCTCCGCCTCCAGCACCATTTGTCTGGAAGCCTGTCCGTCTTCCTCTGCAGGATCGCCCACAATCAGGTTCTTTTCCGCATGAAGACAAATCTTCTTCCCTGTGATAAGGGCATTTCCATCCGTATCCAGATAGACACAGGTCTGCTTTTCCTGATCGGCAGATACGATAGCCTTAGATGGAGTCATCAAAAGTTCCGCCCCATTTACATTGGAAAAAGATTTGTTGTCCGGTATCTGTGCATAACCGGATGAGGAGGAACCTCCGGATGTCCGGATGGCATGAACTGCAATAGCATCTTTCTCATCATCCCCGGGGAAGTAAATATGTACCTGACTTCCCACCTCCGGCATACAGTAGATAAAGCTGCTCTCGATCGCATAAGTAAAGTATTTTACATTAGGGGAATTATCATATTCCGGATCAATATGGAAATGCACCCTGACACAATTTCCCGAACGCTCTTTTACCGTAGCGGGGATGCTCATACCGAAAATATGAGGATTCTTTTCAGGGGCACATAACACACCCTTTCTCCGGCTCAGTTCATAAGTCCGTACAAGTTCTCCTTCTACCGTCTGATACTGTATCCTTGTGACAATGGCACTGATCCCCCGGAAGCGTACCTTCTGTGCCAGACAGAAATCCTGCCTGGCAGTCACTTTCCATTTAAGGGTTTCCTGCGGAAGGATTTTCTGTTCTCTGCCCAGACGATAATACTGGTCCATATCCTTGATCTCTGTAAACTCTTCATCGCTCAGGACATATTCTTCCCCCAGATCCGGAATTCCAAAATAGGCCCGTCCATGCGCCGCACGGCAGTCCGGTACCATAAAGGTATGAAAATGACTGGCAAGACGCACGAGGAAATTCCAGTCGCTCTCCTCATACTGAAGCAGGAAATCAGGAATCACAGCACCTTTGGTAGCACAGTCCAGAATTTCCGCATCCTTCTGATTCTTAAGGACCTTGTCCATAACCTGCCTGTATGTTGTGTCTAAGTTCAGAAAGCTCTGGCTTACCGGTGCAAGCCCCCATTCCATGGTATAAGAAGCTGCTTCCAGCTGCAAAAGGTGCAGGCTGCGATCCTGCTCCATTTTAGCGTCTGTAATCTTTCCGGCATATAAAAGCCCATCAGCCTCCGCCTTATATACCTCTATATCATCCCCATCCCCAATACCATGAATGAGAGCTTCTATCTTTTCTTCTTCCACCAGAAGTAACAGCCTTAATGTGACATGGTCATTAAATGACGCATTCATTTCAAATGCTTCTACTCCAACCGCACCTTCAAAGGGAAGTCGAATGAAAAGACCCTGATAAGCAAGCTCCATACCTTTTTCCTCCTATTCCGGCTGTCCCGAAAGCAAGATCGTTACACATCCTCCGTAACTGCACATGATACTGCATCTGCGCAACAGCAACGGTTCCCCATTAATAAATACCTTTTCATGCCCTTCCAGCCATTCTCCGTCCGCGGGGAACTGGGCCTTGCACTCACCAACAAAATCTGAACTCATTTCTTCCAGCTTTTCTTCTTCGGTCTTTTCTTTCTTTTTCATCCCTAATAGTTTTTTTGCAAGACCGATCCCTGCTTTTATGATTGTTACACGCTCATTCCATTTCTTTGTGAAATAGCCCACCACATCGTCCCGCCAGTCTTTTTTGGATTCTATGATGGCGTTGGTTTTTTCAATCTCCGCCTGAACATCAGGGTTCTCCCTGCTGTGGCATCCACCGAAGTTAATGATATTTGTATTCAGAATCATATCTTTTACCGTCATCTGCGGTATCTGGTGCGTCAGTACCCCATGGGTAGCATCCAGTGCCAGATAGCTTTCACGCATACCAAAAGGGCACTCGATCCGGGCACAATGTACCACATAAGCGGTGTCATTTACACGGCTGTCACGAAGTTCCTGTTTTTTGGCCTCCACCGCTTCCGCTGCCGCCTGCGCCCCCGCTGCCGCAGCTTCATAGTTCTCATTTGCCGCTGTCTCAGCCACTTGTGCATCGCTTAATTCCTGTAACGTTGCCTCCCACTCTTCCACACTGATTTCACCGTTCATATACTTTTTCTCTGCCAGACATACCGCTTCATCGGCGGCAGCAACTCTTTCCCCAGCCGCCGTAACAGCATCCCGCGCTGTGAAGAAATTCTCATAGGCAGTATTCTGTGCATCCTCCAGTTCTCCCAGACTTGGCTGTATCTCACTCATTTACTGCACCTCCACTTCTTCAAAGTGTATTCCCATCGGCCTGCGCCGCAGCAGGCTCTCTGCCAGAGGCAGACTGACAATCGGATCCTTTCTCTGGTTCCCTTTCAGCAGGAACAGGTTATGCTGTCCAATTTTCCCGCTGTCTAAAACCAGACGCTTTACCGTCCCGTTGGGATAATATTCCGTCTGACTTCCCACCGCATCCAGCTGATCCATTAACGTATGTACATACCGGTACTGCCGGGAACTCTCCTTGTGGATTAGAACTACCTCCTGGAAGAACAATCCCGGTTCATACGCATCCAGAATATTCCGGAATCTTCTGGAGAACATGGTTACCGGATGCTGTAGAAAATCCCATCTGGCCTCGTTGCCATCCCCTGCCAGATACAATGCCACAACACTGTCCAACTGGCTGCTGTCCTCTTTAGAAAACACATGACGGCTCCCATTGATATCAAAATCACGATACTGAATAGATCCCGGCAGATTTTTGTCCTGCGTAATAAAGAAATACCTCATGATTCTTCCTCCCTGTCCAGACGGATTACCTGAAGCTGCTCTGCACTGATTTCCAGAAACGGAACACTTTCTGCGGGGAACACAGCGGCAGTAAGTTCAGCTCCGGCAAAAGATGTCTGTTCAAACGTGCACTCCCGAAAATCTGCCCCCCACAGATTACACCCTTCAAAGCTGCATCCCGTCAGTCTGGTTCCGGGGAAACGGCTTCCTTCCAGATTGCAGTTCTGAAATACAATGTTTTGTACGGTGCTTTCCTCAAACGTAATAAAGCGCATATCCATGTCCCGGATCGTTCTGTCTGCATAGGTGCCTTTATACCAATAACTGAACACCATCTTTTCCGGCTCTCTGGCTGCCTTTGACAGTTCGGTCTTCCAGACGCCGGGATCCTTTTCCACCCGGTCCGTCTGAACCAGTATTTCGGTCTGATCACGATATTCCCCCCACCTCAGGACCCAATAGGGAGAACGGGTAACAGGCTCAAAGATTCCCTTTTTCTCCCAGTCCCGCAGACGATAGCGAAGCACCTGACAGATCATATTGTCCATAATGGTCAGTTCATCAAACAGCAGATTCTGAATGTCATATTCATTGACAGAGACACCATATCCCTGATTGGCACAAACTAACTCATTCCAAAGTTCATCCAAAGGTGTAAGCAATTCCTTTACATCCACATACACCTCAACCGGTTCCTTATCCATATACCAGCTCATATCGAGACCGTGAAGCTGAACCCGATAGTTTCTGTTGATCGTATCTGACTTCAACAGAGAAAAATACAAAAAACATACATACTCCTTTCCCTGTTTTTCCATCTGCTCTCCCAGAAGCTTCATGGCTTTTTCTACCACAGCCTCCCAATCCTCGGCATGTTCCAGAACAGAATCCCCCATATGGCTGCGGAATGCTGCTATTTTTCTCGATACCGCTTCTCTGTAATTCTGCAAAGCCGTTTCTCTGTCCATCTGTCTCTCCTTCAAAACATGTTAATCCACGATTACTTCTGTTCCCTGCATAATAACGTTGCCTTTGCTGGATACAATCTGTCCGCCGCTCAGACTATGCATAATAAATTGTTCCGATACATGAAGCGTCACCTGCTCCTCCGCATGAATCGCAATCTCTTCCTGTGCCATTGCCTTCACCATAGACTGAGATTGTATTTTGACCTTTCCATCCGTCTGAATTGTCACTGCGGATGCTGCTTTTCCACAGGAAAGCTTTATATACCCCGGGGCCAGTGCAAGCTCCTGCCCGGATTTGGTGCGCAGATACCGGTTGTCCGGATCGCTCATCCGATCTTCTCCACTCTGCGGTGCATCGTAATTACTTACAGCACTCAGTGCAATTGCCTCAGATTCTGCCTTGGAAGGAAAATATATCCGCACATCATCTCCCACCTCCGGCATGCAATACCATCCGCTGCCATCTGAGGATGCAGACAGGGTGGAATAGGGGAACCAGTACAATGCACGTTTCCTGCTGTTTCCATCAATTGCCATTGCTACCTGCACTTTTGTACCTGATACGTTCACCACATTGCCATTCAGCGCTACCCCGATCAAATGCATGGGATAGATCACAGGCCTTGTAAGCCCCTTTGCACTTTGTAATTTATAAGTTCCCTGCATCTCCTGATCTTCAAAGGAATATCTGCATGCATAAACCACAAAAGGATTTCCCTGTATCCGGACCGGATCAAAGATTCCCATAAGCTGTTCTGAAACGACCGTATAGCGGGTAAAATCCGATGCATGCACCTCTCTGCCGTTTGCCTTCAGCTCATAATATCCGTCCATATCCTTTTCCATATCCAGAATATGACAGGGAAATGCTGACTCCATAAGCTCCGGAACTCCCGCATATAATTTTAAGCCGGGCTGTCGGCAGTCCGGAGTGATCATAATACCTTCCCTGGAAAGCACTCTCTGCAGGAATTCCCAATCCGTCTCCTCATACTGAACGATCAGACTTCCAACCGCCTTTCCCGCAGCAGCATAGATCAGATCAGCATCCTTATAATTTGCCAGTATTTCCTGTGCTAACTCCTGAAAAGTCATCTTAGCGTTCTGGAAAGAACGGGAATGTTTCTCCCGATCCATAAGCCAGCTGCGGCTCTTTCCTTCTATTCGTACAGTCTTCACCTGACCGCTTTCCGTTATCTGAATATCCGTCAGGATGCCGGAGAACAGTATCTTCCTGCCTTCTCCTTCGCGCAGAAGTACTTCAAGATCCTGACAATCTGAGATTTCAAATACAAACTCTTCTTCTGTCACACGGGAAAGGATCACCAGCGTACTATGCTCTCCTGCCCGGGATTCTATTTCACACTCCAACACCTCTGCCAGATCCAGCCCGTTTACTTCTATATCATGCAAACTGTACATAATATCCCTCCGCTAATTGTTGATAATCATAGCAGCATCGATTTTCACTGTTTCGTCTGTTACGGTAATATTTCCCCCCGCATCATTGATAAACTGTATCCGGGATCCCGCTGTCACACTCATCATTCCATCCGTGCTGAAACACACTGCCTCCGCCGCGCTGATTTCAATGTCATCATCGGTAACAATTTCGGCGTTTCCATCATTTGTCAGAGTGACAGTTCCTTTATTTCCGCCAACGGCCAGTTGTATTCCGCCTTCTATAAACCGGACAGCCTTTCCATCCGGCATGGTTTTTATTAAGTGTTTGTAATGCGCACTCTATGCGTCCAGTAAGCA
>ERZ826764.3156-NODE-3156-length-13868-cov-2.926591_pt1 | contig 13868 bp, 12 predicted proteins | sample MGYA00519870_ERZ826764 | MGnify/ENA primary metagenome ERZ826764 (study PRJEB31778, sample SAMEA3449239) | human gut metagenome | biome: human gut; feature: human-associated habitat; material: faeces | place: United Kingdom | collected 2010/2012 ...
GGAGTCAACGCCCACGACCTTGCCGTTGCCTTCCTCAGCCGCGGCTACGACGGAGTTGTAGATGCCGCCGCCGCAGGAGAAGATGACCTCAGTGCCTTCGGTGTACCAGCTGGCGGCCTTGTTTTTGATGTCGTCGCTGGGGTTGAAGGAGTAGCTGTACCAGTACTTCATCTCCACCTCGACGCCCATTTCCTGCGCGGCGTACTCAGCGCCCTGGATGAAGCCATAGCCGAAGCGGATGACCGCCGGCACGTCCATGCCGCCGATGTAGCCCAGCTTGGTGTAGCCGTCCTTCACGATCGCATAGCCAGCCATGTATCCGCACTGCTCCTCGCCGAACACGGCGCAGTAGAGGTTGTCCTGCGCGGCAACGCCGCCCAGATCGCCCTCGGCCACGTCAACGGCGATAAAGCTGACATCCGGATAGAGCTCCTGTGCCTGCGCCACGGTCTCACCAAACAGGTAGCCCGGGCAGACGATGACCTTCGCGCCGTCCGAGACCGCCTGATCAATGGAATTCAGGCGCTCGTCGGTGCTGTCCGCAGAGGGCTGATAATACTGATAGGTCAGGTTGTTCGCAGTCGCGTAGGCCTCGACGCCCTCCCAGCAAGCCTGGTTGAAGGATTCGTCGTCGATGGTGCCCACGTCCGTGACCAGCGCAATCTCCGCCGCCATGGCCGGCACTGAGGCCAGAGCCAGCAGCGCGGTCAGCGCGAGCAGCACGGAAAGAATCTTCTTCATGATGCATTCCTCCTGAGTTGATGGTTGACACCGCTTGGGTGCTGTGACATGTTGATTATACCATCAACATGACGCTTTTGTAAACCGAGATTGTCAAAATATGTGGATTCTGTGCGCGGTTTTTGTATCTTCTTCACGGGAAGGCCGCCTTTTTGTTGTGCGCACCGGGGAGCACGCCTCCCTGTTTCGCCTGCGGACCGCCGGCATGCGCAATGCAAAGCGCTTTCATCCTGCCTTTGGCGCACGGTCCGCCGTTTCGTAGGTAAATCCCTCTCCCAGCGCCTCGTGCACATCACACACGGTGACAAACGCCCGCGGATCCACCTGCGATACCATCTTCTTGAGCCGCGCCGCTTCCATCCGGGAGACCACACACATCAGCGTGCCCATCGGCCTGTCTTCATATGTGCCGCGTGCCTCCAGCCGCGTGCAGCCCCGGCCGAGATCCTCGTGAATCCTGCGGATGATCTCTTCAGCATGGCCCGAAATGATGATGAACTGCATGGCCGTGTTGAATCCCTTGATGACCCCGTCCATCGCTTTGGCGGAAACATAGAGCGCCACGAGCGCAAACAAGCCCGCCTGTATGCCGAAGGCCGCCGCCGCTACCGTCACCACCCCCGCGTCAATGGCAAAAAGAATCACGGGCACGCTCAAAAATCCCGCCCGGCTGTGGATGAGCATGGCGGCCATGTCCGTGCCGCCTGTGGTCGCCCCCGCGCGCACCACCAACCCCAGCCCAAAGCCCATGATCACGCCGCCAAAGAGGGACGCAAGCATTCTGTCCCCCGCCAGATCACACGGAGGCAGCAGATCAATCATCAGCGATAACAGCATCATCGCCAGGAAGGAGCGCACGGCAAAGCGCCACCCCACCTGGCGGAAGCCGAGCGCAAACAGCGGAAGGTTGATCAAAAAGCTGAGCAGGCCCACGCCCAGCGGAAACACGCTGGCCAGGATGGTCGCAATGCCCGTCACCCCGCCGGGCGCAATGTCGTGCGGCAAAAAGAAAAAGGCAAAGGAAATCGCGGTGAGCAGATCGCCCGCTGCCAGCAGCGCGTAATCCCGCAGCATGGGTATTCCTTCTTTTTTCAGGTCAATCTCTTTCATCCTCGCCTTCATCCATTCCATGTTTCCAAAGGGATTCTTCATCGGCGTATCTCCTCTTTTCAGGCCGCCGTCCTCGCGCGGCCTGTCCTCGTCCGCTTAAGAAAGAAGCAGGGCCTTTCCCTGCTTCCAAAGCCGAGCCTAATTCCTTCCGATTCCCAGCGCAGCCAGGAGCGCATGATCCACCCTGCGCAGCACGAGGCCGTCAATCCGGCCCGCGCGCGTGCGCAGCCTCTGCTTTTCAAGCGTCCGGATCTGTTCGCACAGCACAAGCGAATCACTCTTCAGGCCGCTGTCGCGCGCGCTGACCCAGACATGCGTGGGCAGATCGCTCTTGTCAAGCCGCGACGTCATGGCCGCACAGATCACCGTCGGGGAAAACCGGTTCCCCCGGTTATTCTGCACAATGACCACCGGGCGCACGCCGCCCTGCTCGCTGCCGACAACGGGGTTCAGGTCGGCAATAAAAATGTCTCCGCGATTAACCTCCATGATCTCACAACCCAATTGCTCAAATCATGGAGCTTCGCCCCCGCATGATTATGGTATGCCCCCGCCTGCCCGGGCGTTATTCGATGCGCAGCCGGTCAAGCACGGCCTGCGCCGTCACGGCGCGCGCCCCAAGCACGGCCTGCGCCGTCTCCCCGGCGCGTCCGTGATAAAACGCGCCCACGCGCGCGGCATCCATGGGCGGCATGCCCTGGGCCATCAGCGCGGCAATCACGCCGGTGAGCACATCCCCGCTGCCGCCGGTGCCCATGCCGTCGCATCCGGTCACATTCATGGTCACATCCTCCCTCTGGGCGATCACCGATGTGGCGCCCTTGAGCAGCACGCATGCCGCCTGTTTCGCGGCCAGCTGCTGCGCATATTCCACAGGCGCGAGGAGCACCTCCTCGGTTCCGGCGCCGCAGAGCCGGGCCATCTCTCCCGGATGCGGCGTGAGCACGGTGTTGGCCCCCACGCCGCCGCCATAGCGGGCCAGCAGATACAGCGCATCCGCGTCCACCACTTTGGGGATATCCGAGCGGATCAGCGGCTCAATGGCCTGCCACACGCCCTCCTCCCTGCCCAGGCCGGGGCCGATGGCCAGCGCGCGCTTTCCCTTTACCAGCTGCATAAGCGCATCCGCCGCATCTGCGCCGAGGGACGCGCCGTCGGAAATCACCTTTGCCATCGCGCAGGGAGCGAGGGACTGCATGGCCGTGAGCACGGGAAACGGGCAGGCCGCCGTCACCAGGCCCGCGCCGGCACGCAGGGCGGCCCGGGCGCAGAGCACGGCCGCTCCCGCCATGCCCTCGCTGCCCGCAACACACAGCACATGCCCAAACGTCCCTTTATGCCCATCGCGCGGCCTGGCGGGCAAAAGCGCCCGCGCGTCCGCATCCTCCAGGATATCCATGCCATACTTGCCCTGGTAGGCAATGTTATGGATGGTGAATACTGTCTTGATGTGGTTGAACTTATCCAGGTGGCGGTAGTACAGGTTGAGGTAAACCGGGGTAAGGGCGGTCTGCCAGTCGTTGCAGTGGACAACGTCGGGCTTTTGCGGCAGGGACTTGAGCAGTTCCGTCACCGCGCGGGAGAAAAAGCCAAAGCGCTCGCCGTCGTCATAGTAGCCGTAGAGCTCGCTGCGGCGGAAATACGTCTCATTGTCGACAAAGTACCACGTGACGCCGTCGCGCTCGAGCGAAAAGAGCCCGCAGTAGACGCTGCGCCACGCAAGGCGCACGAACGTCCACTTTTCAAAGTGGAGCTGCTCGCCCCACTTGTCCTTCACGCGCTCGTAAAGCGGCAGGATGACGCTCACGCGGTCTCCGTTTGCCGCGAGCGCCTGCGGAAGGCTGCCGGCCACGTCGGCAAGGCCGCCCGTCTTGCAAAATGGGACCGCCTCGCTCGTCACATACAAAATGTTCATCTGCAAGCTCCTTTCTTCTGTTTGCTGCTTTTATACAATGCTGCCCTTGCTCACGGCGAGCGGGTAGCTCTCGTGTCCGATCAGCGTGCCGCCGCGGCGGATGTGGACGTCCTTGTCGGCGATGACGCAGCCGAGCGTCACGCCGTCCTCCACCACGGTATTCTTAAAGAGGATGCAGTTTTTGACTTGGCTCCCCTTGCCGACCTTGACGCCCGGGAAGAGGATGCTCCCCTCTACGTCGCCCTCGATCTGGCAGCCGTCGGCGATCAGCGAATTGACACAGCGCGAGTCGGGCGCGATGTACGACGCCGCCTCGTCATCCTCTTTAGCGAGGATGGGCCGCTCGGCACACAGGAGCTCGGAGCGGATGGCGGGGTCTAAGAGCTGCATGCTGCGCTCATAGTATTCCTGCACCGTGCGCAGCTGCGCGGCAAAGCCGTCCCACAGGAAAGCGCGCAGGTCGAGCTTGTCGCCCATGGCGCAGAGCACATCGCTGCGGAAGCTGTATTTGTCCTGCGCGGCGCACTCGTCCACAAGGGAGATAAGAAGGTCGCGGCTCAGAAGGTAGATCTCCAAGCTGCGGCAGCCACTCGCCTTGTGCGGCGCGCAGCGCGTCTCGGTGATGCGGCCTGCTTCGTTGACGGTGAAATACGTGGCGTTTTCCACAAACTGGCCGCTCTCGGTGCAGACGCAGGTGATGTCCGCGCCGCTTTCGATGTGCGCGTCCAGCACCTTCTGCAGCGGCAGATTGATGATAAGGTCGCTGTCGGACAGGACGACGTACTTCTGCCGGATCTCGTGCAGGTACGACCGCACGCCCGAGAGCGCCTCCATCTTGCCGCGGAATTCCTCCACGCCGAACTTGCGCGCGTCGGCAAAGGGCGGCAGCAGCTTGAGACCGCCGTTCTTGCGCGCCATGTCCCACGTCTTGCCGCTGCCGATGTGGTCGAGCAGGCTTTGATAGTTGCCGTGCAGCACAACGCCGACGTCTGTGATGCCCGCGCCCGCCATGTTGGAGAGCATGAAGTCGACCACGCGGTAGCGCCCGCCGAACGGCACAGAGCCGGGCATGCGCGCTTCGGTCAGTTCGCGAAGGCCGGGAGCCTTTTCATAGGCAAAGATGATGCCGTGCAGTCCGTTCATCGTACCGTCTCCTTTCCGTCCACGCTGCGCATGCGGTTGGCAGGCAGCACATAGTCATCCGCGACCGCCGCGCCGGGGCCGAGCACCGTGATGCCCCACTGCTCCGGCGGCACCGCCTCGGGCGGCGCGCCGACAAAGGCGTGCTCGCCGACGACGCCGTTCTCGCCGATGATGGCGTAGGAGACGCGCGCGTCCTTTTTGACGACCGCGCCGGGCATCAGGATGGAGTACTGGACGCTTGCGCCCTCCTCCACCGTGCAGCGCTCAGAGAGGACGGAGTTCTCCGCCTCGCCCTCGACCGTGCAGCCGCGCGCGACGACGCTGTGCTCCACGTGCGCGTTGACGCCTAAGTACGCCGGCGGCGCGGAGACGGAGCGGCCATAGATCGGCCAGTCCTTTTCGAGAAGATCGAGCCCGCTGCCGGTCGCGAGCATATCCATGTTCGCATCCCAAAGAGAGTCGAGCGTGCCGACGTCCTTCCAGTAGCCGGAGAAGCGGTACGCCGCCATCTTTTCCCCGTTTTGCAGCATCTTGGGGATGATGTTTTTGCCGAAGTCGTTGCTGCTCGCCTCGTCGCTCTCGTCCTCAATGAGGTACTCACGCAGCTTTTTCCACGTGAAGACGTAAATGCCCATCGACGCGAGGTTGCTCTTGGGATGCGCGGGCTTTTCCTCGAATTCCGTGATCGTGTCGTTTTCGTCCACGTTCATGATGCCAAAGCGTGGCGCATCCTCCCAGGGCACCTCCATAACGGAGATGGTACAGTCCGCGCCCGCTTTTTTGTGGTGGGCGAGCATCTTGGCGTAATTCATCTTGTAGATGTGGTCGCCCGAGAGGATGAGCACATACTCGGGGTCGTACATGTCGACAAAGCCGATGTTCTGGAAGATGGCGTTGGCCGTGCCCTTATACCACGACGCACCGCCCGCGCTCTGATACGGCGGCAGGATGTGCACGCCGCCGTCCGCGCGGTCGAGATCCCACGGCTGGCCCGAGCCGATGTAGCGGTTGAGCTCCAGCGGGCGGTACTGCGTCAGAACGCCGACGGTGTCGATGCCAGCGTTGGCGCAGTTTGAGAGCGGAAAGTCAATGATGCGGAACTTGCCGCCAAACGGCACGGCGGGCTTCGCCATATTCTCCGTGAGCACGTAGAGACGGCTGCCCTGGCCGCCGGCAAGCAGCATGGCGATACATTCTTTCTTCACGCTTGTTCTCTCCTCCTTGTTTCGTTGCCGTCCGGTCACACCTCGGGCGGCTCGTTGGTTTTCTCCTCTTCCTGCCATTCGCCCTCGCCCGCGAAGAACACCGCGCCGAGCGGCGGGATGGTCACGCACAGCGAGCAGGGCTTGCCGTGCGAGGGGATGGACTCGGTCAAAAGCTCTCCTTCGTTGCGCCAGTCGCCCGTGCCGCCGTATGCGGGAAGGTCGGTGGTAAACACCTCGCGGTACGTCTTTTTCGGCGGGACGCCGAAGCGGTAGTCCGCGCGCCCGACGGGCGAGAAGTTGACCGCCGCGATGAGCTCGCGCCCTTTCCGGTCGCGCCGGACGAAGACGACGACGTTGTTGTGGTTGTCGTCGGCGACGAGCCACTCAAAGCCCTCCCACGAAAAGTCAATGTCCCAAAGCGGGCTCTGCGACAGGTAAAAGCGGTTGATGTCCTTGAAAAACCGCTGAGTCTGCTGATTTTCTTTATTTTCGAGCAAATACCAGTCGAGCTGAGAGGCAAAATCCCACTCGTGCCACTGGCCGAGCTCCGCGCCCATGAACGTGAGCTTCTTCCCCGGATGGGCGAGCAGGTACGCCGTAAACGCGCGCACGCCCGCGAGCTGCTGCCAGTCATCCCCCGGCATCTTGCCGCGAAGCGAGCCCTTCATGTGCACGACCTCGTCGTGCGAGATCGGCAGGACGAAATTCTCCGAAAAGGCGTACATCAGCGAGAACGTGATGTCCTTGTGGTGGAACTGGCGAAACCAGGGGTCAAGCTTCAAATAGTGGCACATGTCGTTCATCCAGCCCATGTTCCACTTGAGGTTGAAGCCAAGGCCGCCATCCTTGGCGGGCCGTGTGACGAGCGGCCACGCGGTCGACTCCTCGGCGACCATCAGCGCGTTCGGGTCGACGGAAAACGCAGTCTCGTTGAGCGCGCGCAGGAAGTCGATGGCCTCTAAATTCTCGTGCCCGCCGTTGATGTTTGGCGTCCAACGGCCATTTTCGCGGCCATAGTCGAGGTACAGCATCGACGCGACCGCGTCCACGCGCAGGCCGTCCACATGGAACTCGCGCAGCCAGAACGCAGCAGAGGAAAGGAGAAAGCTCTTCACCTCGCCGCGGCCATAGTCGAACACACGCGTTCCCCAGCCCTCGTGCTCGCGCTTATTGGGGTCGGCGTATTCGTAGCAGGGCGTGCCGTCAAAGTCGATGAGGCCATGCGCGTCCTTGCAGAAGTGCGACGGCACCCAGTCTAAAATGACGGAAATGCCCTTTTGGTGCAGATGGTCGACAAAGTACATAAAGTCCCTGGGCGTGCCGTAGCGCGACGTTGCGGCAAAATAGCCGGTGCACTGATAGCCCCAGGAATCGTCAAGCGGATACTCGGTGACGGGCATGAGCTCGACGCAGTTGTAGCCAAGGTCCAGAACGTGATCCGCCAGCTCGCGCGCGAGCGTGCGGTAGTCGTAAAAATCGCCGTTTTCGTGCCGCCGCCATGAGCCGAGGTGGACCTCGTAAATGTTGAGCGGCGAGCGGTCGAGGGGTGCCTTTGCGCGGCTCGCGCGCCATTCGTCATCCCCCCAGCGGTAGCCGCCGAGGTCATAGAGCTTGCTGGCCGTACCGGGGCGGGTCTCGGCGTGGAAGGCGTAGGGGTCGGCCTTGAGGACCGTTTCGCCCGATTGTGCCGTCACGGCGAACTTGTAGGTATCGTAGCGCTTGAGGGACGGCACAAAGCACTCCCAGAAGCCGTCCGCGTTCTTTTCCATCGGGTGGGCGTAGCCGTTCCAGCCGCAGAAATCGCCCACAACGGACACATGCGCGGCGTTCGGCGCCCAGGTGCGGAAGACGTAGCCGTCTTTCCCCGACCGCCGCGTGCGGTGCGCGCCGAGATAGCGGTAGGCCTCGCTGTTCGTGCCGCCGTAAAAGGCTGCGGCGTCAAATCGTCTGCCGGTTTGTTTCATGCCTCTTGTCCTTTCTCCTCATAGAGCGTATGAGAGCGGCGCAGCACCTTATTCCTCATCCGGTGCGCGCTGCACTGCCGCGCCGCCGAGGCCGAAATCGTCCTCCACGCTCGCTGTGTCGCGGCGGAGCATATTTTCCATCACGCGGATATCGCTGTCGATGTCCATCGCCTCGTTGCGGTACAAATCGTCGAGCTGCTTGTCAAAGCCCTTGATGAGGGCATCCATCGTCTCTTCGATGCGCTCCTGCGCGCGGGAGAGATTCTCGCCCTCGATGCCCGCCTCTTCAAACTTGGCGTAGCTGTCAAGCAGCTTGAGCGTCGTGGGCAGGTAGTAATTGAGGAACGTCGCGGCCTGCTGCTGCTTTTCGGGATGCTCCTCGACCTCGCGGAAAATTTTGCCCGCAACGGTCTCGAGATGGTCGATCTTTTCGCTCAGCACGGGGTCGGCGATGCGGTCGTTGGCCGAGCGGATGGCGCGCAGCGCGCCCGCATAGCCCTCATTGGCCTCCTTGGGCGTGACGTTTTCCTTTTTCGCGGCCGCATTCGCGTAGTCGGCAAAGGCGTCGGCGCTGCGGAAGAAGATGCCGCGGCCGCTGTCTAAGTACGCGCCCGTGCCGAGCAGACCCTTTTCGACCATGTAGTCAAGGTCACTCTCGATCTTTTTGCGGCTCTTGCCCGTTACGGTGCAGAGCTCCTCCACGCTGATGTAGCCGCGCTCGCCCATCACGGCGAGATAGCGCGCGATGCGTGCACTGCGGCGCTTCATGCGCTGACCGGCAGCAAACATCGCGATACCGCCGGCGAGGAAGCCGCACTCGGACAGCATGTACTCGGCCATGTAGGAATACCAGCCGTAGCCGATGATCTCGCCGATGTTAGAGATCAGCCCGCTGCCGGCAGCCAAGGCGATAATGCCGCCGATGATCATCAGCGTGCGCGCGGTCTTGTCGGAAGTCTTCGGCGCGCGGTTCATCTGCTTCGCCGTCTTCACCATGGACTTTTCCACCTTGCTGCGCGAGGAAACGTTTGCATTCGGGCTTGTGGACGTGCGCATGCCGCCGCGCGGCGAATTCACCTTCTTCGGCTTGTCCGAGAGCTTGGAGATGAGCGCGATGAGGCCGATGGGCCACAGGCCGAAGGCAAACAGCGCCGCGATCAAAATCCAGCCGCCGACGTCGACATCGTTCTTTTTCTTCGTTTTTCCGCCGCTCTCGTCAAAGCGGAACGAACCGGTCTCGGGATCGTATTCAAAATCCTTGCTCATTTATCTGTTCTCCTTTTTCTTGCCCGCTCTCGCGGCGCGCTCGCGCTCAAAGTCGACGATCTTCGTCTTTTTACCTGTCTTTTCGTCCAGCACATAGAGCGTATTGAGCTGGGATTTTAGGTTTGCCTTCACCGAGTCGATGTAGTCGCGGCGCAGCTGCGCCTGCTCCTCCTTCTCCTCGTCGGTCAAGCCTTCAGCTTTGGCCTTGTGCGCCAGCGCGTTGATGCGCGCGATCTTTTCATCCATCGTCATTGTTTACTTCTCCTTACAGGTATCGGTGCAGAAGCAGCGCCGTTCTTCCTTTTTTACTCAGGCCGCCGACCTCGGCGACCTCGAACTTGCCGAGGCCGCGGGCGGAGATCACATCCCCCTGCGCGACGGGGGCGTCGCTCTTGAGCGTTTCGCGGTAGTTGAGCTGCACGCGGCCCGAGGAAATGAGCTCCTGCGCCTTGCCGCGGCTCATCGAAAAGCCGCTCGCCGCTACGGCGTCGAGCCGCAGTGTCGAAACCGTGTCGCGAATCTCCTTGACCTTGAGCTTGGGGACGCTCAAGTCTGAAAGCTCGATCTCGCTGACCGAGAGCTTCACGCGCCCCGCGCTCGTCACGTTTTGCAGCAGATACGGCGCGATATCGCGCGAGACGATCAAATCGCACGAGCCCTCCGACACCAAAATGTCGCCGAGCTTTTCGCGCGTGACGCCCTGCGCCATCAGCGAGCCGAGAAAGTCGCGGTGCGTCAGCGTATCTTCCTTGCGATACGTGCAGCGGAGCGCCGTCATGTACTCGCTCTCGTCGGCCTCCTCCTGCCAGTCGGGCAGAAAGAGGAGCATTCTCCGCTCCGCGCGCTCAAATCCACCGCAGAAGGCGCAGCCGTCATGAATGGCGGCGGCGTGCAGTAGGTCCTGCGCGCTGCGCTGCTCAGCGGGGCTCAAAAAGTCCGTCGCCGACGGGATATTGCGGTTTCTGCTCTGCTCACACTTGTCCAGAATGTGCGCCAGCAGCACGCGCTCATCGCCATTGCGCGCGGCGCGATCCAAAAGCTGCCGTCTGTCCATCATGCTTTCCCATTCTGCGTGCGCCAGAGGGACGCATACTCGCCGTTTTGCGCGAGCAGCGCCTCGTGGCTGCCCTGCTCGGCGATGCGGCCATTCTCGACGACGAGGATGCGGTCCGCCGAGCGGATGGTCGAGAGGCGGTGCGCGATCACAAGCGTCGTGCGCCCACGCGCGAGCTCGTCGAAAGCGTGCTGAATTTTGACCTCCGTCACGCTGTCGAGCGCGCTCGTCGCCTCGTCCAGAATGAGGATGGGCGGGTTTTTGAGGAAGATGCGCGCGATGGACACGCGCTGCTTCTGTCCGCCGGACAGGAGCGTGCCGCGCTCGCCGACATAGGTGTCGAAGCCGTCGGGCATGGCCATGATATCGTCATAAATTTCCGCCTGCCGCGCCGCCTCCCGGATCTCCTCCATGGTAGCGTCCGGGCGGCCGTAGCGGATGTTGTTCGCAATGGTGTCGGCAAACAGGAACACATCCTGCTGCACGACACCGATGGCGTGGTGCAGGGACTCCTGCGTGACCGAGCGCACGTCCTGCCCGTCGATGCAGATGCGGCCGGACGTCACGTCATAAAAGCGCGGGATCAGGCGGCACAGCGTGCTTTTGCCGCCGCCGGACGGGCCGACCACCGCAACGGTCTCGCCGGGCCGGACGTGCAGCGTGACGTGCTCGAGCACCTCCTGATTTTCCTCATAGGAGAACGAGACGTCCTCCACATCGATCGCGCCGCGGACATGCCCGAGCGCTTTCGCATCCGGCGCGTCGCGCAGCTTCGGCTCCGTGCGCATCAGCTCGACGAAGCGGCCGAGGCCCGCAAAGCCGTTGGCGAACATCTCGGCGAAATTCACGAGCTTACGCACGGGGCTCGTGAACGTGGAGATGTACAGGGAGAACGTGAACAGGTCGACCAGATCCATCCGGCCCTGCATGATGAGCGTGCCGCCCACGGTGATAACGGCCACGCTCAGGATCGAGAGGAAAAACTCCAGCGAGCCGGAGAAAATGCCCATCTCGCGGTGGAACTCCCGCTTCGAGACCTTGAAGCGGTCGTTGGCCTCGCTGAACTTGCCGAACTCCACGGCCTCGTTCGCGAAGGCCTTCGCCGTGCGGATGCCGGAGAGCGAGGACTCGATCTCAGCGTTGATGGCCGCCGTGCGCTTCTTCACGCCGCGCGAGACCCTGCTCATTTTCCGGCGGCGCGTGATGACGACGATAAGCAGGATCGGCAGGATGACGCACACGACCAAGGCCAGCCGCCACTCGATCGTGAACATGACGGCGAGCGCGCCGACGATCGTCAGCAGGGAGATCATCAGGTCCTCTGGGCCGTGGTGCGCCAGCTCCGTGATCTCGAACAGGTCCGTCGTCAGGCGGCTCATGAGCTGGCCCGTGCGGTTGTGGTCATAGAACTCATAGCCGAGGCTCTGCATGTGGCGGAACAGGTCGCGGCGGATATCGGCCTCAACGCGGATGCCGAACGTGTGGCCGTAATAGGCGATGATATAATAGAAGAACGCGCGCACGAGATACGCTGCCGCCATGATGCCCATGACGACAAAGAACGTATGGTAGGCGTGCGCGGGCAGCATCGTATTGATCGCGCGGCGGGAGATGAGCGGGAAAATGAGATCGACCGCGCCGATGAACAGCGCGCAGAGCATGTCCAGCAGAAACAGGCGGCGGTGCGGACCGAAATACGACAGGAAAATGCGCAGCAGGCCATGCTGCTGATAATAGCGGGTATCGCGCTTCACTCAGGCCGCCTCCTTTCCGACAATGTTTTGGATCCAGACGCCGCGGCGGATCATGATGAGGCCGACAACGCACTTGCCGATATCGGCCAGCTGGCAGCAGAGGAACAGCGGCACGATCGGCAGGCCGGTGAAGCGGCTGAGCACAAAGGCCATCGGCACGGTCAGCACGCAGACATAGAAGCTGTCGAACAGGAACGTCACAAACGTCTTGCCGCCGGAGCGCAGGGTAAAATAGCAGGCGTTGGCCAGCGCATTGATCGGCATGCACAGCGCACAGATGCGGATGAACGCGGCCGCAAGGTCACGGATGCTGTCAGACGTGTTATAGATCTGCGGGAACAGGTGGGCCACAAGGGCCATCAGGCCGCCGAGCACGATGCAGATGCCGACGGAGAACGTGATGAGCTTACGGTCCGTATCGACGGCTTCCTCCATCTTCCCCGCGCCGAGCAGCTGGCCGACGAGGATGCCGACGGCATTGCCCATGGCCATAAAGGCGACATTGAACACGTTCGAGACGGTCGAGCAGATGTTATAGGCCGAGACAACATCATAGCCGCGCACAGAGTAGCACTGCGCCAGCAGCGCCATACCTGCCGCCCAGAGCGTTTCGTTCAACAGGAGCGGGATGCTCTTTCTCGCAATGGCACGGGCCAGCGCAGCCGGGATGTGGAACGAGCGGTACACGCCGCGCAGATAGGGCACGCGCTCCGGGTTGCGGTGTGCCCAGAGCATGACGACCCCCGCCTCGACAAAGCGCGCGATGACCGTGGCAATGGCCGCGCCTGAGGCACCGAGCCGCGGGAAGCCGAGATAGCCGAAGATCAGCAGCGTGTTGAAGCAGAGATTCACCACAACGGACACGACGCCCGCAACCATGGGCACGACGGTCTGGCCCGTTTCGCGCAGCGTGCCGGAATAGCACTGCGACAGCGTGAACGGGATAAAGCCGACGAGCATGATGAGCAGATATTCCTTGGCATAGCCGAGGCTGGCCGCGATCTGCTCCGGTGAGCCGTCGCCCTTGAGGTACAGGAGGATCAGGTCCTCGCCGAACAGCAGGAAAATGCCCGCGCCGAGCACCGTAAGGGCCGTGCAGACGAGCAGCTTGAAGCGGAATGTCTGCCGCACGCCGTCCCAGTCGCCCTTGCCGTAATACTGCGCGCCGAAAATGCCCGCGCCGGACACCGCGCCGAAAATGGCAAGGTTGAACACGAAAATGAGCTGATTGACAATGGCAACGCCGGTCATCTGCTCCGTGCCGACGCGGCCGACCATGATGTTGTCCAGCAGGCTGACGAAGTTCGTGATGCCGTTCTGGATCATAATGGGGATCGCAACGGCAAGCGCCATTTTATAGAACGCCGCATTGCCGATGTATTTCTTTCTGAGCGATGAATGCACGCCTCTTTCCTCCTCTATTCTTTCTATCTTTTTCTTCACAGTCTGCCTATTGTAACAGAATCCGTGCGGAAAAGCAAGAGGCGGCTTATGGGAGCCCTGCAGGGACGGGGCATGCAGGAAGTAGAAAGCGGAAAATTTTGCGAGGCTTCCGGGCGGGCGTTGTAGGGGGTGGCGTCCTCGACGCCCCACAGCGTAAAGTTACTGTATTCGCCGCAGCCTTTCTGTTATTCGACCGGGTACTGCGAGATTGCCACGTCGCTTCGCTCCTCGCAATGACACATCGGGGAAACGCGGCGTTGGGAATGGTGCGCT
>ERZ826764.3162-NODE-3162-length-13839-cov-14.993035_pt1 | contig 13839 bp, 10 predicted proteins | sample MGYA00519870_ERZ826764 | MGnify/ENA primary metagenome ERZ826764 (study PRJEB31778, sample SAMEA3449239) | human gut metagenome | biome: human gut; feature: human-associated habitat; material: faeces | place: United Kingdom | collected 2010/2012 ...
AATAATCCTTCAGTTCCTGTTCCTCCATATTTTCAATATATAAGGAGGAAAATCCCGGTGTATCCACAAGAAAAGTATCCTGTGAAACCGGTATGATCTGTGCGTGGCGTGTGGTATGTTTTCCGCGTTTCAGTTTGCGGCTGATCTCGCCGGTCTCCATCTCCACTTCTTCCTGAAGAGAATTGGTAAGAGAAGACTTTCCAACTCCCGAAGGGCCTGCTACAACTGTCGTCTTGCCTTTCAGCACGGCTTCTATCTCGCCAAGCCCCTCTCCCTTCAGTGCGCTTGATAATATTACCTGATAGCCACAGCTCTGATAGGTCTCATACAGAAACTCCAGTTCTTCCGCTGTTGCCAGATCTTTTTTATTAAAGCAGATGACTGCCGGAACAGCTTCCCGCTCCATCATGATAAGAAAACGATCCAGAAGCATGAAATTGGGTTTCGGGTTATCCATGGCAAAGATCACAAGTGCCTGATCCACATTGGCTACCGCCGGACGGATCAGGGAATTTCTGCGTTTATGGATCCCGGTCACGCTTCCCTCCAGTTCTTTTTCATCCAGGACTGTAATGTCCACATTGTCACCTACCAGGGGCTTTCGCTTATCTTTTCGAAAAATGCCTTTCGCCCTGCATTCGTATGTATTGCCGTCTTCTGCATATACATAGTAGAATCCGGCAATACCTTTGATTATTTTTCCCTGCATGATCAGTCAGCTTTCTTGAAAGTAACGGTGTAGGTTCCAAGCTGCTGATAATTTCCATCTGTCTCCTCGTAGAGATAGATCGTACCGGTTGAGACTCCGTCTGCTCCGGTCACATCCAGCTGATACGGGAAGCTTACTTTCTGTCCGTCAATGATCTTGGTTGCTGTCGGCTCTCCATTGACATCCTGGATCAGTTCCAGACGGATCGCTCCTCCATTATAACCGGACGGTGTATCCAGAACCTGTGTACATTTCCAGCCGGAACCGGAGGCTGCACTTCCTGTGTAGGCAGTATTGTCTGCAGATGCTGTACTGTCTGTGGAAGCTGTATTATCTGTAGCTGCCGTACTGTCTGTAGCTGCGGTACTATCTGTAGTTGTTGTACTGTCTGTCGTCGCCGTGCTGTCTGCAGATGCTGTACTGTCTGCAGACGGTACCTGATCTCCGGAACTGATTGTCAGATAGACTGGCTGATCCGGATCTGCTGCCGCGTAAGCTTCCGGCTCCTGTGCAATCACAGTTCCGGCTGCTTCTGAGCTCTGCTGCTCTGTAATCTGAATATCGATAAACTTACCTAAAGTTGTAAGTGCATCATCCTTGCTCATTCCAACAACGCTTGGAACTTCGGCATTATCGCCATAATCAACGCCACGGCTGACTGTCAGCGTTACTGAAGAACCAGCCTGAACAGAAGTGCCTGCTGCCGGCTCTACGCTGTATACATATCCAGGATCTACAAGCGCATATCCGTTATCATCGGTATCACTGTACTCCTTCTGAACAGTTACCTTAAGGCCCAGATCTTCCAGTGTCTGCTGGGCATCAATTCCTGTACGTCCATCCAGATCCGGAATCGTGATCTGCTGTGTTCCGGTACTTACCCAGTATTTCACTGTTGTATATTCCGCAACCTGAGTTCCTGCTGCTGTTTCCTGACGGGAAATCTTGCCTTTCTCCTGATCAGATGCCTCTTCTCCTGCCATCTGTACACCGAGATGTGCATCATTTGCAAGAGCCTTGGCCTCATCCTCTGTCTTTCCTACAAGATCCGGAACTGTTGCCATGCTGTCTGATGCGCTTTCTGCTTTCTGTTCTGCCTTGTTACTCTTCGAACTTCCTGTTCCAAAAAGCCCGGCTGCACGTCCGAGAACGACCACCAGAACAACCAGCAGAACTGTACCGCCAAGTAATGCAGCGATCGTCAGTCCTCTTCCAGCTCCATGTTTCTTTTTCTTTCCGGATCTTTTCCCGGATTCGTAGTCATCTTCCGCGTCATCATAGTCATTATCATCATACTCTTCTTTCTCAAGAGCAGCTGTTTCCGCCTTGGTGATCTGCTTCGGAGTGTGTTTGATCTCTCCAAGCTCTTCCTCTGAGATCACAACTGTCTTCGCATCTGTATCCACAGTTGTCAGCTTCACAAAATCCCCCTGCGGATCGATCAGTGAATGTTTCAGATCTGCGATCACATCTTCCATTCGGGTATAACGGCGATCCACGCTCTTCTGTGTACATTTCAGTATGATCTGTTCCAGACTGTACGGAAGATCCGGTGTATACACACTTGGCGGAACCATTTCTTCCTGAAGATGCTTGATCGCAATGGCAACGGTCGTATCTCCGTCAAAAGGTACTCTTCCTGTTACCATCTCATACAGTGTGATTCCCAGAGAATAAATATCACTCTTCTCATCGCTGTATCCGCCTCTCACCTGCTCAGGAGAGCTGTAATGTACAGATCCCATCACATTGGAACTGATGGTGTTGGATGACGCAGCTCTGGCAATTCCAAAATCCGTCACCTTCACTTTACCATCTGTGGAAATAATGATATTCTGCGGTTTCACATCTCTGTGCACGATTCCATGGCTGTGTGCAGCCTCCAGTCCCATTGAGACCTGGATAGCAATACTTGTAGCTTCTTTGATAGAGAGCTTGCCTTTTTTGGAAATATATTCCTTCAGGGTGATTCCCTCGATCAGTTCCATGACAATGTAATAAACACCACCGTCATCTCCTACGTCAAATACATTGACAATATTCGGATGGGTAAGACCGGCTGCAGCCTGAGCCTCACTTCTGAATTTCTTGATGAACGTGGTGTCCTCCCGAAATTCCGGTTTCAGGACCTTCACTGCCACAAAGCGGTTCAGCTTATGATCCATAGCCTTATAGACATCTGCCATTCCGCCAGTTCCGATTTTTCCTACGATCTCATAGCGCTCGGCTATGATCATTCCCGTCTTCAACATGTTTCCACCTCATTCGTGAATGGTTCTACCAGTACGATTGCAATATTATCCTTACCACCATTCTGATTTGCTTCCCGAAGGAGCGCACTGCCCTTCTGATCAATATCTGCTTCCGGATCGGATATGATCTCTTCAATCTTCTCATCTGCAACCATATTGCTGAGACCATCTGAACACATAAGGATCGTACATCCCTCCTCAAGTTTCAGGTCAAAAAAGTCCACATCCACCGTTTTCTCTGCGCCAAGTGCCCGTGTAATAATGTTCTTATCCGGATGGTTCCGTGCTTCCTCTTCACTGATCTCACCCATTTTCACCATTTCCTGAACCAGTGAATGGTCTCTGGTGATCTGGTGGATTCCGTCCTGGATCACGTACAAACGGCTGTCACCTACATTGGCCACATAGGCATACTGATCTACAATAGTCGCCACTACCATAGTGGTTCCCATGCCCCGGAGGTTCTCGTCTTCCTGCGCACGGTTTCTGATCTCCGTATTTGCAGTTTCTATCGCATGACGAATAACCTTCACCGGATTGTAATCCGCATCTTCACGGATTTCATCCACAAGGATCCGTACTGCATGTGAGGATGCATAGTCACCGGCGTTATGGCCACCCATCCCGTCCGCGACTGTGAATAGATTAGGCAGATTTCCTACCGGACCTTCAGACACAAACACGTAATCCTGATTCATCTTCCGCTTCTGCCCTACATCAGTAGCTGAGTATATCCTCATGTCACTTCTCGCTTTCTGTTTTTTCCATGTAACTTTTTCTTAGCTGTCCACAGGCACCGTCAATGTCACTGCCCATTTCCCTTCTAATAGTAACATTAATTCCGTATTTTTCAAGTTTTATTTTGAAATTCTCCACAGCCTGTCGAGTAGACCTCACATAGGAACGCTCCTTGATCGGATTAACCGGAATCAGATTCACATGACAGTTAATCCCCTTAATACGGCCGGCCAGCTGTTTTGCATCTTCCTCACTGTCATTCACACCAGCCACAAGGCTGTACTCAAAAGTGATCCTTCTGCCTGTTTTGTCGAAGTAGTTTCTGCAGGCATCCAGAACCTCATCCATGGAATATTTATTGGCGATCGGCATCAGTTCCTGACGTTTCTCATCATTAGGCGCATGAAGAGAAAGCGCCAGCGTGATCTGCAGTTTCTCTTCTGCCAGATCATACATTTTCGGAACAATGCCACAGGTAGAAACCGTTACATTCCTCTGACTGATGCCAAGTCCGTTTTCGTCGGTAAGTATCCGGATAAAACGGACAAGATTATCATAATTGTCCATCGGCTCACCGGTTCCCATCACTACCACGTTTGCCACCCGTTCTCCGGTATCTGCCTGTATCCGGTAGATCTGGTCCAGCATCTCGGAAGGTTTCAGGCATCTGGTCAGGCCTCCGATGGTAGAAGCACAGAACCGGCAGCCCATACGGCACCCTACCTGTGAGGAAATACATACAGAGTTTCCGTGATGATATCTCATAAGAACACTCTCGATCACATTTCCGTCTTCCAACTGGAACAGGTATTTCCTGGTTCCGTCGATTTTTGAAATCCTCACATCTGCCTGGCTGAGTGCTGTGATCGGATAAACCGACAGTTTCTCGCGGAGGCTTTTGGAAAGATTTGTCATTTCATCCCAGGAGGTAACCAGCTGCTGATGAAGCCATGCATAGATCTGCTTTGCGCGGAAAGGCTTTTCGCCAATCTCTGTCATCAGATTTTTCAGTTCCTCCATTGTCATGGATTTTATATCTGTCATTTTTATTATTTCCTTCTGAATCTGGCAATAAAGAATCCGTCTGTCTTATGTATCCCCGGCAGAAGCTGCAGATACCCGAGTTTTGTGGATTTGCAGTGAAGTTCTTCCGGAATATACGGGTCCAGACTTTCCAGTCGAAACGGATAGTTCTTTAAAAACCATAATACATTTTCTTCGTTTTCCTCACGGGCAATGGTACAGGTGCTGAAGATCAGTGTTCCATCCGGCTTCACATATTTCGCCGCCTTATCCAGGATCATTCTCTGGAGCATTACAATTTCTTCCTGTTTCTGTGGTGTTGCCCGATATTTGATCTCCGGCTTCTTACCGATAACTCCATATCCGGAGCAGGGTACATCTGCGATAACGATATCCGCTGCCTGCTCGGAATCCGGATCATATACGGTCGCATCCTGAACCTTCGCATCTACATTGATCACACCGGTTCTGTGGATATTCTCCTTGATAAGGTCTGCCTTATACTGGCTTACATCCCTTGCATCCACATTTCCATAATCACCCATTTTATCGGCAGCATGAATACTTTTTCCACCCGGTGCCGCACACATATCGATAATGTAATCGCCCTTTTTCGGACTGGCTGCCTCTGCCACCAGCATGGAGCTGATATCCTGCACAAGGATCTTTCCCTGGAGGAATGCATCCAGTGTCAGGATATGATTGTAATCCGAAATCTTCAGGGCATACGGAAGGTATGGTGCCTGCTGTACTGTCACTCCCTGTGCTTTCAGGCTTGTAACAATCTCCTTAAGAGAAGCCTTATGCGTCCGGCACCGCACAGTGATCGGTCTTTCTGTCAGAAAATCTTCCAGGATCTTCTCGGTTGTCTTCACACCGTAGGCAGCTTTCCATTTTTCTACAAGATATTCCGGCATGGAATATTTCACAGAGAGATAACGTACCTCGTCTTCCTCTCTGGATGGAAGTTCCAGTTTTCCTATTTCCCTGGCAATCGTGCGAAGTACACCGTTAACAAAAGGTTTCAGATTATAAAAGCCTTTTCTCTGTGCCAGCTTTACAGCCTCATTGCACACAGCACTGTCCGGAACACTGTCCATAAATTTCAGCTGATATACCGCACTTCTTAAAATCTCACGGATCTGTGGTTTCATCTTATTTACAGGAACCTTGGAAAAAGAATCGATCACATAATCAATGTAGATCCTGTATTCCAGGGTTCCCTCACATACTCTCGTTATAAAACTACGTTCCTGTTTTGGAAGGAACTGATATTTGGAAAGGGCATTGCGGATCGCAATGTGGCTGTGCTCGCCTTCCTCCTCAATCTCCAGCAGGATCTCAAGAATCAGTTCTCTTGTATTTACTCCGCTGTTAATCACGATCTCTACCTCCTGCAAGGATAATCAGTCTCAGAAGCTGTAAAATCGATGCTGCCAGAGCTGCCACATAAGTAAGCGCTGCCGCTGTCAGTACTTTTCTTGCTCCTTTTTTTTCATCTGTACCCAAAATCCCGGTACTTTCCAGCATTTTCAGCGCTCTGGAAGACGCATTGACCTCAACCGGCAAAGTTACCAGCTGAAAAAGTACTGCCAGTGAAAACAGAACAATTCCCAAAGTCACCAGAGGACGGATGGAAAAGATCAGTCCCGCAATAAACAGCGGCCAGGAAAGCTGTGAGCCGATATTGGCTGCCGGTACAATGGCAGATCGGATGTTCAAAGGCGCATAATTGATGGCATCCTGGATCGCATGTCCGCATTCATGGGCTGCCACGCCTACTGCTGCCAGTGAATTTCTTCCATAAATATCCTCAGAAAGGGAAACTGTTTTTGTTCTTGGATCATAGTGATCGGTCAGGCTTCCCCTGATCGGAACCACCTGCACATCCGTGATACCTGCTGCCCTTAAGATCCTCTGTGCAGCTTCCGCGCCAGTGATCCCGGAATGATTCCGAATCTTTTTATAAACAGCAAACGTACTGTGCAGTTTCGCGGATGCAACCAGAGAAAGCAGCATTCCGATCACAAGCAGCAGAACCGTGGGGTCCATCCCCCAGCCATAATAACCATATCCGTACATCGCTTATCACTCCCTGGAATCTTTAAACATGTCTCCTGGTTTCAACTGATAGCCCCGCAGAAAAGCATCTACTTCCATCCGTTTCTTGCCTTCCAGCTGTACTTCATGAAGTACCAGCACATTCTGTCCGCAGGCTACCTGAATTCCTTCTTTATCTGCGGCAAGTACAGTTCCCGGTACTTTCCCGGCCTGCGTTTTCAGTACAGAAGCCTTCCAGACCTTCAGCGTTTTTCCATTGATAAAGGTAAAAGCACTCGGCCACGGGTTGAGGCCTCTTACCAGCCGCTCCAGTTCTTCTGCACTTTTTCCAAAATCCAGAAGTCCCATTTTTTTGGAGATCATGGCTGCATATGGTGTCGGGCTTTCTTCCGGCTGTTTTTCGCGGGTGGCAGTTCCGTCAAAGATAGACGGCAGTGTCTGTACCAGAAGCTCTGCTCCTGCCACAGCAAGCTTATCAAACAGGCTTCCTCCTGTCTCATCCTCTGAAAGTGGCACTACGATCCTGGAAATCATATCCCCGGTATCCAGGCCGGTTCCCATCTGCATGATAGTAACGCCGGATTCTTTTTCTCCGTCGATCACAGCCTGTTGGATCGGCGCTGCTCCACGGTACTTCGGAAGAAGGGATGCATGGATATTGATACATCCGAATTTCGGCATATCAAGGATACTCTTTGGAATGATCTGTCCAAATGCCGCTACAACGATAATATCCGGTGCAAGACTTTTAAGCTTCTCCACAAACTCCGGATCTCTTACTTTTACCGGCTGCAGTACCGGAATCTCATGTTTCAGTGCTTCTTCTTTTACAGGGGTAGGCATCATGGTCTTACCTCTGCCCTTAGGTTTGTCCGGCTGTGTGATCACTGCCTCGACCTCATATCCGTTCTCTACCAGCGCCGCAAGTGGTGCCACCGCAAAGTCCGGAGTTCCCATATAAACAATTTTCATATTATCCCGCCTTTAGTCTTCTTCATCATAAGTTACCTTGTGAAGTTCTCCCTCCACAAGCTCTGTATACATTTTTCCATCAAGATGATCGATCTCGTGGCAGAACGCTCTTGCGAGAAGTCCCTCTCCCTCATAGATCTGCTCTTCCATATTTACATCAAGAGCTTTTACTTTCACATAGTTCGGACGTGTTACCTGTCCTGCCATTCCAGGAACACTTAAGCATCCCTCATCACCGGTCTGCTCACCGCTGGTCTCAAGGATCTCCGGATTGATCAGGACAATCGGGCCTTCCCCTACATCAATTACAACAATACGTTTCAGGATTCCCACCTGTGGTGCCGCAAGGCCTACGCCCATTGCATCATACATGGTATCCAGCATATCTGTAATCAGTTCTCCGATCCTTGGTGTCATTTTGTCCACTGTGCGGGATTTTTTTGTCAGTACAGAATCACCCTGTACACGAATTGTTCTAAGTGCCATTTTTTCTTCTCCTTTAACTCATCTGCAGCGATTTCCTTTCTTTATGAAATCGTTACATCATATCATATTGTATATATATCTTCCGGAATCCGGAATTTATCTCTATATATTTCTCCAGCTTTTCTCTGACTGCCGTGAGAAAACGTATATCTGTGTGCTTCAGATGGAGCACCTGGCGGTAAACATCTTTTACTTTTCCTACCGATGCAGACGCAGGGCCGATCATGTGAAGCTCCTCTTTCGGACTTACCCTGCGGATAAAAACTTCTATATAATACATGGCTTTTTTGAGAAGTTCCTCATCCTGGCAGGCGCCAAAAACTGTCATCATATGAGCTGCCGGCGGATAATCCAGAAGCATCCGGTACATCATCTCTTCTTTATAAAATTTCTCATAGTCCTGAATGGCTGCTGCCTGAATACTGTAGTGCTCCGGCTGATACGTCTGTATCACCGCATGCCCCGCCTTATTTCCTCTGCCGGAACGCCCAACCGCCTGGGTAAGGAGCTGAAATGTCCGTTCCCCGCAGTGATAATCATCCATGTTCAGTGAAAGATCTGCAGCGATCACACCTACCAGCGTCACATCCGGGAAATCATGTCCTTTAACGATCATCTGCGTTCCCACCAGAATGTCCGCCTCATGTCTGGCAAAAGCTGCCAGGATCTTCTCATAACTGTCTTTTGTCCTTGTGGTATCAAAATCCATTCGAAGGACACGGGCTTCGGGAAATTCTTTTTCCAGGACTTTCTCGATCTGCTGGGTTCCGGCTTTAAATCCACCGATATGCGGAGAACCACAGGAAGGACAGGATTCCGGTTTCGCAATTTCATAGCCGCAGTAATGACAGACCAGACGGTTGCCATTATGTTCACTTAAAGACACATCACAGTGCGGACATTTCATCACGTGCCCACATGCCCTGCAGGAAACAAAACCTGCATAACCCCGCCGGTTCAGAAACAGCATAACCTGTTCCCTGTTCTTAAGTGCATGATCCATCTGCTGTTTCAATTCCATACTCAGCACGGAACGGTTACCTTTTTTTAATTCTTCCCGCAAATCAACAATTGATACCTGGGGAAGCGGCCGTTCTTCATAACGGGCGTTTAATCGTACCAGAAGATATTCTCCGTCACAGGCATGACTGTAAGCCTCCAGTGACGGTGTTGCAGATCCCAGAACAATACGGGCATGTTCCATGCCTGCTCTCTGAATGGCTGTTTCCCTGGCATGATACCTTGGTGTATTTTCACTTTTATAGGTGGGTTCATGTTCTTCATCGATAACGATCAGTCCCAGATTGGAAAACGGGGTGAACAGCGCAGATCTGGGTCCCACCATCACCTGCACCTCGCCACGTTTCGCTCTTTTGAACTGGTCATAACGTTCTCCCTGGGAAAGTCTGGAATTCAGGACAGAAACTTTATCTCCAAACATGGCATAAAAACGCCGGACTGTCTGATAGGTAAGTGCAATTTCCGGAATCAGCACAATGGCCTGTTTTCCCTCTTCCAGTACTTCCTGGATCAGCCTCATGTAAACCTGCGTCTTTCCGCTTCCGGTCACTCCAAAAAGAAGTGCAGGTCTCGGTTCCGGTTTCTGCCATTCCTGAAAAATCTCTGCAACGGCTTCCTGCTGTTCCTGATTCAGAGAAAGTTCCCCGTCCTCTTTTACCAGTCCACTGTTTTTCGGAATGCGGTACATTTCCTGGCTTTCAATCTTTATAAGGCCCTTTTTTTCAAAAAAATCCAGGACAGAAATACTGGCTCCAAGCTCTTTTGACGCATAGGTATAATCCAGACTTCCTGCCTCCAGAATTGCCCTCAGAAATCTTTCACGAGCTTTAAAGCGACTGCCTTCCAGTTCTTCCAGAAGCTTCTGTGCACGCGCTTTCTCCCCGGTAAAAAAGATCAGCTTTTTTTCTTTGGCTCTTACTTTATCTTTTACAGGAAGTACTGTTTTCAGTGCCTGGATCATGGTAGAACCATACGTTTCTTTCATCCATGCCGCAAGTGCGATCAGTCTGGATTCCGTTGTTTCACTGTCCGTGGACACTCCCTGGATTTCCTTCGTCTTCGAGGCATCATATTTGGCTTCTGTAGAAGTTCCGATCACATAACCCTTTCGGAGTGTATTTCCCTTCCCGAACGGTACAGTAACCACAACGCCTGGTTTTATGGCCGGTTCCAGTTCTTCCGGAATGCGGTACTGAAAATCCCGGTCAACTTTCTCATGAGAAATGTCAATGATCACATCTGCATAGACCATCCGATTACGCTTTCCGATCTTCTTCCAGGATTTCCCGGATCAGAACTCTCTCATCCATCGGATATTTCTTACCCTTGATCTCCTGGTAATCCTCATGTCCTTTTCCTGCGAGGACAATGATATCTCCCGGTTCTCCATGATGGATCGCATAGGCAATAGCCTCCTTACGGTCAGGGATCTCTACATATTTACCATCGGTTTTCGCCATTCCGATCTTGATATCATCGATGATGGCCTGAGGATCTTCATCACGTGGATTATCAGAAGTGATGATCGTGAGATCTGCCATCTTGCCGGAAACCTCACCCATCTCATAGCGGCGGAGCTTGGAGCGGTTTCCCCCACATCCAAACAGGCATACCAGTCTGTGCGGGTTATATTCCTTCAATGTTCCAAGAAGGCTCTCAAGCGCCATGGCATTGTGCGCATAATCGATCATCAGCGTAAATTCGTCGGATACCTTGATCATCTCAATACGACCTTTCACCTTGGCTACTTTCAGCGCTTTGATGATATTCTCTTCAGATACTTTGAAATGACGGCAGATGGCGATGGCTGTCAGGGAATTGTAAATACTGAATTTGCCAGGAATATCGATCTCCACCGGAAAATCAAGAAGTCCCTTTACATGGTAGGAAATTCCAAGATATCCTTTTCTTCCCACCAGTTTCGCATCTTCTGCACGGAGATCCGCTTTTTCAGAAAATCCGTATGTCTCAAGCTCACAGGTATGGCCATCGATAATACGTTCAAAATGTTCATCATCACGGTTTACGATACCAACCTTACATTGTTTCAGAAGCATGGATTTACAGTGAAGATAATCATCGAAATCTTTATGTTCATTCGGTCCGATATGATCTGGCTCAATATTTGTGAAAATTCCAAAATCAAAGACAAATCCCTGGGTTCTGTGGAGCATCAGTCCCTGTGAAGAAACCTCCATAACTACCGCGTCGCAGCCCGCTTCAACCATATCATGGAAATATTTCTGAACCATATACGATTCCGGTGTTGTATTGGCTGCCGGGATATGTTTCTCTCCAATAATGGCTTCGATCGTTCCGATCAGGCCAACCTTATATCCTGCATTTTCAAGGATAGACTTCACCATGTAAGTGGTGGTTGTCTTACCCTTGGTTCCCGTGATTCCGATCGTTTTCAGTTTCTTCGCCGGATGTCCGAACCATGCTGCGGAAATAAACGCCATGGCATAACGGGTATCTTCCACCTGGATCACAGTTACATCTGCCGGAGCTTCCACCGGTTCTTCTACGATGAGAGTTTTTGCACCTTTTGCCACAACATCCGGCACGAATTTATGGCCGTCCACAACTGCGCCTCTGATGCAGATAAAAAGACTTCCCTCTTCTACTTTACGGGAATCATACACAACAGAAGAAACTTCCTGGTCTGTATTTCCCTGAAGGCATTTGTATTCAAGATGTTCTAATAAGGATAAAAGTTTCATTTTTTCTCCTCCATTTTCCCTTTTTCCGGCTGCCAGATGACAGTCAGGATACGGGAAGGCATACTGTTCTTATTTTGTGTACATACCATATAGAATAGCACACCTGCCCCCTGTTTTCAACGTTTCTTTACGCCAGGACACTCCCTGTAAAAAGCCCGTTTATTATTGTTTTCACCAGAACACGCAATGTCATTTTCCGCCATAGATCCGGGCATATTTTCTTCGCAGCCAGAGAACTCCCATCCCCGTCACCCCAGCACTCACTGCCAGCAGTACAAACAGCGACGGCTCCGTATTGTCGCCCGTCTGTGGATGAGAAGATGCTGCCCTTGCCATTTCTTCCTGTCCGGAAGAAGGATCTCCTCCTGTCTTTTCCTCAGGGCTTTCTTCTGGTGTCGGTGTCTCGTTTCCTTCTACTGTGATCTCGGCGGATGCCTCCATCTGTTTCTCACCGGTTTCCTGGCTTGTGACGGTTACCTTGTTAAAAAGCTTCTGATTTACCGTTTTTTCCGGGATCTTCACCTCTGCCTGAAGGGATACTGCTTCCCCTGGCGCTATTTTTTCGATCAGAGCTTTGGTTTTCGTACTGTTTAATGTAATCCCTTCCTGTTCCACAAAACGAGCCTCAATCCCCTCTGCCTGAAAACGTTCTGTCCCCACAACAGAATGAAGTGTTTTTTCCCCGGTATTGATGATGCAGATCTGATAAGTGACTGTTTCTCCTGGCATTGCAGTCTCTCTGTCCGCTGTTTTCTTTACAGAAAAATCTGCTTTCAGCGGCTGCAGCGGACTGACCATCTGCGCTTTCCGAAAAATCATCTTCTCCGGCCGTCCCTTTACTTTCGCACCTGCTTCTACTTTATGTTCCAGATCTTTTTCCTGTTCATTTAAAAGCGGTGCCAGAATATAAAAACTCCGCTTCTCGCCGGCTTTCAGCTCTGCCACCTCTGCATCTGCACCTTCTCCGTCAAGTCCCTCAGCCTCCTCCCACTGCTGTGTGATCTTCGGGCAGGAAAAGCTGCTGGTCATTTGTATATCGATCAGATCCACATCGCCGGTATTAGCAAGGTCCACACGGTAGCGGATGGTCTTCCCTGCTTTCATTTCTTCCGTCTCTGAAGTCAGAGAAAGTGTCATATCTGCTTTTTCTGTGTCTGCATCCGCAGAAGGCGAAATTTCCTCCGGTTCTTCTTCCGGCATTTCCTCAGGTTCTTCCGCGTCTTCCGTATCTTCGGACATATCTTCCTCCATATCCATATCTTCCTCTTCAACACCTTCCAAAGGCAGTGCAGCACTTTCTACATTTTCTCCTCCGGTCTCCGTTCTCTCCTGTGTGCTCTCACTCTCTTCCTCCGGCGCTTCATTCTCTTTGCATACTGTTTCCCCGGATGCCAGCTCCTCCATGTGCTCATATCCATCCTCCTTTTCCCGGTCATCTGACAATTCCTGTCCCGACTGAAGTTCAGAATCCGCAGCCATTCCCGGTTGAACACTTCCAAACAGCACAGTTCCGGCCACTGCAGCCGCAACTGTGATCTGCTTTATCTGTTTCCATATTCTGTTTTTCATTTCAATTCTCCATTTCTGCCTGTTATGGCATTATCTTTTACACATTCACTTTTAACAGAAGCTTACTTTTCCACAGACAAAGGCATCCCTCCCCGGAAAAACGGTGCATAACCGTCGGCAAAACAATATTTATCAGTAAAAATAGGATTTCTGCATCGAACTGATGCGTGAATATATTCCGCAGAACACGGACTTAAGACTCTTCCAATGTAGCACATTCCTCAATCAGGTGCAACCAGATATAAAAATTATAAAGTTTGTTTAAACTTTCTTTATAAATTTTCGA
>ERZ826764.3164-NODE-3164-length-13836-cov-95.110514_pt1 | contig 13836 bp, 9 predicted proteins | sample MGYA00519870_ERZ826764 | MGnify/ENA primary metagenome ERZ826764 (study PRJEB31778, sample SAMEA3449239) | human gut metagenome | biome: human gut; feature: human-associated habitat; material: faeces | place: United Kingdom | collected 2010/2012 ...
TCACTAATACCCCCTCAATCGGCACCCCGCTCCGCCAGCCGCCCCAAACTGTTATCAATTTGTTATCTTTACCGCGCTTGCGTGGACAGAGAGCGCTCAGACCTCGAAGATCGCCGCATATTCGCGAGAGAACCCGCCTAGTCAATGAGATATGGATTGAAAACACGCTCGGTAACGGGGATATGGAGCATCAGCATGGTGCCGTAACCAAGGATCACCAGGAGGAACAGTCCACCGGGCATGTAGAACCAGCTGGCCACCAGCAGCGCCACGAACACGGCATCCACGAGGACTAGGGCCACGGTCATCGCGATGTGGGAGATGCCGAAGATGAAGGCGTTCTTCAAGGTGCCGGCCACGGTGTTCTCGAAGCGTGCCTGAAGCGCGAACACCCATTCGAAACCGATAAGCCAGAGGATGGTCAGCGCGAATTTGATGATGAGCAGCGGCGTGATCTGCAGGACGATCCATGACCAGACCAGTGCAATCAGCGCCACCAAGAACGGCAGCCACAGCAGTGTGGCTTTGATGAAGTTGGCTTTGAATGACTTGAAGTAGTTGGCGGTTACGCCTTTGCCCTCGCCCTCGATGGAGCGGCGGCAAGCATCATGGCCGGCAGTCAGGGCCGCACCGATGGTGATGATCGGAATCGAAGTGACCAGCATCAGAATGTTGATCCATACGCCGTCAACAAGATTGCTCCACGCGCGCATGAATTTCGAGTCCGGTGCCAGCCAGTTCATCAACTACTCCTTGTACAGCTTTTGGCTCCCCTCAGGGAGGGGAGCCAAATTGTCGGGCTCAACCCTTGACCGCGCCCGCCATGACACCAGAGACTATATACTTCTGGCATACCAAGTAGAAGACGATGATGGGGATGATGGCCAGCACCAGGCAGGCCATCATGGCGCCCATATCCACGGAACCGTAGCCGCCCTTGAGGTATTGCACGGCGACCGAGATGGTCTTGTATTTGCCGAGGTCGAGCGTCAGGTACGGCAGCAGGTAGTCGTTCCAGATCCACATGGCTTCGAGGATGCCCACCGAGACGATCGACGGCTTCATAATCGGCACCACGATCTGGAAGAAGATGCGCGGCACTGACGCGCCGTCGATCATGGCGGATTCCTCAAGTTCCTGCGGGATGCCCTTGATCACGCCGGTGAAGATGAACACGGCCAGACCGGCACCGAAACCGAGGTACACGATGCACAGGCCCCACGGGGTATTGAGCTTCAGCATGTCGGCGATCTTGGAGAGGGTGAACATCACCATCTGGAACGGCACGATCATATTGAACAGGAACAGGGTGTAGAGCAGCTTCGCGGCCCAGTTGTTCACGCGCACGATCCACCATGCGCACATCGAGGTGCACACCAGAATCAGCACCACCGAGCCGACGGTGATAAGCAACGTCCAGCCGAAGGAGGCGAAGAACTGCGTGGTCTCGATGCCGCGCACATAGTTCTCAAGTCCCACGAACGCCTTGCCGGCAGGCAGGGAGAACGCGTTCTTGGAGATGTACGCCTTCTGCTTGAAGGAGTTGATCAGCACCAGGACGATCGGGAAAATCCAGAACAGGGAGACAACGGCAAACAGCACGGTCCATAATGCGCCATGCTTCACAGGCTTGTTCTCGTTCATCAGGCTGCCACCTCCTTGCTCGTGGTGAGCTTGTTCTGAATCAGGGCGATGACCGCGACCAGGATGAAGAACAGCACGGCCTTCGCCTGGCCGACGCCTTCCCAGCCCATACGGCCGTAGAAGGTGCGGGTGATGTTCAGCGCCAGACCTTCAGACATGTTGCTCGGCGCACCGTTGGTCAATGCGAGGTTCTGATCGTAGAGCTTGAAACCGTTGGTCACGGTCAGGAAGGAGCACACGGTGATGGACGGCATCATCAGCGGGATGATGATGCGGAACATGGTCTGCCGTCCGTTGGCGCCGTCCACGGCCGCGGCCTCCAGCACATCGGTGGGCAGGGCTTGCAGGCCGGCGATGTAGATGATCATCATGTAGCCGATCTGCTGCCAGCACACCAGGATGACCAAGCCCCAGAACCCGTAGGACGCCTTATAGGTCAGGGCGCGGCCCCAGTGGGCTAGTACGCCGTTCAGGAGCAGCAGCCAGATGTAGCCCAGGATGATGCCGCCGATAAGGTTCGGCATGAAGAATACCGAGCGGAACAGCGTGGAGCCCTTGATCGCCTTGGTCAGCATGTAGGCGATGGCGAAGGCGATCACGTTGATCACGATGGTGGTCACGATGGTGAACGCGGTGGAGAAGCCGAGCGCGTGCAGGAATTCCTTGTCTTTCAACGCTTTGCCATAGTTCTTAAGCCCCACCCATTCACCGTCGGTAACGGTGGTGAATTCGCAGAAGCTTAAGTAGACGCCCATGATGAAGGGCACCAGGAACCCGATGATGAATGCGGCGAATGTGGGGAGCGCGAACAGCGCCCACCATCTGCGTATCGCCTTGCCAGCCATGCTGATCATGACTTTTCCTCCTCCTTGAGTCCGCTGCGTTGTGACACTGCATCGTGCGCCGGCTGCGGAGTTCAACTCAATGCGAGCTTGCCGATCGAGAACCGCATGCACGGCCTGTTCTCGTTCAAGCCTATGTTCATAGTAAACGTCGAATCATTATATGTCAAACGTTGTCATTTTAGGCGTTTCAAGTTCGAGCACACTCCGGCTCCAGCAATCTTCTTTCACCTAAGATAATGGCTATATAAAGCCAATCTAACGCCGACATAGACACTTTGCAAACGTTTGTAATACAATCGTTGTCATCGCCGCAGATCAATCAATCAGCATGTACACTGGAGTCAGTTGTGCATGTGTATTGCGATTTTCCATTCAACGCAAGGGGGCTGCAATGGCTACGAGCATTCAGGATGTCGCCCGCGAGGCCGGCGTCTCCATCTCCACCGTCTCACGTTCCTTCACCAGGCCGGATCTGGTGTCGGCCAAGACCCGCGAGCGCGTGCTCGCCATCGCCGACAAACTCAATTTCTCACTCTCCCGCTCGGCTGCGGCCCTGAAATCCGGCCGCTCCCTGCGCATCGCAGTACTGATGAGCGGCCATATCCGCCTGTGGTTCACCGCCTCGGTCATCGAGGGGCTCAACGAGGTGCTGCACACGCAGGGCTACGATATTTCGGTATTCCAGATTTCCAGCATCGAGGAGCGCAAGGAATTCTTCGAGATGTTGCCGGTACGCCGTAACGCCGATGCCGTGATTGTGGCGTCTTTCGATATCGACAACAACGAAATCGCGCAACTGGCTTCGGTCGGCGTGCCGATCGTCGGCATCAATTCAGTCGAACCCGAAGCCCGCGGCTTTACCGCCGCCGTCAATATCGACGATGTGCAGGGCTCCACGCTGGCCGCCCGCCATCTTATCAATCTCGGACATCGCCGCATCACCTACATCAGCACCAATCGCGAGGTGTCGCTGAGCTTCTCCGTGCAAAGCCGATTCGACTCATTCACCGCCTGCTGCCGCAGGGAAGGCATCGAGCCGCAGGTTATCGTCTGCAAGGTCGATGACGATGGACGTTATGAAATCAGCGACGTGGTCAACCAACTCATAAGCCAAGACGAGATGCCCACCGCCATCGCATGCCAAGAGGATGGCATTGCTTTGCCGCTTATGCTCCAGCTGGAGCGCAATGGATTCTCCGTGCCCGGCGACGTCTCGTTGATCGGCTACGACGATAGTTTCTACACCGGCGATATCGGCCTGACCACCATCCGCCAGGATCCGGTGGAAATGGCCCGCGTGGCAGCCCGCATGACGCTCGATCTCATTGACGAAAAGCCGATTGAGCAACCCTACATCGTGTTCCCGGCCCAGCTGAAGGTCCGCTCCTCCACCTCCCGCGTTAAGTAGGCTCACACAACAAAGCCCACCATAGAAAAAGTGTGAGGCAACCGCACAATAACGCTCAATCGCACATTGTGGAGAATGGCGAAAAATCGCCGATTCATGGCCCCACAGCGTGCGATTGAGCGGGTGCGTGCCTCACACTTTTCTGCGGCGGACGATTTTGTGCGAGACTCAGCAATACAAAGCGGCGCCCCCGGAGAAGGAAAGGCAGGGGCGCCGCGGATTGTTGCTTATCGGCTATGGGACTCTATGAGACTCAGTGCGAGGCCTCGTATTCGGAAGCCCAACCGTCCACGAAGGCGGTCTTGACGGCATCCCACTTGCCGGTGCCCTGCGCGTACTCGAGCAGCGCCTGGCCGACCTTGTTCTTCCATTCCTCGGACGGCATCATGGTGAAGTTCCAAGAAACCTGGGTCTTGCCGGACTTCTGGTCTTCCACGGCGGCCTCGGTCAGTGGGTTGTCGCTTTTGACGTCATCGAAGGTCTTGAACGGGGTGGTGAAGCCCATGTCCTGAGAGAGGGACTTCTTGCCGGTATCAGAGGTGATCACCCAGGAGAGGAAGTCCTCGGTGGCCTTCTTGTCGGCGTCGGAGGCCTTGTCATTGATGCACCAGTAGTTCTCGGAACCGGTGGTCAGACCCTGCTTCTCCTCGCCCTTGACGCCGATGTAGATCGGCATCATGCCTACCTGATCGGCGGTCATGCCGGCCTTCTGCAGGTCGGTCCAGGCCCAGGTACCGTTCTGGTAGAAGGCGGCCTCGCCGAGCGCGAACTCGGAGTTCGCATCATCTCCGGTCTTGGCGCTCAGCTGGGTGGGGTCGGTGGTGGAGTCGGCGATGTACAGGTCGAAGATCTTCTTGTAGTTCGGCAGGTAGGTGCCCTTGATCTTGGCCGGCTGCTCGGTGACGTTGTCATCCTTGAACTCGTAGTAAAGCGGCAGATTGGCCAGGTGGGTCTTGAAGCGCCAGTCGGAGCTGGAGTCGAAGCCGGCGGAGGTGAACGCGCCCTTGATGCCGAGCTCGTCCTTGCGGGCCTGCATGTCGTCGGCCACGGCCTTCAGGGTGTCGAAGTTGTCGATTTCGTCCATGGACGTGGCCTTGGCGCCATCCAGCGCGAAGTACTTGTTGAGGATGTCCTTGTTGTAGATCAGGCCGTAGGTTTCCATCACGTACGGCACGCCGACCACCTTGTCGCCATCCTTCAGGGCCACATCCTGGTTGGCGAGCTCCTTGTACACATCCGTATTGGACATATCGGCGGTGTACTTCTTCCAGTTCTGGTAGCCGACCGGGCCGTTGACCTGGAACAAGGTCGGGGCTTCGGTTTTGGCGATTTCGGACTTCAGGGTCTGCTCGTAGGTACCGGAGGCCGCGGTCTGCACCTTGACCTCAACGCCCTTTTCCTTGGTGTATTCCTTGGCCAGAGCGGTCCACTGATCAGCCGCTTCCGGCTTGAAATTCAGGTAGTAGACCTTGCCCTTGGCGTCATCGCCGGAGGTCGAGCTTCCGCAGGCCGCCAAAGCGCCGAGGGACATCGCAGCGACAGCCGCCATCGCGACTGCTGACTTGACTGTACGATTCATCATCGAACCTTTCTCTTTCATCGTCGACCCGGCCGTCCCCGGTCAGGACAGGTACGCTAGCACGCACCTTTACGACTATCGACATGCACTATTGTGCAACGGTTTGCTTCTTTTTGCAAACGATAGCAATATCAGCGCGTCATAAATCATCATTTTCAGGCCATTGTCAACAAATATCCCATTAATTCAGTCATTTTTGCCTCATTATCGCAATGCAAGCGTTCGCAATCATGAGAGCGCTAACATATCTTTCATGGCAATCGATTGCCACTTATACCCATCAAAAAAAAACAACACGCCGACGCTATCGTTTGCAAATCATTTATCGACATACCGCAATTCCCACCACAAACAATAAAGGCCCGCCCGCAGCAGCAGGCAGGCCAGCGTAATCACAGCGCAACCGGGGCTAGGCGTTCCACCGTTCGATGACGTTATCTCCCTTATAGACGCTGAGCACCGAGTAGTGCGCCGTATCCAAACGCAGCAACCGCGCGAAATGCGGGTCCACGCCCAGCCATTGCGAGGTGAGGATGCGCAGGATGTGCGCATGAGCCACCAACAGCACATTATGGCCGTCTTTCAGCAGCGGCGTAATCTCATCGATGGCGCTCTTGGCGCGTACCGCTGCTTCTTCCAGCGTCTCGCCAGGCCCGGCATGGACCGGCACCTGCTCGCCCGAAGGTAAGGTCTCGACCCAATCGCCCTCCAGCGTGGGCGTCAGCGAGCGCGGCCCGTCACGCCACACATCCCATTCAAAACCGCTGGCCTCACTCACCTGCTGGCGCGTACGCCCCTCGGCTCGGCCGTAATCCCATTCAGCGATGCCGTCCAACACACCGTGGTCCGCAAAACCGGCCAGTTCAGCGGTTTGGCACGCCCGCTTCAGCGGACTGGAAAACACACAGCCCTGGCTGAATCCTTCGGGGAAAGCTTCGCGCAGGCGCCTTCCGGCATCCGCTGCCTGCTGCTCGCCGACCGCGGTCAACGGGATGTTCGTGCGCCCGGTATGCTGCCCGGATTCGCTCCACACGGTCTGGCCGTGGCGCAGCAACACCAAAAATCCGTTGCCGCCACGAGAGTTCTCGACGGCAACGGTGCCGTTCACGTTCTGTTCGCTCATGCCTCCACTCTAGTCTGCGCTCGTTCATGACTCCACCATTAACGCCCATCTTTTGCGCTGAGATGATTGAGATGCTATTAGACTGAGAGTCATGAGCGACGAAACGAACACCGACTTCCCCTCCAGCGCCGACCGCGCGGTCGACAGCCTGCACCGCATCGACGAGAAGGTCAACAGGCTGCGCGAGGACCGGCTCAACGACCCTGATTCTCTGGGCGACAAGCTCATCAAGTCGGCAGTCCCAGCGCTGGCAGGCTTGGTTGCCGGCAAAGCATTCCAGATGATATGGGACAAGGGCACAAGCAAACGCAATCTGCGCAAGGGACTGGCGGCAGACGCGCCGCAAAGTCTGGCAATGAGTCTGGCATTCGCCGCCGTTTCGGCCGCACTCGGCGCAGTGGTTTCGCAGCTGTCGGATCGGGGCTCCAAGGCGTTCGTCGACCACCGCCATCGCAAGCCCAGCCGCTAATCCCCCGGTTGGATGATGGTTTCTGTTGGCTGACTGATGACTCATCGCTGGAATTTCGTCAAGGAACCATCAGTCAATCGACAGGAACCATCAGTCCAGCACAGTTCCGCCACACAATATCGGCATTTCACTGTGAGGTAATCCACCGTGACGTCCGGCGTCTGCCGTGCGACAATAAAGCCATGGTTACCAACGCAACAATCGAGGCTCTTCTGGGCCGCCGCTCCATCCGTAAGTTCAAGGACGAGGCCATCGACGACGATACCCGCGCCACGCTCGAAACCGTCGCCCAACATGCCGCGTCCAGCCAGTTCCTTAACGACTGGTCCGCCATCCGTATCACCGACCCGGCCACCAAAGCCAAGCTCGCCGAATTCGGCCATCAGCCGTATATCGCCACTGCGCCGTTGCTGTACGTGTTCGTCATCGACGAGCACCGCAACGCACGCATCGCCGAACGCAAGGGTATCGATCCCGCTTCCGACGAATTCCATCTCAAGTACAGCTATCGCTTCACCCAAGCTCAGAACGACGCAGTGCTGGCCCTGCACGCCATGGAGACCGCCGCCTATTCGCTGGGACTGGGCTGCGTGATTCTCGGCTCTCTGCTCAACAACATCCCCGGCCTTATCGACGTGCTGAATCTGCCGGAATACACGTATCCGGTGCTGGGTCTGGCCATCGGCAAGCCCGATCAGAACCCGACCGTCAAGCCGCGCATGCCGCGCACGATGCAGTTCTTCGAGAACACCTACCCGGCTAACGCCGATGGCGTACTCGACCAGCTGCCCGCCTTCGACGAGGAAGTTCACCGGTACTACGATCTGCGCCAAGCCGACCGTCCGGTGGACGCTTTCAGCGATCAGGTCGCCACGATCAGTCGGCAGGATGTCAGCCATCAGACACTGCTCGACAAGGCCGCCGCTCAGGGCTTCCGTCTGGATCAGTGAGACCAGAACCAACGAGATAGCCTCGGATAGGCTCGTCACTGAGTCGTCTCGGTCTCAGCACTGCGACGACTCAGTTCCAACACCTCAACATTTCATCACCGGATACCGGCAAAATTGCACAACCATCCCGCCGGTGTCGCACCATCAACAAACGTTCACATATCAGTCCCATTATGCGGACAACCAACGGCCAGTTTTGCAAGAAAACCCGCCAAACCAGCAGTATTCGCACCAGTGGTGGGAATAGACTGCATGTGGCCGCAATGATTACGAACCGGAAAAGAGGGACTGGATGCGGACGGTTTGGCAAGTCTTTCTACGCGATTGCAGACGTATCTTACGCAATCCCGTTGCCGTTGTGGTGACGCTCGGCGTAGCAATGCTGCCCTCGCTGTACGCATGGTTCAACATTCTCGCCAACTGGGATCCCTATTCAGCCACCGGCAATCTGCAAGTGGCCGTAGCCAATGAAGACCAAGGCACCACCAACGATCTGGTCGGCCATCTCGATGCGGGCCGGCAGGTCGTCAAGAAACTCAAGCAGAACGACGAACTCGGCTGGCGCTTCGTAGACAATGAGGAACAGGCCGTCCACGGCGTGGAGACCGGCGGATACTATGCAGCCATCGTGCTGCCCAAGGATTTCAGCACCAGCCTGGTCGAATCGGTGACCGGAACCTCCAAACAGCCAAAAATCAAGTATTACGTCAACGAGAAGAAGAACGCGATCGCGCCGAAAATCACCGACACCGGTGCCACCACCATCGACGAGCAGATCAACTCCGCCTTCGTCACCACGGTAGCCACCACCGTTGCCTCGGCCGTTTCCGAAGCGGGAGGCGATCTCGACCAAGCCACCGGCAAAGTCCAGCACGATACGATCAATGATCTCAATACGGTGATGTCCACGCTGAACACCGTTCAGGATTCACTCACCGACTTACAGGACACGCTGGCCCAATCAGACACGATTCTCGCCGACGCCAAACAGACCACCGCCTCACTCAAGCAGACCGTCGCGGCCGCGCAGAAGGCCTCCCGCCAGTCCGGCACACTGTTGACGGAAACACAGGCCGGGTCACAAGCCTTCTCCACCACACTGGTCGGCGCGCTCGACACCAGTTCAGCACAACTCTCCGGACTGGCCGTTCACGTCAACAACGCCGCCGGCAGCATCACCGGCTCCTTCAACAGCGCGCAGAACTCCGTCGACACCATCACCAACACACTTTCGGCCCCACTGAATGCCACCCAAACGTCAATCAGCGATCTGAAAGACGCGCTGACCAAAGCCGGCATCGGCAAAGACACCACCGACCCAGTCGGCCAGAACATCTGGAAACAAATCGATGCGCTCGACTCATTGATCAGCAAACAGCAGACACAGCTCAACACCTTCCATACCGACACCACACAGTTCATCAACTCCGGTAAAGACGCCACCACGAATCTTTCCGGAGCCATGACCAACACCACCACCGGCGGCATCGCGGCGCTGAATACCGCGCGCGGCTCGCTGACCGGCACCGTAATGCCGTCGCTCACCTCATCATTGAACAGTTTCGCCGCCCTGAATGGCACACTGGATGGCACGTTGACTTCGTTATCCGGCACCTTGGATCAGGCCGACGGACTGTTCGACCAGCTTGTCGATACCCTGAACCAAACAAAAACCACCATCAGCAGCACGCAGGATTCGCTGCGCCAGGTGGCCAGCGATGTCGCCACCGTACGCACCGATATCGCCACGCTCGATAGTTCCGCCGCTTACCAGAAAATCCGGGATACGCTGCATCTGGATGACAAGGGATTCGGCGACTTCATGGGCAATCCCGTCACCCTGACCACGAAAGTCGTGTATGCCACCGACAATTACGGGTCCGCAGTCACCCCGTTCTACACGAATCTGGTACTGTGGGTAGGCGGTTTCGTGCTAATCGCCATCTACAAGCTTGAGGTCGACCGCGAGGGCATTCGCCGTATCACCGCTACGCAAGCATATCTTGGCCGCTGGCTGCTGCTGGTCACCATCGGATTCCTGCAAGCCATCATCGCCACCATTGGCGATCTGGTGCTCGGCATCCAATGCGAGCATCCGCTGCTGTTCATCTTGGCCGGGATCTTCTGTTCGTTCGTATACATCAACATTATTTACGCACTGGCCGTGGCGTTCCGCCATATCGGCAAAGCCATCGCCGTAATTCTGGTCATTGTGCAGATACCCGGCGCCTCCGGCCTGTATCCGATTGAAATGATGCCGAACTTCTTCCGCGAACTGCACCCGTGGCTGCCCTTTACCTACGGCATCAACGCGATGCGCGGCCCGATTGCCGGCCTGTACGCGAACCATTACTGGCTCGACATGCTGCACCTGTTCTGGTATCTGCCGGCGGCACTCTTCGTGGGACTTGTCATACGCCGGTATGCGATGAACCTGAACGCGCTGTTCGACCGTCGTTTGGGAGATACCGACCTGATGATCACCGAGCACAACAGCATGGTGAACGAACAGGTGAGCTTGAACTCCGTATTCCGCACGGTGTCCGACAGCAAGGAACTGCGCGATATCATCGCTCATCGCGCGCACCGGTTCTTCGCGCGGTACCCAAAGATGATCGTTGCCGGTCTGACATTGCTGACCGTACTCCCGTTCGTATTCCTGGTACTGCTGTTCGTCACCCAAGAGAAAATCGCCATGCTGACCTCCTGGATTCTGTCGATTATTCTTATCGACGCCTATCTCATTGTGGTTGAATACGCACGCGAAACCTACGCCATGCAGCTTGGCGTCAGTGCCATGAGTGCCGACGAGTTCCGCAATGTGATGCTCAACGGATATGTGTGGCGGCGTTTCCACGGCCACGGACGTCACGAAGCGGCGATGGGCAGCAATCCGGATATCGGCGAAACCACTGAACGACTCACACTGTTCGGCGATCAGGCCGCCGAGCCGACTGCGCACACCGCACAGTTCGAGCAGTCCGGTCAGTCTGGGCAGTCTGGGCAAGGAGGCGCACGATGAAGCTTATCTGGAAAATATTCGTACGTGACGTGCGCCAAGCCACCCGCAATGTGATCGCCGTAATCGTGGCTATGGGATTGGTGATTGTGCCGGCACTGTACGCCTGGTACAACATCGCCGCCAGCTGGGACCCGTACGGCAACACCAAGGCCTTGAAGGTCGCCGTGGCAAACGTGGATAAGGGCTATAAGTCCGATCTGATGCCGATCACCATCAACGTCGGCGAAACCGTGACCAATACGCTCAGGGCCAATCATGACCTTGACTGGCAGTTTGTGGATCGTGCTAAGGCCATCGATGGCGTGAACTCAGGCGAATACTATGCCGCGCTGATTATTCCAAAGAGCTTCAGCTCCGATATGATGACGCTGTTTTCACCGAAGATCAAGCACGCCAAGCTCGAATACTATCTCAATGAGAAAATCAATCCGATCGCTCCGCATATCACCGACCAGGGTGCTACCACCGTGGCCACGACCATCGACCAGACATTTGTGAAGACCTTGGCGAGCGTGGCGCTGGATTTGGTTTCCAACGTGGCCGATTACGCGCAAAGCCCGCAAATGGAGCAGTACGTCAACAACGCCTCCAGTCATATTGCCACCATGTCGTCTCGTTTGACCGGCACTGCGTCGCAGATGGATTCCTATGCCAATCTGCTCGGGGCCGCCAACAGCATCATTGATTCCACCGATAAGCTGCTGGGATCAACAGGCTCAGCTGCGGCCACAACCAAAAAGGCGTTGAAACAGACCCGCAACGGCGTCTCCAGCCTCGACAAGGCATTGTCCGGAGCCACCGATGGCGTCGGTACGGCATTGCAGCAGGCCGGTTCATCCTACGACACCATTGCCAAGCAAATCGATGCCGCTTTTGCCGATGTGGGCTCACAATCCTCACAGATATCAAACAAGCTAACCGATATGCAATCCAAAGTGGAGGCTCAGGCCGACAGCTTTGGAAAGTATGCCGCCGCTTTACGAGATCTCGCCAAACAAGCGGCTTCGCTGCCCGTGGGCGGAGATACCGTTGCCGCTCAACTGAACGCGGCTGCAGACCAAGCCACAAAGGCGCAGCAGAGCATGCAGCAAGCCGCCACCGCGTTGGGCGATGCGGCCACGCACATAGCAAACGGTACTGCCGATGCCGATACAGCGCGTCGAGATCTGAAATCACAAATCGCTGCCGCCAAACAATCGATTACTCAGGCTTCAGACACGTACAAGAGCACGCTGAAACCGCAACTGAACAATCTGACCTCGTCCATGGACGAAGTGACCACGCAGGCAAGTTCCGTAATCGACGGGCTTGCATCGACCGTAAGCAGCGTGTCAGGTCTTTCTGGCGGCGTTTCAGACAGCCTGACGGACATCCAGTCGGCCTTGACTGACGCAGCTAGCGCTTTGACCCGTTCGGCGAAGAAACTCGACAACTTGTCTTCCCAACTCGCCTCTATCACCAATGGCGGCACCATCGACCTGTCTGCGATTTCCTCTGCGAAGCCCGATGCCATTGCTTCCATGCTGGCGGCACCCGTAGCGGTCGACCGCATCGCGCTCTATCCCGTTGCCAACTATGGTTCCGCGATGGCTCCGTTCTACACGATTTTGTCTATTTGGGTCGGTGCGATCATTCTGGTCGCCATGTTGAAAGTATCGATTTCCGACCATGAGAAGGCTCGTATCTTAGGGTTGGGCAATGATCTGCCGCTCGGTTCGGAAGTGGGTCTTCGCGAGGCCATGATTGCCGGGCGGATTGCCGGACCGGCCGCCGCGTTGGATGTGCTGAAGAAGCCGCGTGCCGAGGCTCCCGGCAATGCGCGGCAGTTCGGTTTACGCTTGCACCACGAATATTTCGGCCGATACATGATTTTCGGTTTCCTTGCTTTGCTGCAAGGTACGCTGGTGTGCCTGGGCGATATGTTCTATCTCGGCGTGCAGTGTGAGCATCCGATTCAGTTCTTGATGGTCGGGTGGTTGTCTGCACTGGTGTTCTCGAATATTGTGTATACGCTGACCCTGTCGTTCGGTGATATCGGCAAAGCCATTGCCGTAGTACTGCTGGTTATGCAGGTAGCCGGTTCCGGCGGCACATTCCCCATTGAAACACTGCCGACGTTCTTCCAGGTCGTTTCTAAATGGCTACTGTTCCCCTATGCGGTGGATGCGATGCATTCGGCCATGGCAGGCTCATTCGGCATGGAATACTGGGTTTCCATGGGCAAACTGGCACTGTTCCTTGTCCCCTCATTGCTGTTGGGACTTATGTTGCGCAAGCCGGTAATTCGCTTCAACGATTGGGTTATCCGCAACCTTGAAAACACCAAGGTGATGTAAGTGTTGGACGAAGTGTGTCCGAGCGCCCTGAACGCTTAGCAGCCTACGACCTGACGTGTTTGGACCGTAACCTGTCTCAGACACGGCGTTGGCGAGGCCTGTGGAGCTTCTGACGCTAACGTCTACGTGGCTTGTAGCCCTTTTTACGACTGTGTGGCTTGAGTTGCTGGTTCAGCGGTACATGCCGGTAACTGGATTGCGGATCGCGATGCGTGAGATGCCAGCATCCGCAAAATTCGCAACGGTACACCCATAGCTCAACTCCGCGCTCGATTAGGCTTTGATCAGCGGCACGCTGAACCTGCGCCTTATCGTGATACATGATTTTATTCGACGTAGCGCAACGTTTAGGGGTGAAGTAATGCATAGCAGAAGCCAGTGTAGAGCGACCCCATAACCAAGCCAGGGCGGGTTCTAGTGATCGTTGCAACACCTGACCTACCGCAAGGAGGGTCAGGTG
>ERZ826764.3165-NODE-3165-length-13834-cov-2.970027_pt1 | contig 13834 bp, 5 predicted proteins | sample MGYA00519870_ERZ826764 | MGnify/ENA primary metagenome ERZ826764 (study PRJEB31778, sample SAMEA3449239) | human gut metagenome | biome: human gut; feature: human-associated habitat; material: faeces | place: United Kingdom | collected 2010/2012 ...
GTGGAAACTTGGTGCGAGGAAGAACCGGGGAATCGGAAAACTTTAGAGCAACTTTATTATACTCTTTTTGTAGGTGAACGTATAGCGGTGATGAATGCTGTAGATACAGAGGCGTCATTAGATAAATTTAAGTCGGCTATCAGAGAAAAGGAGAGAAATACTAAACAGAAAAATATCTCAATCCGTTGGGGGCGTTATGCTACTGTGGCTGCTGCTTTTCTTACCGGACTTGTTTTTGCCGGTGGAATTGCCTGGGGATTACTTTCCAATAAACTTTCAGATTATGAGGTGATAACTGCTGCCGGACAGAGAGCACAGACTGTACTGCCGGATGGTAGTAGGGTATGGCTGAATGCATCTTCTAAATTAGTTTATCATAATTCTTTCTGGAGTTCGGATCGCCAAATCGATTTGTCGGGTGAAGCTTATTTCGAGGTTTCCCATGATAAACATGCTCCATTTATCGTAAACAGTAAACAAATCAAGACTTGTGTGCTTGGTACGAAATTTAATGTGCGTGCGCGTGAAGAAGAGAATAGGGTAGTGACTACCTTGCTTCAAGGTTTGGTGCGGGTGGATTCTCCACGAACGGAAGAGAATGGCTATTTACTGAAACCGGGACAGACATTGAATGTGAATACGGATACTTATCAAGCAGAGTTAATTGAATATAACCAACCTACAGATGTGCTTCTCTGGATTAATGGCAAGTTGGAATTTAAGCAACAGTCTTTATTGGAAATAACCAATATTATGGAGAAGTTGTATGATATTAAATTTATCTATAAGGATGATGCTTTGAAATCAGAACGGTTTACCGGTGAATTCTCTACTGATAGCACTGCTGATGAAATATTGAATGTTTTGATGCATACAAATCATTTTTCTTATAAGAAAGACGGACGGATTATTCGGGTGATGAAGAAATAAGATATAAACATAAGTCTTTTTACAGGGGGATTCTTAACTCATTAAGAATCCCCCTTTCCTTTATGGCTTTCTTAGATCATTAGAGAAACAAGTGTTTGATCGAAAATTTTGTTTTGGTGCAGTTTTGAACAAACTTCACCGTGATGAGCCCATCTAAATAGAATTAGTTAAAAACCGCATTCAGCTTTCAGTCTACTTAAAAAGTTCCTTTTCATCGGTGCTTTTGGCTGAACGCGAACCTGAAAACAAAAAGGAGATGTAAATAGTCTCTTTTTTAGAGTCTCTATTTACCTTCAATAGAGCCGCTGTTTGAGTGAAACATAGCCTTCGTTTTATGCGAATAGAGACTCTGATTTACTAACCCGGCATGTCGACGACTTTAACCCGACATGTCAATGTCGCTCTTTATCAAGGCGTTTACGAACAAGACTGAAACGGCTGAAACCGGATGATAGCGTAAAGATTCAGTAGGAGAAATTTAATTCAAAACCATAAGTCATAAGAAAGATGTACGAAGATGAACTAACAAGTAGAGATCTGGAGTATTCTTTTGGGAGATAGATTGATAGTCTGGAAGTATGTTTGTGAAGTATGTTTCTAAAATAGAGGGTAATCCATTGGATTACCCTCTATTTTATCATTTCTATGTTACCTATTCATTATGTTTATTCACTTTTGGGTTCGTAAACATTAAATTCTGTAACATCCGTACGACCGTTTGTAGAGATAGTGATAATCTGATATTTTAGATATCGCGTAGTAATAGGAGAGATGAACGTGATGTTTTGTGTACTACTACCGGGTATTGCTAATGAACTTAATGATTTTCATGTCATACCATTTTCAGACTGTAATATTTCCACTTCTCTAGGAGCATATGCATGGCCCAATGATTCGTTTTGATACCTGTTAAAACCTTAGCTTCTCCTAAATCAACAGTAAACCAGAATCCTTTATTATTTAGAGCAACGTCAGTTCCAGTCTTGCCATCAATTAAATTATTAGGTGCGCCGTCTACTCCTTCTTCCACATTAACAATCCAACCTGCACGATTACTGATAAGTTGGCTATTGCTAGGAGTACCACTTTTTAGATTACAGTAGGCAGCTTTATTAATGATGACAGGTAAGATACTTAAATTACTGCTAATGACAGTGTTCTTATCATTGGTAGTTACATTACTGATTGAGACACTGAAAGAGAAACTTGTTTTTTCCATGATACTGGCAAATATCGTCGGATCAACCGTCGCAGTGATTTCTTCAGAAGTCATCTGTCCTTCTTTGAGAGTAACCTGTGAGGAACTTAAAACGATCTGGCTTGCATCAAGCCCTTCTGTTTCACTTTTTGCACTTAATGCGATAACCATATCTGTAGAGACTGCTTTCTGTGTTTTTACAGTAAAAGCCATCTTAATTTCATCTCCTCCGATTCCATTCGCATCATGAGTCAGATTGAACTTTTTTACATTCCCCGATAAATAGTCATTTCTCTGTAGAGACACATACGTAGCATTCCATTCGTTAAAAACTTCTTCATCATCGCTACAGGACGAAATGAACGGGACAAACAAGCCGAGTAGAGTTGCTATTGATAGTGATTGAAATATATTTTTCATATGTACATACGATTAAATTATTACTATTTCCATTCGGTAGATTTATCTGTAGATAAAATACCGTCAATCCAGGTAGGAGTAGCAGAAGTTGTCAAAGTATGACCTTTACCGGTTGCATCTTCGAACACATTACCTTGTCCTTCATTGAATCGCCAATAGGCTTCCAAACCCACAGATTTTGGGCTAACTTGAGTCATGTTATTTTGAATTTGAGAAGCGGAACGAACTACAGACCAGATACGTGCTTCACTCATCAAAATTTTACAGTTTCCCCATCTACTATAAGAATCATCACCTAAGCAGAACCAATTTACATCAGAGAAAGTTGTTGCTCCTGTTGGTATACTCAACACACCCGAATCAACTCCGTTTATGTAAAGTCGATAGTTGGAACCATCACAGACCAATGCTAAATGTTGCCATTCGTTTGGCTTGAAAGAATTACTTGGATTCAAATAAAGCCGGTTACGTCCTACAATCTGTACTAATGAATGTGCCTTATAATTTTCATTGTCACTTTGAGGATCCTCAAAACGTAAAAGGATGAAGTTTGCATCATCTCCTCCGTTCTTAAATACTGCACGGTCACGGTCAGCTGTGTTGGCTACCTGAAAACGAACCTCTATCGTATATTGTGAATACGTTTCGGGAGATTCTGTGAATTTATTAGCTTTTAAACTAGGAGCGCCAACAAACATTGGAGCTGAAAATTCGATAATACTTTCTGCCAAGATAACAAAGGTTCCGGTATTTTCCATCGGTGAAATACTTCCATCTTGCAATACTAGTTTTACAGGCAGTGCATATGATTCTCCCGATTTCATCATTTCCTGACTGAAAGCTTTCAAAGCGATGGAGAGGGCATCGGCTGCATATTGTCCTGCTTTTACAGTAATCGTTTCCGGCAACGTATAATAATCTTTGGGCAACATTATATATCCGGTTCCATTAATATGGTTATAAGTGTCCAGTACTGATTGATCTGTAACCAATTTATAATGATTGTCTGTAGAAGAAAGATTACTAAGATGCACATTTAGGGTAGTAAAACTTTCTCCAGTAGCCTGTACGGTCACTTTTTGACTTGTACTGGAAAGAGCTTCTTCAATATAAGCATGTGTATCTAAAGTATCGTATTTTGCATCTCCACAACTTACTATACTTCCTAAGCCTGTTATGACTGCGGAGAAGCATAAAATTTTTATATAATTCATACGTTTCATAGTTTACATTAATTTTTAAGTAATGAATGTGATGACGGGTTCATAATTTGAATAGCACGGCGTATATTTTTATATTCTGGTGAAGTTCCATACTCTGCTTCCATATGATAGGTTCCTGCACCACCTTTACGGAATCCGTTACTTGGTTGCCAGCGTGCCATTCCTTCGAGAGATTTCATTTTGTTACCATAACGATCAGTGTAATCATATCCACCGTCCATAGCAGCATCAGTAGCCTCGAAATTCTCGGTCATGATGGTCATCTTCGTGATTTGTTCTTCAGACATGACACTGCTATACGTCTGAACAAGTCCTGCACCTGCTACGCCGCCTGTGATAAGACGTTTATCGAGTTTAGAATCACTGCCAGGACTACTATTATTGTAAGCCTGAATGATAAAATAGTCAAAATATAACCCGACTTCAGGTCTACCTGTTATGCTCTGTGGTTCGCCATCGATAACTAATAATTTACCTGTTCCTGATTTCGGACCGAAATATTTGCCTAGTTCATCAACAAATGCAAACATTCTATCGTCTTCGTCTACGATATTACCGGGGTTGCCGAAATTAGGTTCATAATCGATATCAAAGCCGTCGTAACCATATTTGTTTACTGTATCGGCAATGGCGCTTGCATATTTGCGAATGGATGCTTCTATTGCTTCCTTATTTGATTCATCGGAAGGCCATCCCCAAAAATCATTCACAGCTTCTTTTTCGGATGAAAATCCCATATTTTCCCAATTTTCACGAATATTCTGCGGAGTAATTTGATCGCCTACACTTCTGATAATAAAACACATGGTAAAACGAGTACCTTTAACTTGTTGGCAAAATTCCAGATCTTTTTTTTGAGCTTCTGTAATGTTCGACCAATTTCCCCAAATAGAAACAATATCTACACTATCAGGAATACCGGCTAAAGAACTTTTCATATAGGCACCTTCACCACTCCAGCCACCAAACCAGCCAAAGGCAACTTGGTGATCTGTCTGCTTATAGGCACGCAAGGCCGCATAATATTCATCCGATACGATCGATTCGGGAAAAGTTTTTGCTTCTGACTCCGTCCAGTCACTGCAACCGATCAATGAGGTCGTTGCCAGTGATATGAGTACAATGTATAATAAATAAATTTTCTTCATAAAAGTCCTTTTTATGCATTATATAAATTAGTTCTTTTTAGCCCACTTTAAGTCAGTAGCTTCGTTATCAGCACCGCCTAGTTCTGCTACTCCCAGATCATAATTGGCTTTATTGTTTTGTGCCTCTGTATAAGGGAAACTTAGACGACGCATACCGCGTTGGCTGCTCACACCACAATCTGATAGATTGTCGATACAAGGATAAAGTTCCGGATAACCTGTACGGCGATATTCAGCCCATGCTTCCAATCCTAATGGATAATTGGCGATCCATTTTTGAGTAATGACACGTTGGAAATTCTTTCCATTTACGTTGTCAGCCTCGCTGTCATCCCACATTACACTCACAGTATTGGTAATTGTAGCAGTAGCATTTTGCACAACATCACTTTCATGTGATACGACAGGAGCCTCGTCAATCTTCATGTATTCAGTGGCTGAAACCTGATATTGTTCCATTGATAAATTAATACCATCTTCGTAATAGGCTTTTGCTGTTTTAGAACCGACATTCCAACCACGCAATTTTCCTTCTGCACGTAAAAACGCTGTCTCTGCAGCACAGAAAACCATTAATTTAGAAGTTGCCGTATATGCAGGAATAGAGAATCCTGCTGCATCTGCCTTTTTAAAATCAGCATCTCCTGTACGCATACCTACATATTTATCTGTTTTCCCGGCAAGGGTAGACTTATTAAAGAACTTCGGCATACGTGGATCGTTATATGCATTCATATAATCTACAATATTTGCATTCACACGCAGATCACCCCAACTTACAGCTGCCAGTTGATAGGGATTACTCTGCGTGCCACAAGAAAGCATAGCATTATCCGAATTACTTTCAATCAATCCTGCTTTATGTGTTACTGCTGCTTCAGCTGCCTCTTGAGCAATGCCAGGCCATGTTCCGCTGATTCGCATTGCAACACGTAAACGCATTGAATTGGCTAGCTTAGCCCAACCTGAATAATTTCCATCAAAAACCGGATCATTGGCTCCCAATGGGGCATTACCATTTGTTTCTACATAATAGTTGTACAAAACATCGGCTGCATTGGCTAAATCACTTAATATACTGGTATAGACCTGTTCCTGGGTATCATAAGATACATAGAAATTACCCTTCTTTCCTTGGCTGAAAGGCATCGGTCCATAACAATCCGCAACGCGAAGCATTGTTATTGCACGTATCATACACGCAAAAGCATAATAATGTCCCGTAGAATTTGTCGCTTCTTGTATTTGGAAAAAGTTTCCATATATTTTTTCAAACGGAGTGTTCCAGGGGGTAGCATTCCAGGCATCACTCTGATTGAATGTGCTGAAGTTTGTACCACTCCATGTGTTAGAACAGCATAGATAGCCACCTAACTGTCCCACCATCTGATCTTGCATTTGAGAGTCATTCTGCTGAATATTCACAATTGTTTCAATCATAGATTTCATCAAAGTCGCAGGGTCTGCATCATGAATTTGATATTGATTCGTATTATACTCCTCAAATTTATCGGTACAACTTCCTGCCAGTAACAACAGAGCGGCACCGACTGTGATATTTCTTAAATATTTTCTCATAACATTAGCTTTTTCCTTTAGAATTGAACTTTCACATTAAAACCGAAGTTACGCAAGCTGGGTTGCATAAAGTAGTCTACATTCATATAATAGTTACTGGAGGTAGAGGCAGACAATTCCGGGTCAAATGGGGCTTTACAATAAATCATCCATAAATTACGTCCTACAATACCCAAAGTAACATTCGCCACATTTTTAAACCATCTTTTAGGAAGTGTATAGTTTAGACTCAATTCCTGCAAACGTACATTGGTTGCACTATATAGATAATAACGACCGTAGCCACCTTCACCCGTACCAATAGTCTGGTAATACTTTTGGGCGTTAACTTTACCGTTATTAATAGGTATACCACCATTATCACGAGCTGTTGCAGATGTTTCGGATACTCCATAATAATCTAAAATACCTTGAGTAGCCGAATAAGCTAATCCGCCTACACGGGCTGATAATACAACTCCTAAATCAATTCCTTTATAAGTGAAATGATTGGTCCATCCGAGGTTGAAATCAGCATCCAGATTACCTACTTTTACCGGAGTGTTTGATGAAGTGATACCCAGATTACCATTCTGATCGACTTTTATATTACCGTTATTGTCTTTTGTCAGCTGGTTGTATACATAGATATCAGTCATGGAACCTCCTTCTGTCAGGATGACGCGAGGAGCTACATTCTCTTTACCTAACCAACCCACATTCATTTCATCCATTTGGATAGCTTCTCCTGTCACAGGATTCACGCTGCCGCTTGCCAGTCGTTTCACCTTGTTACGGTTTAGAGTGAAGGTTGCATTAGAAGACCATCCGAATCCTGCCCATTTATCACTGAATCCTAAAGCTAATTCAATACCCTGATTTTGCACGTTACCAGCTTGTACAATCGCTTGTTTATATCCGGAAGAAGAGGGGATATCTACCTTAAATGTTTGGTTCAGTGTATTAGAACGATAGTAAGTAGCGTCTAAATTAAAACGATTTCCCCAGAATTTCAAGTTCAAACCGATTTCCCAGGATTTAGTCTTTTCAGGTTTCATATTGTCCATCGGATATACGGTCGGATTCGCCCAGTTATGTGTCTGGCTGTTGTATTCGTAACCCGGATTAGTAAGGAAACGATCGAAAGAAGAGGCTACCACTGTATATGAACCGCGTATTTTAGCATAAGAGATCACCTCGGGCAGTTTAACCATTTCTGATAATAAAGCCGATAAACCGACTGACGGATAAAAGAAAGATTTCTGTTTGGAGAATGCAAGTTTTGAATCCCAGTCATTACGTCCGGTTACAGTTAGATACAGTTGATTTTTCCAACTTAATTCAGCACTGGCAAAAATACTTTGAATTTCATCTTCATATCCGGTAGGGTCCGGTTTATAGTTGGCGGAGAAATTAATATTGTTGATCTGGAAGAAGTTAGGAATAACCAGGTCACCTGCAATATATAACTGATCCATTGAAGTATGATATATGGAAGCACCAACATTGGCTGTTAAATGAAAAACACCAAATGTTTTATTTATATTAGCCAGGAAATCGGCATATAAAGAACGTTCCTGGCGCATGGCATCTTCAAAACCACCGCTTACACCACAGAATGTTGTTAATGTAGAAGCAGATTTTTCGTTTTTATTCCGGTAGTCGGAGTTGTCCAGATTGACGCGACCGACAACATTGAGCCAATCTGTAGCCTGCCATTTCAAAGAAGCGTTCATCATATAACGTTTCTTGTTGGAAGTACGGTTGATGCGATTTTGTATCCAATATGGATTTTGTAATGACAAACTTGCATCACCATAAGGCCAATATTGTTCCATATAGCCGTAGTTAGTATTATAACGTTCATACAAACGAATTTCGTCAAAGTTGTCTCCACGAGGGAATAGATACAGTGATGGGAGAGGATTATAATACTGTCCTTGAGAAACCATGTTTTTGTTGTTCTGAACGATATATTGTGCACCGATATCCAGAGTAAGTTTATCATTCAGGAAATGGGTGGTATTACGTGCCGTAAAATTATAACGGTTATAGAAGTTATTCGGAAGAATTCCACCGGAGTTAGTTGTAGAAGCAGAAAGATAGGTCTGGTTTTTGGTATTTCCTGTAGATAATGCTACCGAATTGATAACATTGGAGCCTGTTTCAAAGAAGTCAGATGGGTTATATCGACGGTTTGTCAATTCTCCCCAGCTGAATAATCCGGAACTTGTACCATAACGGTTCTGCATATCCGGCATAATATATGCTTTAGAGAAAGTAGTACTGTTGGATACTGTTATGGTAGTTTTCTCTGTTTTGCCTTTTTTAGTAGTAATTAAAACAACACCGTTTGCCGCAGCAGAACCATATAATGCTGCCGCAGAAGGACCGGTCATCATACTAATACTAGCAATATCATCCGGATTTAAGTCAGCAACAGCATCTGATCCTCCCATCTCTCCAAATAATCCTTCGCCACCGCTTTTTCCTGTATTAAAAATAGGTACACCGTCAATTACATACAATGCATTGTTATCTTTAGTCAGAGATTTCATACCACGCATAACAACACGTGTGGCACCACCAGCACCGGTTGCACCACTATTAATTTGAACACCGGCAACCTTTCCTGATAGTGAATTCATAAAATTGGCGTCCTTTACAGCTGTCAATTCGTCACCTTTTACCTCTTGTACATTATAACTTAACGCCTTAGTTGCACGCTTGATACCCAATGCAGTAACAACTACTTCGTCCAATACTTGCGTATCTTCTCCTAAAGTTACTTTTATAGGTTGTGCGTTGGCAAGCGTGATTGTTTGGGAGGCATAACCGATATAGGATACTTCAAGTACATCACCTTTAGCTGCTTGTATTTTGAAATTTCCATCCATATCAGTGATAGTACCATTTGAAGTTCCTTTTACCAAAATACTAACTCCAATCAATGGTTCTCCTTTTGAATCAGTAACAGTACCACTTGCAGTAATTGGTGTTTTTTTCTGCTGCTCTTCTTTATTACTCTTCGCAGAAAGTACAATATGATTATCTACTATTGAAAAACTGACATTAACTCCTCTGAATAACTGATTCATTACATTATTCAAAGATTCTTTTGTTACCTTGATAGATATGACACGATTTATATCGACATCATTTGTGTTATAGACTACTGACATTGAAGTTTGTTTCTCAATTTCTTTCAAAGCAGTGTTCAAGGGTACTTTCGATAGATTAAGAGTGATCGTTCGTTTTTGCCCATAAGCTGAAGCAAAACACGAAACCAACAAAAGGAAGAATAACAAGTGTGAGAACTTGTGTTTTATAATTTCTTTCATCTTATTCTTTTTAATTAGAAATAGTTTTTAGAGAGTTTGTAATTAGAAGCGGTAAATGTGATTACCGTTTTCACACAAAGGTTTCATGTATCTCTGTTTATCATAATTAATAAATTTAAAGGTTATACTTAAAATAAATTCCATAAGCGCTTATTCAATAGTAATACATTTTATGTTGTAACCTTACTAAACGAAGATAAGATTTTTTTTATCAAAAAAATAGAATAGGTAGATTTCTAATTGAAAAATAAATACTCAAATATTTGATAAATAGAAGCTTATGCGTTTATTAAAATCAGGCTGATTTATTACATTTGCATACATTTTGCATACAATATATGTATGCTTTACCTATTGTATAGATATAAATATTCATTTTATGTTCAAATATTCAAAAGATGGAATTTCGGTTTTAACCATATTAGATACCAGAAGAGCAAAAAAGAGTGGACAGTTTCCTGTTAAAGTTCAAGTGGTATATAGAAGAAAGCAAAAATATTACTCAACTGGGAAAGAATTGTCAAAAGAAGATTGGGCAAGGTTATTAAAAGTAAAAAGCCGGTTATTGGCAGAAATTCGATCAGATATAGAGAGTAGTTTTTCAACTATTAAGCAACAAGTTAACGAACTGATACAAAAAGGAGAATTTAGTATTGAAACATTAAGCGCCAGGTTAGGAAGGCAGATGAATGATATGACTTTGCGCAGTGCTTTTCGCTTAAAAATGAAAGAACTGGAAGCCTATGAACAAGCAAACACTTACCTAAATTATCAAAGTGCTTTAAAAAGTTTAGAAGATTTCGGAGGTTCCACTATACCTTTGGAAAACATTACAATTGATTGGCTTAAACGTTGTGAAAAATTTTGGATATCAGAAGGTAAAAGCTATTCAAGCATAAGTATTTATTTCCGAGCTTTAAAGTGTGTCTTAAATCGTGCTGTACATGATGGTATTATAAAAGAATCATCTTTTCCTTTTGGAAAGAATAAATATGAAATTTCTGAAGGGTGTGGACGTAAATTAGCACTTACTCTTTCTGAAATAAAAAAAGTAATGTCTTATCAATGTGAAACAAAAGATATAGAAGAATTTAGGGATCTCTGGGTGTTTTCTTATTTATGTAATGGCATTAATTTTATGGATTTATTATTTCTTCAGTATTCAAATATTATGGATGGAGAAATATGCTTTGTACGCTCTAAGACATCTCGAACTACCAAACATAACAAAGAGATACATGCAATCATTACTCCTGAAATGTGGAATATTATTCAAAAATGGGGTAATCCAAGATTAAGCCCGCAAACGTATATTTTTAAATATGCTAGAGGAACTGAAGATGCCTTTGAAAAGATTAGATTGGTACGGCGTATTATAACCAAATGTAACAGAAGACTTAAAAAAATAGCCCAAGACATTGGAATTTTTCAGTTGACGACTTACACGGCAAGGCATTCTTTTGCTACAGTATTAAAACGTGGAGGTGCGAAAACCTCATATATTTCTGAAAGCTTGGGACACTCTAACTTATCTGTAACCGAGCACTATTTAGCATACTTTGAAAAAGAGGAAAGAATAAGGAATGCTCAATTATTGACTAACTTTAATCTCTAGATTAATACATTTGCATGCAAATTGTATGTACAATGAAAAATGGACCAATAATTGATATAGGATAAAAGTGAGTATAATATTAAAAAACGCATATTCAGATTATCTATAATTTAGAATATGCATCTTGTTATCAGGAGTGTTTTGAAAACCGCAGGGATTTCCACTTTAGCCAAACGTAATTCAAATAAAAAAGGATAATATTATTGCAAATTATTCTTTTTATCGCCCGCGTAGTGATAGAATAGTATCTAATATTGACAATATTAATCAAATGAAAAGATTCCGTTCTTTGTATTATCGGCACTAACTAGAAGAAAACAACTACTATAAAACAAGTTATTATTATTCTTTAAATGATTTGTTAGGTTCCATTTAAAGAATCAAAATGTTCCACACCGAGAAACGAAGTGATTCTCGGTGTGGAACATTCCTGAGAAAACGTCTTTTATCGAATATTCATACCGCATATATGAATAAAAACAATTTAATTACTGCATATTCATGTGCAATCTTACTAACTTTTTCTTTCATTCATTGATTTTGCTCAATTGTATTTAGCCTGATATCTTAAAAATAGAACATCTAATCTATTTATCTAACAAGAATTGGATCTAGAAAAAGTATATGAAACTGATTTTCTCCCAAGCAATCACACTTACCAACGCACAACCCATGAAAGTTACCCTAGGAGAAGATACGCAAGTATTGGATGAAGTAGTTGTTACTGCATTGGGTATCAAGCGGTCAGAGAAAGCATTGACGTATAATGTACAACAGGTGAAAGGGGATGAACTTACAACTGTAAAGAGTACTAACTTTATGGGAGCACTGGCTGGTAAAGCAGCAGGGGTACAGATTAATTCTAGTGCTTCAGGTCCAGGCGGTGGTGTAAAGGTTGTAATGCGAGGTGCTAAATCTATTACGCAGAATAATAACGCTCTCTATGTGATTGATGGTATTCCAATGTATAATCGTGCTTCTTCCGGGGGTGATGGAGCTATGGCTACACAACCGAGCAGTGAATCAATAGCTGACATTAATCCGGATGATATTGAGAGCATGTCGTTGTTGACAGGACCTTCTGCAGCTGCATTGTATGGATATGAAGGAGCTAATGGAGTAGTATTAATTACTACCAAGAAGGGACGTGCTGATAAGACAACCGTGACTTATAGTAATAATACCACATTCAGTGATCCTATGATGATGCCTAAGTTTCAAAACACTTATGGTAATATGACAGGTGAAATGATGAGCTGGGGATTAGAAACTGATAAGAGATACGATCCTGCAAATTTTTTTAATACAGGAAGCAATGTATCCAATGCACTTTCTCTCTCTACAGGTAATGATAAGAGTCAAAGCTATATCTCTGTAGCCACAACTAATGCAACAGGCATTATGCCCAATAATGACTATGATAGATATAATTTCTCATTCCGTAATACTACCAACTTCTTGAATAATAAGTTTATTTTGGATACAAGTGCTAACTATATTATTCAAAACGATAAGAATATGGTATCGCAAGGGCAGTATTTTAACCCGCTTACTTCTTTGTACTTGTTCCCACGTGGCGAAGATTTTTCTGATGTAGCTGTATACGAACGTTATGATGATTTGTCGGGTGTAAATACTCAGTATTGGCCATATGGTGATTTAGGCGGTGTTTCGTCTCAAAATCCTTATTGGATTATGAATCGTATGAATCGTGAGAACGATAGAAGACGTTATAAATTGGCTGCTAGTCTACAATATAATATCATTGAAGGGCTAAATGTACAAGGACGTGTGAGCATCGATAACACCGAAAGTAAATACACCGAAAAATTCCACGCAGGTACGGTCGGTAATTTTGCCGGTCCAAAAGGGCGATATAAAGAAGAAAACCGTCTAGACAGACAAGTGTATGCTGATGTATTGGCGAACTTCAATAAAACGTTCAATGAATTTAATGTAACGGCCAATTTGGGTGCTTCTATTAAGGATCTTCGTATGGAGTTGACTTCTTTACATGGAGACTTGAACAATGTAACTAATCATTTTACTATCGAAAACCTTACACGCAGTGGTTATTATAAAGTAAATGCTGATGGTTTAAAGCGTCAGACACAATCAGTTTTTGCCAATGCGGAAATAGGCTGGAGAAGTTTTCTCTACTTAAGTCTCACCGGACGTGCTGACTGGGATTCTTCTCTGGCTCTTTCAGAAAGAGGAAATAAACCGTTTTTCTATCCTTCTATTGGTCTTTCAAGCATTTTGAGTGAAGTTATTGATTTGCCTGAATGGTTCTCATTCTTAAAAGCACGTTTTTCTTTCACTTCGGTGGGTAATGCCTATGATCCATATTTGACAAAGGTACGTTATGTTTATGATGATCAGCTTGACCAATATAAAGCAGA
>ERZ826764.3179-NODE-3179-length-13781-cov-8.241658_pt1 | contig 13781 bp, 14 predicted proteins | sample MGYA00519870_ERZ826764 | MGnify/ENA primary metagenome ERZ826764 (study PRJEB31778, sample SAMEA3449239) | human gut metagenome | biome: human gut; feature: human-associated habitat; material: faeces | place: United Kingdom | collected 2010/2012 ...
TAGAGCTATGTGCTCTTTTTATTTTTTGATTTTACACCATTATATGGGCTTGACCCCTGAATTGGTATTTTTGCAGGAAATAGGGGGGAGGAATTTTGCAGAAATATGAAAGAGGCCGGCGGTTTTGACAACTAAAGTTGTCAAAACCGCCGGCTGTCTCGATTTTTTATCCTCCTAAATCGAAAAATTTGCATTGTTTGGGTGTAGTGACTCCCCCTGATCTAAGCATTTTCTGCAATATCGGTGTAGTCACTCCCCCTGACCGGCGATCATCTGCTACTTTGGGTGGAGACACCCTTGCCTGCAGTCCGTTTATGAGAACGCTGATGTGCGCTCCGGGCGTGCCGGCCCGGCCCTGACATAGTTCTCTGGCTGCCCGGACTCCGTGGAATAGTCTCTCATGCCCCGGACACTCCGCTATAGCGCGCCTCATGTGCTCAGCCCGTCCTGCCCAAGGCGTGCCGATCCACCGAACACCGCCCTGCCCCGGGGCATCCCGGCGCCCTGAACTCCAGCGTGCCCAAGGCGTGCCGATCCACCGAACACCGCCCTGCTCCGGGCCCCCGGCACCTCGAACTCCAGCTTGCCCCAGGCACCCCGGCCCACCGAGCACCAAGCCTGCCGGACGCCCCGTGTACCAGGCCTCAGCCATAGCCCCAACACCACCGGCGCCATTCCGCTCCACAGCAAAGTCCACCCCTTCCCGGCCCCATTCCGCTCCGCAGCATAGTCCACCCCTTCCCATCCCCATTCTGCGGAGCGAAATGGGTCCGGCACACCGCGACCAGATCCCCACACAAAAAAATAAAATATTTTTTTCAGCGCAAACAATTCTTTAACATTTATATGTTATCATAAAGAAAATATAAGGAGGAATGGCACATGTTCAAGATATTGGTAGTGGAAGACGACCGGGATCTAAACAAGACCGTCTGCGCCTACCTGAGGCAGAACGGTTATGAGGCGGAAGGCTGTCTGGAAGTGAACACGGCATATGACGCCATGTACGGAGGTGAGATGTTCGACCTCATAATATCTGACATAATGATGCCTGGGATAGACGGATTTGAATTTGCGCAGACGGTGCGCCAGCTGAACAAGGAAATCCCCATATTATTTATGACAGCCAGAGACGACTTTACGGCCAAGCAGAGAGGATTCAAAGCGGGCATAGATGACTACATGGTAAAGCCGGTGGACCTGGATGAGTTACTGCTCCGTATAGAGGCCCTGCTCAGACGGGCAGGCATTGCGGCCAGCAAGAAACTGACAGCCGGGGAACTGACTCTCGACGCCGAAGAGCACACGGCCTACCTGCGTGGCGAAGAAGTACCGCTTACAGTGCGGGAATTCAACCTTTTATACAAAATGCTCTCCTATCCGAAAAAGACATTTACCAGGTCTCAGCTGATGGATGAATTCTGGGACAGCGATTCTTCATCAGGGCCGAGGACTGTTGATGTATATATGACCAAACTGAGAGATAAATTCGCAGACTGCGACGATTTTGAGATAGTTACGGTCCATGGACTGGGGTATAAGGCGGTGCTCAAATGACGGGCAAGACACAGACAAGAGGCGGTGCTCAAATGAAGAAAAAGGACAGAAGAAGGCTGTGGTTTGCACTGAGGCGGTACATTTTGTTTTTCGCCCTCATGGCATTTGTGATCTCCTGCTGTATGATACTGTTCCTCAATATGCTGTCGGAATCCATGGGGACAGAATTTACCCAGGCGCACATTGAGGGTGCGGCCAAGGTGACATTTGCTAATGTAGTATTTCTGAGTGTTTTATGTACGGTCATCGACGGCATACGACGCAGAGTGATGGTGGAAATGCCCGTCAAAAAGATCATCAAAGCCGCCGACAAGATGATGAAGGGAGACTTTTCCGTGAGGATAGCGCCGGGTCCGGTCATCGCAGGCAGGAGCGATTTCGACGATATAGCCGATTACTTTAACCGTATGGCCGAAGAACTGGGCGGCATGGAGACTCTCAGGGAAGATTTTATAGCCAATGTTTCCCATGAGCTCAAGACCCCGCTTTCCATAATCCAAAACTACGCAGTCATGCTCCAGAGCCCTGACCTTTCCGAAGAAAACCGCAGGGAATACGCCAAGGCTGTGGCGGAGACTTCAAGACGGCTGGCTGAGCTCATCACCAATATATTAAGGCTTAACAAGCTGGAAAATCAGCAGATATATCCGGCTGTGTCCGCCTATGACCTGGGGGAACAGCTCAGAGAATGTCTGCTTTCCTTTGAAAGCCAGTGGGAAGCTAAGGCGCTGGAAATAGAAGCCGACATAGAAGAAGATGTGACGGTCGAAGCAGACGGCCAGCTGCTGTCGCTGGTGTGGAACAATCTGCTGTCCAACGCCATTAAATTTACCGATGACGGCGGAGAAATATCTGTTTCCCTCAAAATCAGCGGTCCCATGGCCATAGTAAAAGTGGCGGACACAGGCTGCGGCATAGACCGGGAAACGGGCAAACGCATATTTGAGAAGTTTTACCAGGGGGATACTTCCAGGGCTACCCGGGGCAACGGCCTGGGACTTGCTCTGGTGCGCCGGGTGGTTGAGATCGTAGGCGGAAATATTTCCGTAGAAAGCCAGGTGGGAAAGGGAAGCGTTTTCACCATAGAGATCAGGAGAAAGCAAAATGGATAAGTGGCGGCAGATCATAAAAAAGCTGCTTTTTCCGGGGCCTGCAGCCGTATGTATCATAGTCCTGGCGTCCGGGGCGCTGCTGGTCTACGCCTTTACCGTCGTCGGAGAAAACACGCCCATCGCCTATGCGGCCTATCTGTTTTCTGCCTACGGGCTTACGGTGTTCTGCACACAGGTGATCCCGCCGGTCATAAAAGACGGCAAGAAGCTGCTCAGGCAGATACCATATGTGGACAGATATTTTGACGATGTGACTTTCAGGACGACGGTCTCAGTACATCTTTCCATGATGATAAATCTGTTGTATGCCGGCATGAACGGATTTCTCGGCCTGACCGAAGGGTCAGCCTGGTTCGTGTCCCTGGCAGTATATTATATTTTACTTTCTGCCATAAGGCTCATGCTGGCCAGATATACACGAAAAGTCGGCTTTGGGGAAAATATGATAGCAGAATGGAAGCGATACCGTCTGTCAGGCATTTTGCTGGCCCTGATGAGCATTGCCCTGGGCGGCATGGTGATCCTCGTGCTGACGAAGGGCAACAGCTTTGAGTATACCGGCAACATGATATACGCCATGGCCTTTTATACCTTTTATATAACGGCTCTTTCCATAGTAAATGTGATAAAATACCGAAGATATAACAGTCCGGTCATGTCTGCGGCCAAAGGGGTCAATCTGGCCGCTGCCCTGGTTTCTATGCTGGCCCTTGAGACGGCTATGCTGGCCCGGTTCAGTACGGCGGAAAATACCGATCATTTCAGACATATGATGACCGGCTTTACGGGAGGAGCAGTGTGTATGGGAGTCATAGCCGCAGGCGTATATATGGCTGTGAATGCAGGCAGAAATATCAGAAATTTGAAGTCAGGAGAAGATGATAGAGATGGAAAATGATACTTTCAGATACAGCTACTCTTCCAGTTTGCAGGAAGAATTGAAGGATATAAAGAAAAAATATGCGGAACAGCCGGAAGATCAGCAAGAAGATCAGCTGGAACTGCTGCGAAAGCTGGACAAAAGTTCCACCAGAAAATCGACGATCGTTTCTATAGTCATGGGCGCGGCCGGCTGCCTGATAATGGGCATCGGCATGTGCTGCACCATGGTGTGGGCCGCTGCAATGTTTCTGCCGGGGATAATCATAGGTGTCGCCGGCATAGCCATGATGGCCGCCGCCTATCCTGTCTATGTCCGTATCACCAAAAGAGAAAGGGCCAGGATAGCCCCTCAGGTGCTTGACATCATAGAAAAACTTTCAAATGAAGAACAAATGTAAAGGCCGGCCTCGCCGGTCATGCCTCAGAAGGCGCGGTTTGCCGCTGAAATGCGGAAAACCGCGCTTTTAACATTTTTCAAACATATTCCTATCATTTTAAAAACACCGTTCCCGTAGACTGATATCACACAAACAAGAAATATACAATGTATTATTAAAACAAGACCAGAAAGGAAACGACGATGAAACTGAAGCAAACTGTGACAAAAGCGGCTCTATCTACGGTAATGGACTATATTTCCGGAGATCCGGAAAAAATCTCCCGAAACTTTTGAACTTTGCAGAAGGCCTCGGCTGGGACGATATCAACTCTCAAACAAAATGAAAGGGAGCTTTCCGGCCCACAGGCGCCAGTGCCATGGGACCGGAAAGCACGCATAAAAACGAAAGGTGAATAAGATGACAGAAAAAACGCACGATAATGATCTTACAGGCCCTGTCCCCGGCAATGCCGGAGTGGAGGCGAATATTGAGAATATGGAAGCCATGGGGTTTGACCCGGAAAATCTGGATATGATACTGAACGGGACTGTAGAGGGACTGATGTCTGATTATCCGGCCCTCAGGAACGATGACGCTGCGGACATGATGATAAGCAAGGCCCGCTCTCTCATCGGAACGGTGGTGGAGTACGAAGAACTCCGCATGATGTACGCCTGCGCCCTCAAAGAGATCAAAGCCAAGTTTGATGTGCTCAACACGGAATTTAAGGTGCGCTACAGCCGCAATCCCATAAGCTTTATCAATACCAGGCTCAAAAAGACCGTCAGCATCAGCGAAAAGCTGGGCCGGAAAAATCTTGCGTTTTCTGTGGAAAATATTGAAAAACATATAAACGATGTGGCGGGTATAAGGGTCATCTGCTCCTATGTGGACGATATATACGCCATCGAGGAAGCGCTGCTCAAGCAGAGCGATGTGGTGCTTGTGTGCAGAAAGGACTACATAAGTGCTCCCAAACCTAACGGCTACAGGAGTCTGCATCTGATAGTAAAAATACCGGTCCATTTTGCCGAGCATAAACGGGAAATGAAGGTGGAGGTGCAGATCAGGACCATCGCCATGGACTTCTGGGCCAGCCTGGAACACCAGCTCAAATACAAGCAGGAGATAGCCATGCAGGAGGAGATCGTAGAAGAACTGCGCCAGTGCGCCGACAGCATCAACATGACCGACGAGCGTATGATGAACATACGCCATCGGATAGAAGCCGGGACCAAGGCGCCGACAGAAGATGAGCTGATGTTTGAAAAACTCTGCAAACTGGATATAAATCTGGAGTGATACACCCATTCTAAAACAGGAGGGCATGCGATGAGACAACTCTGGCATATTTAGCAGGAGCGGCGCTGCTCATCACCGGCTTTGGCTTCCTCGGCGGCTTTGCCTATACGGCTGCGGGCACAAAGGATAAAAAGAAGTGATATACCGCACGGCGGAAATACAGTAATATATAAAAAATCCTGCAACATTTTTTCAATTTTGTTGTAGGATTTTACTTTTGCACAGTATGTTAAAAGCCGCCCCCATGCTGCCTGGTCCATTGCCGGGCCGTCTGGTGTGGCGCTGGCAGCCGGTCTATTTGGTCATCTTTTCCTGTTTGACTTTGTGGTCTATAACATGGCGCGAGGCCAGCTCTTTTTTTATGTCGTCTATGGAAATGCCCATTTCTATCATCAGCACCATTACATGATATGCCAGGTCGGAGATCTCATAGATGGTTTCGGCTTTGTCGTCGGCCTTGGCGGCGATGATGACTTCTGTGGATTCTTCGCCGACTTTCTTCAGGATCTTATCTATACCTTTTTCAAAGAGGTAGGTGGTATATGACCCCTCTTTTTTCTCAGTCTTGCGGCCCTCGATAAGTTCCATCAGACCTTCCATGGTGAAACCGGCGTTTTCCGGGTTGAGATATACCAGATCGTTGAAACATGAATCGGTCCCAAGATGGCAGGCCGGGCCGTCTTTGGTCACGGTCACTACCAGCGCGTCCCTGTCGCAGTCGGCAATAATGCTGTAAATGTGCTGATAATTGCCGGAAGTTTCGCCTTTGAGCCATAGTTCCTGACGGGAACGGCTCCAGAAGCAGGTCAGTCCTTTTTCCATGGAGATTTTGAGGCTTTCTTTGTTCATGTAGGCCAGGGTGAGGACTTTTTTGCTGTCGTAGTCTACGACGATGGCGGGTATCAGACCCTTGTCGTCGAATTTAAGCTGATCTATGGTTACCATAAGTGCTCCTTTCTGTTGATGTTGGCGTTTTATTGGATGTTCGGGGAAATAGCCAACACATTTTGATCTTTTGCTTGATTTTGCTTGTAGAAAAATGTCGATGTTGGCTTTTTGACTGCTTTCGGCCTGCGCAGACATCAATTTCTACGATTTGTGTAGGCTGAATTAAGAAATGCTATGCAAAAAGCCAACGATCTTGGTATAGGGACTCATATTTCGACATATATCGACATGTCTTGTTGGCTGACAGGCGGGTTTGCAGAAAAAAAGCCAACCGCAGCTGAACAGCGCTCCGCTATGCTGGGCGCAACGCGCCGCCCGCGACACACCGCCCGCCGCCCGCCGTCTGCTGCCTGCCGCAGCATGTCATCGGCGGTTAACTGCCCGCTGCCCGCCGTCCGCCATGGCCGTCCGCCGCCGGCGACACACCGCCTGCTTTACCGCACATTTATATCTGCGGCCCGCAGTGCGTCTTTCAGGTCTATTATCTTCACTTCGCCGAAGTGGAAGATGGAGGCCGCAAGGCCAGCGTCCACTTCCGGGATGGTCTTGAACAGAGTTATAAAATCTTCGATACAGCCTGCGCCGCCGGAGGCGATGACAGGGACCGTCGAAATATCGCAGACGGCTTTGAGCATTTCCAGATCGAAACCGCCTTTAACGCCGTCGGTGTCTATGCTGTTGAGGACGATCTCGCCGGCGCCCAGAGAGATTCCTTTGCGTATCCATTCGATGGCGTCCATGCCGGTGTTTTCCCGGCCGCCTTTGGCGTAGACGCAGAAATGGCCGTCTTCTCGCTTGGCGTCCACCGAAAGGACCACGCACTGGTCACCGTATTTTTTCGCCGCCTCTGAAATGAGGCCCGGATTCCTGATGGCGCCTGAATTGACGCTGACCTTATCGGCACCGCACTTGAGCACCCGGTCAAAATCGTCAATGGAATTGATCCCGCCCCCTACAGTCAGGGGGATGAATATGGTCCTTGCCACCTCAGTCAGTATATCAGTGAACAGGGCCCGTCCTTCGGCGGAAGCGGTTATGTCGTAAAAGACCAGCTCATCGGCGCCGCTTTCCGAATAATATCTTCCAAGCTCCACAGGAGAGGAAACATCGGACAGCCCCTGAAAATTCACTCCTTTTACGACCCTGCCGTCTTTCACATCGAGACAGGGGATTATCCTCTTAGTTATCATTGTTTGCCTCCTTTATGGCTTCGGCCAGATCTACAGCCCCGGTATACAGGGCTTTTCCCAGGATGGCTCCGTACAGATCCATTTTCGCCAGCGCGCGGATATCATCGAGGGAAGAAACTCCGCCGGAAGCTATGATGTCCAGACCGAATTTTTCGGAAAGGGAGCGGTAAAGCTCTCTGTTGGTGCCTTTCATGGCTCCGTCCTTGGAAATGTCCGTGCAGATTATGGTCCTGACTCCTGCGTCTTCCATGCGGCGGCAGAAATCATCACAGGTTATATCGGTCACTTCTGTCCAGCCTTTGATGGCCACAAGATCGCCCTTGATATCGATGCTCACAGCGAGGGCATCCCGGCCGAATTCCTTGATAGCTTCCGAAACGAAACCCGGCTGGGTTATGGCCGCCGTCCCCAGTATAAGGCGGTCGACGCCGATGTTCCGGTAAGCGTCTATGGTCTTGAGGGACCTTATGCCTCCGCCCAGCTGAGTGAACAGGCCGGTGGATGAGGTGATGGACCTGATCGTCGCTAAATTGGGCGTTTCACCGTTGAGGGCGCCTTCCAGATCCACCATGTGGAGAAATTTCGCACCTTTTTCCTCAAATGAGGCGGCGAAGCTGCCTGGATCGTCGCTGTATACGGTCATCTTGCCGTAGTCGCCCTTGTAGAGCCGCACGGCGCAGCCGTTGTATATGTCTATGGCAGGAAAGATGTTCATGGCCTGACCTCCTTGCCGGACTCTGGCCGGCCACAGCTGCTCTGACCGCCGGCGCAGCTCGGCTCGCAGTCATCCTCTGGCGCGCACGGCTTGCTGCCGCCCTCCAGCTCGCAGAAAGCTTTCAGTATGGAAAGCCCTACATGACCGCTCTTTTCCGGGTGGAACTGACAGCCGTACACATTGCCTCTGGCAGCTGCGGCGGTCAGCATAGCGCCGTATTCGGTGTAGGCGATGACCGAAGGCTCGCACTCGGCCGCATAATACGAATGGACAAAATACACGCAGTCGCCCTCATTCACATATTTGAAGATCGGGCTTTTAGGTTTATCCTTAGGAAATGTCAGCCGGTTCCAGCCGATATGGGGAACCTTATAGCCTTCCGGCACCACCGGTTTCATGGAGACGATACGGCCCGGTATCAGGCCGAGGCATTTGTGATTTCCGTATTCCTCTCCCTCGTCAAACAAAAGCTGCATGCCCAGGCATATGCCCAGCAGCGGCTTGCCGGAAGCGGCTTCTTCGACCACGACTTTATCCAGTCCGGTGCTGCGCAGTTTTTCTGCGGCGTCGCCCAGAGCGCCCACCCCCGGAAGTATTATCTTATCGGCTTTTCTCAGCAGGGCGTCGTCGCCGGTGACGACGGCGTCCGCACCTAAGGCCTCAAGGGAGCTTTTCAGGGAAAAGAGATTTCCCACCCCGTAATCTACGATAGCTATCATCAGAGGACTCCTTTCGTTGAAGGTATCTGGCCGTCCAGATACGGATCTATTGCCGCAGCCTGCCTCATCACCCGTCCGAAAGCTTTGAAAGCGCCTTCGATGATGTGATGGGAATTGGTACCGGCCAGCTGCCTCAGGTGCAGGGTGATATTTGCATTTCTGACAAAGGCCAGGAAAAACTCTTCCACCAGCTCCGTATCGAAAGTGCCGACTTTCTGGGCCGGTATCTGAAAGTCAAAGCCCAGATAGCTCCTGCCGGAAATATCCACGGCGGCCATTATCAGGGCCTCGTCCATGGGCAGTATGATGCTGCCGTAACGGCTTATGCCTGCCATGTCGCCCAGAGCCTGGCGGAAAGCTGTCCCAAGGCATATACCGATGTCCTCCACACTGTGGTGGTCGTCCACATAAGTATCGCCGTCGCAGGTAATGGTCAGATCAAACATTCCGTGGCGGGAAAACAGCGTCAGCATATGGTCCAGAAAACCTATGCCCGTATCTATGTCCGACTGGCCCGATCCGTCCAGGTCCAGTCTCAGCGTTATGGAAGTTTCTTTTGTGGTCCTTTCTATCTCACCGATCCTCATTTTGTGCCTCCTTGAGAATTTCATCTATGCGCTGCAAAAATATATCCATTTCCTTGTCGGTACCGATGGTCACCCGGTTGTAATCCCGTATCTTTTCTTTGCTGAAATGGCGTATCAGTATGCCCCGGTCTTTGAGCTTTTCGTATAATCCTGAGCCGCTTACAGAGTATGTTCTTATGAACAGGAAATTGGTCACCGACGGCACCACCTCAAAGCCCCGTTTTTTCAGCTCGGTGGCAGTCCTTTCTCTGGTAGAGACGATGGCCTTGCAGCAGCCTTCGTAATACTGGTCTGAGTCTATGGCGGCGGCCCCTGCGATCTGGGTCAGCCGGTTTATATCATATGGATTGGTAGAGTATTTTATCCTGTTCAGATCGTCTATAAGGGCGGGATGTGCCATTGCAAAGCCCAGTCTTGCGCCTGCCATGGAGCGGGATTTGCTGAAAGTCCTGACCACCAGCAGGTTTTCGTATCTGTCCAGGAGCTCCAGCGCCGACCGGGCACCGAAGTCCACATAGGCCTCGTCAATGAGGACCACATTGTCTCTGTTGGCTTCCAGTATGCTGCTGATATCATCAAGGCTGAGGGCTTTACCCGTCGGCGCATTGGGGTTAGCGATGACCACCATGCCGCCGGCATTAAAGTAATCCGACGGGTCTATGGAAAAGTCGTCTTTCAGCGGCACTTCTACAGCTTCAACTCCGTTGAGGGCAGCGAAGACAGGATAAAACCCATAGGTTATCTCCGGAAAAACCGCTTTGCCGCCGTCTCCTGCGAAGGCCATAAATGCGAAGTTCAAGATATCGTCCGAACCGTTGGAAACATAGATGTTTTCCGGCTTAAGCCCGTATCTTTCGGCCAGTTTTGACCGGAGCAGCCGGCAGTCCGGATCCGGGTATAACCTCAGGTCCGATATCTCCTGCGTCGTAATGGCACTGAGGACCCCTTCCGGCGGGGGATAGGGGGATTCGTTGGTGTTCAGCTTGATGTATTCCTTGTCCTGAGGCTGCTCGCCGGGAACATATGCCTCAAGGGTCTTGTATTTCTCACTTAAAAATCTGCTCATATCATTTCTCCTTTGGGGACAGGCAGGTCGAATCACGGCGGCCTGCGCCAGGGTCAGGGCTGTCTGTTTTGCCTGCGGCGGCTTCACGGCCGGATCCTGCGTTCAGGCCCATGGACTCTGCCCGCACGGTCACGCTCCTGGCATGAGCATCCAGTCCCTCTGCCTTTGCAAAGGCGGCTATGTCGCCGGCCACCTGTGCCAGAGCGTCCGCTGTATAATATGTGTACTGGTATTTCTTTACGAAATCATCCACCGAAAGTGGGCTGGAAAATCTGGCAGTCCCTCCTGTCGGCAAAGTATGGTTGGGTCCGGCGAAATAATCGCCCAGAGCTTCCGGACAGTTCTTTCCAAGAAAGACAGAACCGGCGTGGCGTATGGAGCCCAGATAGTCAAACGGGGAGTCCACGCATATCTCCAGGTGTTCAGGAGCTATCTCGTTGACCACATCTATGGCAGATTTCAGGTCATCGGTCACTATGATCTTTCCGTTGTTTTCTATGGAAGCTTCTGCAATGTCACGGCGCGGCAGGGTCTTGAGCTGCTTTTCTATTTCAGCGGCCACCGCCTGGGCCAGCTTCATGGAATCGGTCACCAGGACGGCGCTGGCCATCTTGTCGTGCTCGGCCTGGCTGAGCATGTCTGCCGCTACGAAAGCCGGGCTGCAGGTGCCGTCTGCCAGCACCAGGATCTCGCTGGGGCCTGCTATCATGTCGATGGCCACCATGCCAAAGACCTGCTTCTTGGCCTCGGCCACAAAGGCGTTGCCGGGGCCGACGATCTTGTCGACTCTCGGTACTGTGGCCGTGCCGTATGCCAGAGCGGCCACTGCCTGAGCGCCGCCTATCTTAAATACTCTGTCTATGCCGGCGACCTTGGCGGCAGCCAGTATCACCGGATTTATGACGCCGCCCCTGGACGGGGTCACCATGACGATCTCTTTGACTCCGGCTATCTTGGCGGGGATGGCGTTCATCAGTACCGACGACGGATAAGAAGCTGTGCCGCCCGGCACATAAAGGCCAACCTTGTCAAGGGGTACTACTTTCTGTCCCATGACTATGCCGTCAGTCTCGCTTATGACAAAGCTGTTCCGGACCTGGCGGCTGTGGAAGGTGCGGATATTGGCAGCCGCCTTTTCCATGACTGAAATGAGGTCCTTATCGACCGCCTCCATGGCTAAAGCCCATTCATCGTCGGAAACTTCAAGGGGCATGAGCTGGTCGAAGCCGTCGAACTTCGCGCAGTATTTTTTCAGGGCGGTATCGCCGTTTTCCGATACATCTTTGATGATATCTCTGACGATGCCGCTCACATCATCGGCGGCGGTGCCCCGGTCAAAAATTTCCGAAGCAGGCACCTGGCCGTATTTCATTATCTTTATCATCTGGATTTCTCCTTTGCTATGTGTTTACCGGTATGACCGGAGGTCGTCCGCCGGCTGGATCTTATAACGGGCGTCTGACGGCCGCCGGGAATCCGGCCGGTTTAGTCTGCCGGCCGGCCAAGATCAGCCTTTTGAGATCAGTCCTCTCAGGTCGGCGCAGATTTTTTCTATCTTGCGGTTCTTGAACTTGAAGCTGACTTTGTTGGATATGAGGCGGGCGCTGATGTCAACGATGGTGTCTATCACCTCAAGGTCATTTTCTTTCAGGGTGGTGCCAGTCTCCACTATGTCCACGATCACATCGGAAAGGCCCAGGATAGGGGCGATCTCGATGGAACCCTGGAGCTTTATTATATCTATGTCACGGCACAGGTTGCTGTAATATCCTGCGGCTATGTTGGAAAATTTTGTAGCCACTTTCAGGGTGCGGCCTGTGTTGTCGCGGAAATCTTTTTTCCCGGCCACGCACATGCGGCATTTTCCGACGCCCAGGTCCAGCAGTTCGTATATATCCGGCTCGTATTCCAGCAGGATGTCCCTGCCGGCCACGCCTATGTCGGCGGCGCCTCTTTCCACATAGATGGCCACATCTGACGGTTTTACCCAGAAGTATCTGACGCCGGTTTCCTCCGACTCGAAGATCAGCTTGCGGCTGTCCTCTCTGATGGAAGGACAGGGATAGCCGGCGGACTCGAACATATCATATACTTTGTCGCCCAGCCTTCCTTTGGGAAGAGCGATGTTTATCATGTCTTTCATTTTAACATACCTCCCGGCGTATATTCCATAAGCTTTTTATACTTGAGCCTTTCGGGAAAAGTTTTCTGAGCCTGGACCGAATAGCCGCGGCTTATGAGGTCGCTGACCTTTTCGGCCAGATCGGCCGGGTCAAAATCATCGGAAGCGGCCGCCTGACCATAGAGCAGGAGAATGTCCACATCGTAATCGTCCTGCACATCCTCAAAGTTGTTGATAAGATCCATGTTGATGGCAAAGCCGATGGCTCCCGAATCGGAAGAAGCCCGCTTATCCATTTTTTCGAGGAGCTCGTCATACTGGCCGCCGGAAAGGACGCCTGACGGTATGCCGTCGATATATCCTCGGAACATGACGCCGTTGTAGTAGCTCATGTCGTTGACCAGAGAAAAGTCCAGGTGTATGCCGTCCAGCTCCTGATCTTCCAGGATACCGCAGATGACCGAAAGTTCTTCGATGGCACTGTCCATTGTCTCATTGAGGGAGACGGATCCAAGGGTTTTCAGGACGCTTTCCGGGGAGCCGTAAGTTGAAGCCAGGGTGATGGCCGTCTCCCTTAACTCTTCGTCAACGCCGATACTGTCAAAGAGGGTCATTATGCCGTGGCGGTTTTTCTTGCGCAGGAGGGAAAGGAACATTTCCTCGTGCTTTGGCCTTAGGCTGAGCTCTTCCAGAAAGCCGCGGATAAGCCCCATGTGAGACACATCCAGGATGTAGCGGCTCTGCTCCGGCTGCGCGGATGGGGATGCCGGCGTGTCTGGGGCCTGGCCCTGTGCGGCTTTGGCCTTTGCAACATCGGTCTGTGCGGCCGGCAGTGCTGATGGGTCTGCCTCCGGTGCCCCTCCGCTGAGGGTCGCAAGACTTGCTGCGGCAAGAATAAGGACCTCGGCGATTTGGTAGATATCAAGATCTCCAATACACTCAAGGCCCATCTGCATGATTTCTTTATAGGTTTTCGTACTCTTTGATGTCCGGTAGATATTTTCGTTGTAATAAACTTTCCTGACTACGCCGGGTATGTCGTTGTAATTTTTCACGATGGAAAGGGTCACATCCGGCTTGAGGGCCAGCAGCTTTCCATTGGTATCGGTGAAGGTGATTATCTTGTCTCCGGCGAGGAAATCCTTATTCTCAGCATACAGATCATATTCTTCAAATTTGTTCATCTTGTAATGGACATATC
>ERZ826764.3181-NODE-3181-length-13769-cov-4.450853_pt1 | contig 13769 bp, 8 predicted proteins | sample MGYA00519870_ERZ826764 | MGnify/ENA primary metagenome ERZ826764 (study PRJEB31778, sample SAMEA3449239) | human gut metagenome | biome: human gut; feature: human-associated habitat; material: faeces | place: United Kingdom | collected 2010/2012 ...
CCGCGAAGCTGATGCCCGACGTCTCGAGCGCCGCCGCGTCGGCGCTGCGCGCGTTGCTCTGCGGCGCGTCGCCCGCAAACGTCGCGGAGTCCTCCGGCCTGGCGTCGTCCTGCCAGGCGGCGATGACGTCCTCGCTATGTCCGATGTTGACGTACATGGCCTACATCGCTCGCCCTTTGGTTTCCTTGGGTTTGGAAGTGAACACCTTGTACGTCTCGGTGCCCTTGGGCCAAGAGTCTTTGAACGGCATGACCGACCCCATGACCGACAAGACGCCGTGGCCCTCGGGCGGGTTGACCGTGTAGCGCATCTGCCGCTCGGACATGTGCAGCCGCTCGGCGAGCTCCCTCGCGTCGTCGTGGGCCATGTTGTACATGGTGACGACGCCGGAGTTGTCCAGGGCGCGGGACGCCTTGGCGTTCTCGAGCACTGCCAAGACGTTCTGGGTGGCGCCCGTCTGGTACAGGTCGTACTTGCGGCCTTCCATCCACGCCTTCAAGAAATATTGCGCGGCGATCGGCCAGTCCATGAAGGTCTGGAACTCGTCGAACAGCACCCACGTTTCATAGCCCTTCATCTTGTTCATTACGGCTTGCCTCCAGAACATGTCGGTGAAGGCGAACAATGCGGGGGCCTTGATGATGTCGCCGGCGTTGCGGAACCCGACGCCGAACAGCCTGCAATCATCGTCGTCGAAGGGAGATCCGTCGCGCTGGCTGAACTGACCGCCGACTGCCGTAGTGGTCGTGAAGAGGCTGAGCGCCTGGGCGGCGTCGCGCGCGACGGGGACTTTCATGTCGCCCAGCTCATCGGCGAGCTGCGCGAGCACGGGGACGTCCTCGGCCCGGTGCGTGTCGAGGTAGCGGCCGTAGACCTTCGGTATGCAATCCTGGATGCAAGAATAGAGCAGCGTCGCCTCCTTCGCAGCCCGTGTGTCCTTGCCGTCCATGACCGCGCCCTTGTAGAGCATGCACTCCACCTGGCCCATGAGGTACTCCGCCTTGTCCGCGATGGCCTGCTCTACGTCCTCCACCTGGTCGATGTTGATGGACATGACATTGAAGTAGTCCTTCGAGCCGGCGCCGACCTCGAACCATTTACCGCCGAGGAGCTGAACGAACGGCTTGTATGCGAGCCCGGGGGACGCGATGTAGACCTTCGCACGGGGGCGTCGAAGCAGGATCTGCAGGTTCTCCCGGCACAGGCCGAACGACTTGCCCGAGCCCGTGATCCCGAACACCATCTGGTGCGGCGCGCCGAGCGCCGTCCGGTCGAGCATGATGAAGTCCTCCGACTCCGCGTCGACCCCCCAGTAGATACCGCCCGGATCCTGGTAGCGGCGCGACGTGAACGGGATGAGCGCGCCGACGTTGGCGGTCGTCATCGTGGACGGGGCGTTGATGAAGTTCTTGCCTATGGGAAGGGTCGCGTTCATGGCGTCCTTCTGCCGCTCGCGCCCCGACAGCGGCGTCGCGCTCACGCCCCACCTCCCGCAGGCCCGCTGCAGCTTGGGTATCTGCTCGAGCTTGAGGTCGTCGGGCGTCTCGGCGCGCACATGCGCGCTCATGGTCGTGTAGAAGAGCTTGTGGCCTCCGAACTGCACCTCTTTCTTGAGCTCCTCCGCGTCCTGGGCGCGGTCGACGTGCTTGGAGGTCATGTAGACGCCCGCCGGCATGTTCTCGCGACGCGCCTCCTTGGCACGGTCGTGCGTATCGCCCTCGACGGCGGCGATGTAGGCGTCGGTCGCCTTGCGCGAGCTCTCGGCCGACGTGGGCTGCATGTGGATGGTGAACATCATGTCCATGGGCGTCGAGGTGATGACGCTCACCATCCTGTCGTCTATCATGCCGGGCGACTTGCGCAGCAGCAGCGTCGAGGCGTAGAAATCGTTGCAGCGGTAGATCCCGCTGTCCTTGACGACCGAGGTGGTGCCGTTCGGGCGCGGCTTGAGGATGCGCGGCTCGAACGCGAGGGACATCGGGGCCACGGCGTCCTTGGTGGTGAGCCCCGTGGCCTTGCCGGTCTTGGTGTCGACGAGCGTTGCCCAGTCGAACACGAGGACGTCGGAGGGCCAGAACACGCCGGCCACTATCTCGAGCCATTCCGCGCCGCTCAGCACCGTCAGGCCGGATCCCATCGACTCGAAGTCGGGGCGTATGTCCTTGACCAGGCCGTCGAGGATGCTCTGGGCCTCGGCCTCGTTGTCGGCCTTGGTGCAGATCGTGAGCAGCAGGCGCGTCTCTATGTCCGTCTTGCCCTTCGACGCGCGGTCGGTGAGCACCTCGTTGACCTCGTCGCGCAGGCGGTCGAGCCCGTCCGGCTGGTGGGATATGAGCACCTCGTCGAGGATCGACCGGCGGCCGACGACGCGCACGATGACCGACCACTGCAGGTGCGTCGTCGGCTCGAACAGGTTGTAGACCCGCAGGAGCCGGACGTACAGCGCCTTCTTCTCGCTCTCGCCGAGGTTGCGGTAGTCCATGTTGTCCACGTCGCATGTTATCGAGTAGAGCCCTTTCTCGACCTTCACGACGCCGCTCTCGAAGCACTTCTCGTAGCGGATCGCATCCTGGGTGATCTTCGACAGGGGCTTGCCCTTCGCCTTGCGCCGCTCGTACTCGCGGCGCTCTCGCTCCCGGTTGCGCGCCTCGGCGAGCGCCATCTCGGCCTGCTTCACCGTCAGGCCCGCGACGTCCGGCATGGCAGCATCCGCCCTATCGTGCGCTTCGCGCTTTGCCGCGGACGTACTCTCGCTCTTTCTTCTCATGCTTGGCAGACTCCTTCCTCTCCCTGGGCGACTTCGCCGGCGGATCTTCCATCACCTCGTACTCGTCCTCGTCGTCGCAGCCGTACACGTATACGTCCTCCCCGCTCAACGCGGATGCGAGCCGCTCCCTCATGTACTCCTCCGGCGACTCGTAGCCGGGCGGGGCCTTGGTGTTGGCCACGTAAAAGAAGGGGAACGCCACCGCGATGGCGGGCATCACGCGGAAGAGCTCGGGCACGCTCAAAGGGGCGAACCAGAGCGCGCCGCCGACAACTGCGGCGAGGACGATGCCGATGCCGCCGTACTTGAGCTCGCGAGACGTGAAAGGCCCGAATGCCTTCCGCTCGTAGTCGAGCGGGTCGAGGTGGTAGGGGACGGTGAAGGACATTGCGGCCTCAGCTCATGGAGAGCATGAGGACGGCGCCGCCGCCTATAGCCGCCATGATGCCGCCGCCAACCATTCCGGCCAAGCCCGCCTTGGCCTTCGGCCCCTCCTCGTCCTTGTAGTTGAAGTAGTTGTAACCCCCTACCACCAAGATCGCGAAGCCCATGACCGTCATGCCGGGCCCCACGTATTGGGTGATCATGTAGTTGAAGCTTGGCCCGTTGACGTCCACGGCGTAAGCGGGCCTCGCGCTCGCGAGGCACACGGCGCCGGCCCCGAAGAGCGACAGCGCCGCCGCCTTCGCCTTCCCAAGCGCAGATGCCCTGTTCTTGGCCGTTTTCGAGGTTTGGTCTTTCATGTCCCGTTCCTTTCGAATATCATTTCCTTGGTCAAAGCCGCCTCGTTGCGGCCGTGATCGCTTCTCGGCCCCGGACCGTGGGAGACGGACCGGGGCCTTTCCATGTCGTCAAGCGGCAAGGGATGCCCGCACCCTCGCGTTGTGCTCCCTCATCTCCTGCAAAGGGAAGGGCCCTGTGACGGCCTCGCCCCTTCGGTCGGGCGCGAAGGGCGAGTCCTTGTACTCGTCCGTGTCCTGCGTGCGGTACTTGCCCACCATGAGGGGCTCGTCGCCCGCAAAGTGGACGATGCACTGCTCCCGCGGTATCTTGTCGACCTCGGCCTCGTCGAGCAGCGGGCGGCCGAGCGACTGGTACGACGACTGAGCGGAATCGTTGCTGCCCATGATCCGGGCGCTCACCGTCTCGCTCACCGTGTGCTCGTAGACCGTCTGGGTACCCAGGGACTCCGAGATGTACGCGCGGCTCTCCTTCGAGCGGCCGCCGCCCATGTAGACGATCGTGTCGCAGGCGTCGAGGATCGCGCCCAAGATGTTCTCGCCCCATTTCTCCTTCGCGAGATCCATGCTCTGGAGGCCCATCACTATCGGCATGTTCCTGGAGCGGGCGGTCATGAGGATCCTCTCCTTGTAGGGTATGTTGCCCATGTTCAACATCTCGTCGATGAACGACACGACCGGGACCGGGAACCTCTCCCCCGGCAGGTTGTCGGCTATGTTGTAGAGCGTGCGGAACGCCTGCTGGTAGAACATGGCCAAGACGAAGTCGAGCTGGCCGCCAGCATCGTCGGCCACGACAAACAAGTTGGTGCCCTCGAAGGGTATGCGGTCGATCTCCATCTCGTCGCGCCACATGAGCTCGCGGATGACGGGGAGGTTGAAGGGCATGAGCCTGACCGCGCACGACACCAGGATGGAGTTCATCGTCCGGCCCTTGCCGGCCAGCTTGAGGCCCTTGTAGGTGCGGCAAGCGTAGCTGTCCGGCTTCAGGTGCTCGATCAGCGCGAAGAAGCGGTCGATGGTCGTGGGAGCGTTCGGATCCTCGTCGTCGCTCGAAGCCTCGGCGGTGAGCAGGATGTCCGCCATCGTCGGTATGTTCACCTCGACGTCGAGCCCCGGAGCTATCTCCTTCAGCTCGCGCAAGCCTCCGATGATGGACACGAACACCGATTTCTCGGATTTCTCCCAGAAGTCCCCGTCGACGCCCTCATCGGGCTTGCGTCCTGTGGTGTTGCCCATGATGGTGTCGACGGCGATGAGCACCTCCAAATCGTTGCGCGTGTACTTGAGCGGGTTGTAGCCGTGGCTGTTGGACGGATCCTTGGTGTTGAGAACCTTCACCACGCGGTCGTGCCTCATGAGGTACGGCAGCATCCGCTTCACGGTCGTGCCCTTCGTGTCGCTCGTGATGCTCGACGGGTCGGTGGGCCGCCAGAACCGCAGGAGCGCGGGGACGAACAGATAGAACGTCTTGCCCGTGCCTGGCGGGCCGAAGCACATCACGTTGCGGTTGATCTCCACGAAGCCCTTCCGGCGCGTCCCTATCGCATCGGGGTCGAGGCAGAGCTCGACGCCCTGGGCGAGCGGTATGTTGTTCAGCGGGTTATCCGTGTCGGCGTGCCTGTCCTTCTCGTCCTCCTCGCCCCAGCGCGCGGTGCCGTGCTCCATGCCCGCCATGGTCGGCTTGTCGGCCTTCTTGCCGCCGAGCAGGTACACGAGAACGACGGCCGCCGGCCCCGCGAGCCCGACGGCCACGGCGGCCGGGTCGAGGCTCAGCGCCCAAGGGCTCCGCGCGAAGTCGAGCAGGGCTACCGGGATGCTCGTGAGCGCCGCCGCGGGCCCGCGCGACGAGGCGACGGGGATGACGTAGCCCGCCACATGGTTGACCGCAACGAACGCGACCAAGGAGATGCCGGCCATGAGGGCGATGAACCCCTGGCTCGCCTCCCGCTTGCGCGCCGTCGTTGCGACGGGCACCCCGTTTTTCCCGTTCTTGGCCATCAGCGCGCCGCGCCCTTAGATTGCACGGCCGCCTTCGCCCCGCGTTCCACGCCTTGCTGGCGCTTGGCCTCGAGCTGCGCCTTGATCATCTTCACGTCTTTGGAGCATGCCTGCAGGACGTCGCCGATCTTCGCGCCGTCCAGCTTTTCGGCGGAGCCGAACCGCTCGATGCTCGGCAGATCGAGCCCGTCAGGGTTCGTCATCTCCTCCAAGGAGCTTCCGATGTGCGCCTCGCCCGCATCGTCGGCCACTTCCGCCGACTTGGTGGCGGCGACCACCGTCTCTACCGTTTCCGACGGGCCGACGTCGCGCGGCTCGACGACGTAGTCCGCCTGCTCCACGGTTCGCTCCTGGCGTGCTGGGGCGTCGAGCTCGGGAGCGGCTTCGCCGCGCTCCTGTGCGGGCGCTTCGGGACGCGATCCCACGGCGACCTCGTAGCCCCTCTCGGCGAGCTCCCCCGCCGCCAGGGACTCCGCGTACTCCATGGCCTCTGCGAGGTCATCGAATCCGCGCTCGCCGAAATTGGGCCCGTCGGCGTTCCCCCATACCTCCCATCCCTCGAGGGACGGGTCGGATTCCACGACGGCCTTGGCGTACACCGACACGCCGACGACGGCTTCGGCGTCCCATGCGTTCGCGTACGCCTCCAGGCTGTACCTGCCATCGCCGACGTCGATCCACTCCGCCCTGATCGCCTGCAGGGCGTCGTCCCTCACCATCCCCGTCTCGGCGACTTCGCAGAACTCGTCCCAATCCTCGAAGCGCGCAGTGGTGAAGTCCTTGAGGTTCTCCTTCGACGATTTGATATAGCGGTCTGCGATGGCCTTGACGCCGGCGGCGTGCTCGGACGCGAAGGTGAGCGAAGCGGTTTCCGCCGCCTCGTCGAAGGACAGGGAGAAGGGGATGCCGTCCTCCTCCATTGGGCCTCCCATGATGTTCGCGGCCCGGTCCCACTCGACCGTGGTCATGGTCAGCGTGTAGTCGCCCGCCTTGCGCCCGTCGAGGTCGCGCGCGGCAGCTCCCTGGCGCGGGATCTCGACGTTCGAGCCGAGCTCGGCGGCCCTCTGCTCCACGAGCAGCTCGCCCGCCTGCACGGCCTCGCGCTCGGTGCCGTAGACGCCGTCGCCGAAGCGCTCCCCCGCCGCCTCGCCGTAAACGTGCCATCCCCCGTTCTCCGGGTACACGTGGGCGGCGGCCAGCACCTCGTCCTGGCCGGCGTTCCTCGCCTCGAGCGTCGAGCGGGCTCCCTCCCGTTTCCATACGCCCTCGGCGGGAGACGGGAGGTAGCCCGCGACGGCGCGCGCGACGTCCTGGGCGCTCTGGGGATGCCCGTACGCCTGGTCGAGCTCGCACAGGGCGCGCTCCACCATGCTCGCGTCCTTCGCGTTGAACTTGACGACGTAGCCGAGGTTCTCCGGGCGGCGGGCCACCTCGAAGTAGACCCCCATGGCTGCGAGGTCGGCGCGCATCTTGTTCACGGCGGCCACCTCCACGGTGGACGCCACCTCGAAGCACTCGTTGAGCGAGCAGCCGCGCCAGTCCCGCAGCGTCTCGTAGTAGACGTTGTCAACGGATTCCGGGTGCATGGCGTCGTACTTCGCGGCGTAGCCCTTGGTGAGCGCCTTGAGCGTCTCGAAGTGCTTGGCGTCGCACGAGTAGACGAGGCCGCCGTCGGCCTGCGCCACGTACTCGGCCCCTATGCCCGCCGCGGCGAGGTCGGCGGCGAAGCTCGCCGCGTCCTCCGGGGCTATGCGGCCGCTGATCTTCGAGGGGTCGCGCCGGCCGTCGTCCCTCCCCTTCTCGCGGCGCTCGAGGGCCCACTTGATGAGCTGGTACATCAGCTCGGCCATCTCGTTCGCACCGTTGAAGATGAACCGTACGACCTCTTCCTCCGATGCCATTCGCTACCTCCTAGCCTTGGGGGATTCGGCGACGAACTCGCATCCTGCCTCGGTCACCGTGTACCCGTTCTCCAACTGCGCGCCGTTCTCCGCATAGCGGCCGTTCACCTCGACCAGGCCGAGCTCTTTGAGGTAGCCGAGGACGACGGACACCGTTGTCGGGTTCATCTGCAGGTCCCTCACGAGCTTCTTCCGGCCGACGACGATCCTCCGCACGTCGTCGGAGTTGTCCAGCATGTAGCGGAGCATGTCCTCTGCATGCTCGGCCAGGGCCCTCCTCATGCCCCCTCCCCTTCTTCGCGCCTCGTGGCCCAGATGCCCAGCAGGACGGCGGCCACCGCGGCGAGGAGCATGGCCACGCCCTCCAGGGCCGGGACGCGGTCGCCCGTCGCGGTGAGCGCGCCACCGTTGCCGGCCGTGCCCGTCGAGAACCCGTGATAGGAGGATGCGAAGCCGAAGGTGTCGATGACCCGCGTGATCACGTTGTCATGCGCGTCGTCGTACAGCCCCTGCCCGTCTCTCCAGTTGCGGGTGATATGGCTCGTCACGCTGTTGGGGATGACCACCTCGCCGTTGCTGTTGTCCAGGGGCTCCGTTGCGTACACCAGGTAGCTCATGTCCTGCAGCGTGCGGAACCCTACCTCGACCGACCCGTATTCGAGCATGATTCCCGTGACGTATTCGCCGGCGGCGAGGCCGAGCCCGTCGACGTCGAGGCGCGTGCGGGCGCCGGCGGCGACGCCCTCCCTCCAAAGGCGCCACCCGACCGTGCCGATGCGGTCGGTTCCGTCGGCCATCTGGTTCGGGGGGTTGCCGGCGGTCGCGCTGGCGGTCGAGTACACGGCCGACGTATCGGTCATGTTCGTCCGGTACCATACGTTGACCAACCCGTCGGTGTCGCCATAGGCTGCAGGCGTCACCAGCGTGTCGAGCCTGATTCCCAGGTTGACGAACTCGCAAGGATCGACGACCGCGTACTGGTCTGCCCTCACGTTGGTGGAACCCGCGTCGAACGCGACGTCGTAGCGGTAGCGCTCCTTGCCCACGTTGTCGACGCGAACGGGTGCGCGCTCATCCGACTGGAACGCCGCGCTCGTGCGGTCGATGGTCGCCTTGCTCACGTTGCATTCGAGCGATATGGCCATGTTGCCGTACGTCTGCGTCTGCCGGACGTCGCTGTCCTTGTCGGCCTTGAAAAGGTAGCGTCCCCAGGTGGATCCCGCCGACTCCCACCACTCGGCGTAATCGGGGTTCGGCACCGCCTCGACCATCATGTACCAGCCGAACTCCAGGCCCTCGAAGATGACGGCGCCCATGTCGTCGGTCGTCCCCTCGGCGACCATCTCCCACAGGCTCCCGTCCACCTCGCCGTCGGGATCATCCGCGAACACGCCATGGAAGCCCTGACGGCCGCCGAACGTCGGGTCGGGCTCCCCCTCCCCGATCCAGCGGTACAGCCCGAATCCGGTCTTGCCAACCGGCTCGCCTGTGTCCTGGTCGACTTTGTGGGCCTCGATGATGCGCTTGTGGTAGTTCGTGTTCAAGAACACGTAGGCCGGCTCGCCTGCGATCAGGCCCTCCTCGTCGACGGAGAATTCGTAAACCTCCGGGTCGAGGATGTAGTCATCGCCTGTCTTGGTTTCCTGGCAGTAGTAGGCGAGCCCGTCGCCGTGGGGGATGCGCTCGAGGACGAAGCTGCCGTCCTCGCCGGTCGTGGCCGTGGCATCGTACGCTATCTCGCCCGCCGCGTCCTCGGCCCACACGTGCCACTCCGAGCCTGCATAGTCGACAAGCTCGCCGTCGATCAGCTCGGCCTTCTTGAGCAATATGAACGTGGTGGGCGCGTCGGCCGTCTCGAGCACGGTACGCGTCACCTTTACCTCTTGGCCAGCGTATGAGAGCTCGACCATGTGCGTCTCGTGGTCGATGGCCCAGCCGTCGGGCGTGGCCGTCTCACGCACGTTGTAATCGCCCAGGTACAGCTCATCCGTCTCGGCCTTGCCGTCATCGCCCGTGGTGACGGTGGCCACCACGTCGCCGGAGCTCGCATGCACCGTGCCGTCGGGGGTCACGATGTCCGCGGCTGCCGTCACCTCGTAGACCGCGCCTGGCACGGCGCGCCCGTCGGCCTCGTCGGTTTTGACGATTTCGATGACGCCCTTCTGGGGCGCGTCCTCCACGACGGCCCCGGCCCGCGTCACCGCGACCTCCTGGCCGGCGTATGAGAGCGTTACATCGACGGGCTCGCCGTTGAGCACGTACCCGTCGGGCGCGAGCGTCTCGACGATGCGGTAGCTGCCCAAGTACAGATCTTCGGCCGTTGCGGTGCCGTCGGCGGCCGTGACAATGTGCGCGGCGATCTCGCCGGCGGGCACGTGCACCACGCCGTCGCCGGTCTTGATGTCAGACGCGGCGACGAGGTCGAACTCGATGCCGGCAGCGGGTACGGGCTCGCCCGTCTCGGCGTCCACCTTCATCGCCTTTACAGAGCCCTTCTGGGGCATGTTGGCGTACTCGACCACAAGCGGATCATCCCAGTCCGTCGTGGTTGACACCGTGAAGGGCACGTCGGCATGGCCGAGCAGGTAGCCCTCGGGGGCGGACACCTCGCGAAGGTAGTAGGATCCGGCGTTGAGCTTCTGAGGCAGGTACACGCGGCCCGTATCGCCGACCGTGAGAGTGTCGTAGCTGATCGCCTCGGGATACGTCTCGTGCCACACAATGGGGGTCTTAGACGCATCGAGCACCTGCAGCTGCGTTCCCGCAACCAGCACGGGCAAGCCCGACTCGGCGTCCACCTTGACGAGCTCGACGCCCGCAGTGACGTACGTGTTGTTGGCGAAGAAGTGGTACACCTTCTTGTCCTCGCGGGCAGAGAACGTGAACGGCTCTATGGGATCGTAATTCGGCTTCGGCCCCGTCTCGATCACCAGGTAGTCATCGTAGGGCAACGCGCCGTGCTGATCGTCCGGTCGCGGGTTGTAGGACGTGTCCGCTATGCCGTTCTCATCGGTTACGATAGTGGCATAGGGCGCGGCTCCGTCGCGCACCGTGTAGGTTCCGTCGCCGTTATCCACGAAGTCCTTGGAGGCGTAGATGCTGAACTCGACCCCCGGCAAGGGTATCGCGTCGGCCTTGTCGCCCTCGGTGACGTCATCGCCTATCTTCGTGCCTACCTTGATGATGAAGCACTCCGCGGCCTTCACCTGGTCGTCGATGGCCTGCTCGGTGGTCGCCTCCACAACCTTGCCGTCCTCGCGGATCTCGAAGCGCCATACTTCGTCGGAGAGCAGGTAGCCCTCCGGCGGGACGGTTTCGCGCAGCTCGTAGGTGCCGTAGGGCAGAAGGTCGCTCGCGGTCTGCGCCACGCCGTCGGCGCCGGAGGTGATGGTGGCCACGTCCTTGCCCGGCTCGTATGTGACGCCTCCGACCACGACGGGGTTCTCTGATGCATTTTTGATGGCGAAGGTCGCGCCTTGCATTGTTCCATCGCCCTGCGCGGTCGCGCTTTGGTAGTAGCCATCGAGCTTCGTCGTCTTTACGCCGCCGCGGATAGAATCGTCCAGGAATTGATGCTCATTCCAGACCTCAGCCGGATTCCCCTCAATACCCGACATTGTAATGCGCTGCACGAATACGTCGTTCGGACGCGCCGCAGAGGACAGCACGTATCCCTCCGGCGCTTTAGTTTCCTGGACGGTCACAGTGCCTAAAGGAAACGTCGGTGTGCCAGCAGCGCCAATATAAAACGGGTCGCCGGATACCACATACGATGAGTCAAAATAGCAGAAACCGTCAGAATCCGTACGCATAACCCACGTGCGCATAGGGCTTATCCCTTGTGCAGCTGGATCGGAAGAATAGTAACCCGCATAGTATTTTACGGTGAATTCCGCTCCTCCGAGCGTTCCACCCCCTTGAGCGGTGCCTCCGGTCAACGGGTCTGCCTTATGAAGCAACGCACCTACCGGATCGTCGTACGGCACATCAGACGCTCTAATAACAGCATTGCCTGATACATCGAAGTAATGTCGGCTAGTATCTTTAAAGAAACCCGTTGGTGGTTGCGACTCAACGCAATAGTAGTTGCCATAAGGCAGGCCGGAGGCCGATGCGTAACCAGATGCATTAGTCGTCAATGTCAGTACATAACCGTCATCGTTTGAGCGGTAAACATCGTATTTTGCACCAGAGAGACTGTAAACCGGGTTGCCGTTCGTCATATCAGGCTTAGTTGAGCTCTTGTAGAGCTCAACAGATCCTTTCGGCGTCCAGTAGAAGTTCCCTACCCGCTGGCACGGATAAGGCGCTAAAGATCCTGGATTCTTATTTGCCCCGGTTGTGTCAAGCGTCACATTGTAAGCACGAGCTCCAGAATCCCAAACCCCTGTGAAATTATAAGTGCCATCGGCTGGCGCCGCTTGTCCATAGTCCATGCAGTGGCCAATCAAATACTGGCCGTCGGGCATGGTTATACCGAACCGGTTGTAATGGTCGTTCGTCGGCCCAGGGTTGAGACACACCATGCTTGCGGTGCCACTTATGGTCGATAGGTCACGCGCGATCGACCCCATGACCGGTGGAGCCTGACTGGCCAACAAAAGCGGATCTACAGGCTGCTCGGCTTCCTCTTCAACGTCAGAGGCCTCATTTTTTATAGATTCCGAATCTTCATCCGGCTCTTTCGACACGGGGTTTTCTTCCTTTGGGTTATCAGGCTGCGTTTCCTGATCAGGGGTAACTTCCTGCTCTAGCCCATCCCCCTTATCTGCCATCTCCGTACTTGTGTTAGATTCCGAGATTACCGGCTGTGCCTCGCTATTTGCATGCCCGAAGGCTTCAACATCTTCAGAGACGGGAGCAGGATCGGCTAAGGCCAATCCCTGTGGTATCGCCAGCGTCACCGCTAGCATGATAGCCATCGCTGCGGACGGCAGGCGACGCAGTATGCCTCCTCCTTCTTTCAGCAAGTTGTCTATCATTGCCCTCTCCCATCTCGTTCGCCTTCGATTCTTCTATTTCCACTCCCCACAGGAGCAGTAGTAGCGGCCAGTGTTCACAGTCTCCGTCCCTACAGGAGACGGATAGGCGTTGCCAACGCCTTCCCCTGCTAGGGCATGGTTTTTCAGATGACCCGCTTCGTTTCCTTGAATATCAGCGCCGCAAATCCCACAGAAATTGTGGTAAATAGTCTTCTCTGTCGTTTCGGGAATCCAGTTATGGACATGCGCCGGAGGATCCGGCTCGGGAGCAGGAGCCGGCGCAGGGTCGGGCCCAGGAGCGGGAGCAGGAGCGGGAGCAGGTTCCGAGGAACCTCCCCCGGACGTCGATCCACCTCCGGTCCCCCCGCTTTGCACAGCATTACCCGATGTGGCAGGGGCGCTCTGCACGGCCGCCTGGGCGGCGTCTGACTTGCCTGCCGCTTCGAGGGCTGTTGCCGACGCCTCGACCTCTTCGGCACTCATGTCGGCCAGCGCTTTCGGCGCGAGAGTGATGTTGACGATTATCTTCTTTTCATCGGCTGAAACCGTCTCGAACATGACCATAGCGTCTTCGCGCTCGTTATCCCACTCAAGGCCAAGCGACCTTACGGTGTTGCTCGCGCTCGCAGCAGCATCAGAGGGGGCTTTAAGCTCGAAAGGCTCCCCTGCGGTGTAGGTTGATCCGTCTTCAAGCACGGGGGCTTTGGACACGGACACCTTGTAAGTGGCGTCCTTCACGAACTCATCGGCCTCTACAAGGACGATATTCTCGCCGCACTCGACCTCGCGCTCGATAGGTTCCATCTCTCCGTGCGGGGCCGCAGCTTCGACGCGCACTGTCGCCTTAGTCGCGGTATCAGTCCACCCTTCGGCTTCGATTTTGACCGCGAGGGAATACTTCTGGTCATTCTTAGGCGCAACCGTCTCTTGCTCCGGCTGGGATTTTTCGGGCTGGGGTGCCTCCGAGGGCGTTGCAGCGCCCACGATGCCCGCAATGCACAGCGCGATCACGGCAACGCCGAGGACGGCCGCTGCGACGATGCGGCGCTTGCGCTTGGGCGAACCCCCGCCGTCCACCGTTTCCCCTTGCGCAGGCTCGGACTCGATATCCTTCTCGCCCTCAATCGGCTCGGTCAGCCCTTCGATCTTCTCTTCCGTTTGATATTCCAGCTTCTCGGTCTTTTCGTTTTCGCTCATGTCCCAACATCCTTTCGCCCGGTCTTATGCCCAGTCTGTTTGCCTAGCGCAGGGTTCGTATCCCTCCGATCGGCGGCCCCGATGCCGGGGGGCGCATGGACAGACCGGGCGGAGAGCCATGCGCACCCCGGCATCGGGGCCTAGTTCGTCATTCTTCTTGCAGCTTCGCCTCCCCACCCCC
>ERZ826764.3184-NODE-3184-length-13764-cov-3.054709_pt1 | contig 13764 bp, 10 predicted proteins | sample MGYA00519870_ERZ826764 | MGnify/ENA primary metagenome ERZ826764 (study PRJEB31778, sample SAMEA3449239) | human gut metagenome | biome: human gut; feature: human-associated habitat; material: faeces | place: United Kingdom | collected 2010/2012 ...
GGTTCCTGGTGGGGGGGATCTGTCTGCTCCCTGTGGCGGGGGGGACCCTGCGGCGGAAGGGGATTCGCCTGACCAGGCGGGACGTGGGGACCTTTGCTCTGACAGGGCTTTTTTGCGTGCCGTTGTCCATGGTCCTCTATCAGCTGGCCATCACCCACGGGCAGGCCAACGTGGTGGCGGTGCTGTTTTCCGGCAATCCGATCTTTGTCACCCTTCTGGCCTTTCTCCTTCTCCATGAAACCATTGCCTGGAACAACCTTTTGGCTCTGGTCCTGGAGGTGCTGGGCATTGGGGCCATTGCCGGGTTGGGCGGCAGTGCGGTCAGCCTTTCCAGCGTGGCACTGGCGGTGCTGGCCGCGTTTATCGCGCTCGGTATCGTGTTCGACATGGTCGGCGTGGCCGTGACGGCGGCCGATCCGCGCCCGTTTCACTCGATGGCCGCCCACAAGGAAAAGGGTGGCAAGGAGGCCATCCGCCTGTTGAAAAACGCCAATCAGGTCAGTTCCTTCTGTAACGACGTGGTCGGCGACATCTGCGGCATCGTCAGCGGCTCGACTGCGGCGGTCATTGTCACGCAGCTGCAGCGCGATCTCAGCACGCACTCGGTGCTGCTGTCCATCGGCATCACGGCGCTGATCTCCGGCATCACGATTGGGGGCAAGGCGCTCGGCAAGACCGTGGCCATCAACGACTGCACGAACGTCGTCTACCGCGTGGCCCGCGTGATGCATACTTTACATCTTTTCCGCTGAATGGAGTGCGATTGATTTGATTCTGGAACAGATCCAGACCCCGGCCGATGTGAAGCGGCTCAATAACGACGAGGTGCGCCGGCTCTGTCAGGAGCTGCGGGGCTTCCTCATCAGCCGCGTATCACAGACGGGCGGGCATCTGGCTTCCAATCTGGGCGTGGTGGAGCTGACCGTGGCCATCCACCGCGTGTTTGACACGTCGCGGGACCGGCTGGTCTTCGACGTGGGCCACCAGTGCTATGTACATAAGGCCCTCACCGGGCGGCAGGCGCTCTTCGAGACGCTGCGCCAGTTCGGCGGGCTTTCGGGCTTTCCGAAGCCCTATGAGAGCGAGCACGACGCGTTTATCGCCGGGCACGCGTCCAATTCCGTGTCCGTCGCGCTCGGTATGGCGCGGGCACGCACGCTGCGCCATGAGGACTACAGCGTCCTGGCGCTCATCGGCGACGGCGCGATGAGCGGCGGGCTGAGCTTTGAGGGACTCAACAACGCGGGCGCGTCGCAGGAGCCGCTCATTGTCATTCTCAACGACAACGGCATGTCCATCAACCCCAACGTGGGCGGCCTTTCGCGGCATCTTGCGGGACTGCGGACGAAGTCGGGGTACTATCAGTTCAAAAAATGGTATCGTGATGCGCTGGAGCACACACAGGCAGGACAGAAGGTCTATGAGCTGAGCCACGATGTAAAGACGGCGCTGAAAAAGTCCATTTTTCCGAACAGTACGTTCTTTGAGGACATGGGCTTTACCTATATGGGGCCCGTGGACGGGCATGACGTCCAGAAGCTGACGGATATGCTGACGTGGGCGCGGGAGCTGCGCTGTCCGGTGCTGCTGCATGTGCAGACGGCCAAGGGGCGCGGCTGCCGCTTCGCGGAGCAGGATCCCGGCCGGTTCCACGGCGTCGAGCCGTTCGATCCGCTGACGGGCAGGAGCAAACGGCCGTCTCGGCCGTCATTTTCCTCCGTGTTCGGTTCGGAGCTGACGGCGCTGGCACAGGAGGATCCGTCCGTCTGCGCCATCACGGCGGCGATGGAGTCCGGCACCGGGCTGACGCCGTTTGCCAAGGCGCACCCGGAGCGTTTTTTCGACGTCGGCATCGCCGAGGGGCACGCCGTCGCGATGGCGGCCGGTATGGCCAAGCAGGGGATGCGCCCGGTGTTCGCGGTGTATTCGAGCTTCCTGCAGCGCGGGTACGACATGCTGATCCACGATGTTTCGCTCGACGGGCTGCATGTGGTGTTCGGCATCGACCGGGCGGGCCTTGTCGGCGCGGACGGCGAGACGCACCACGGCTGCTTCGACGCGCTGTACCTGCCGCAGGTGCCGGGGATGACGGTTTACTGTCCGGCAAACTTCGCCGAGCTGCGGCGGATGCTGCGCCGCGCGCTCTATGAGACGGACGGCCCGGTCGCCGTGCGCTATCCGCGCGGCGGTGAGGGCGCGTATTACACCGGCTGTGGCAGCGACGCGCTCGCGGACTGTCTGCGCGAGGGGACGGACTGTACGGTTCTGAGCTACGGTGTGCTGGTGAACCACGCGCTTGAGGCCGCGCGGCGGCTGGAAGCAGAGGGAATCTCCGTGCGCGTGGTGAAGCTGAACCGGATTGCGCCGCTTGACGGCGGCGAGATTGCGGAGGTGCTCCGCGGGACGCGGCGGCTGGTGGTGCTGGAGGATTGTCTGGCGCGCGGCTGCGTGGGCGAACGCGTCGCGGCGCTGCTGGCCGAGACCGGGGAGGAGCCGGAGCGGCTGGTGCTGAAAAACGCGGGCGAATCGCTTCCACCACAGGGGACGGTGCCGCAGCTGGAGCACGCGCTGGGGCTGGATGCCGACGGCGTCGCCGAATCGGTCAAGGAGGTGCTGCATGAGCAATAAAACGAGACTCGACGTGCTCCTTGTGGAGCGCGGCTTCGCGCCGACGCGCCAGAAGGCGCAGGCGATCATCATGGCCGGGAGCGTCTTTGTCGCCGGCCAGCGGGTGGACAAGCCCGGCACCGCCGTCGCGAATGAAGCGGAGCTCGAGGTGCGCGGCCACACGCTGCGCTACGTCAGCCGCGGCGGCTTAAAGCTTGAAAAAGCTATGCAGCTGTTTCCGATCAAGCTCGAAAACACCGTATGTATGGATATCGGCGCATCTACGGGCGGCTTTACGGACTGCCTGCTGCAGAAGGGCGCGAAGAAGGTCTTCGCCATCGACGTTGGCTATGGCCAGCTTGCCTGGAGCATCCGGCAGGACCCGCGCGTGGTGTGCATGGAGCGGACGAACATCCGCTATGTCACGCCGGAGCAGCTCGGAGAGCCGCTGGACCTGTCCGTTGTGGATGTTTCCTTCATTTCCCTGCGGATCGTCCTGCCCGCCATCCGTGCACTGCTGAAGCCGACGGGGCAGATCCTCTGCCTCATCAAGCCGCAGTTCGAGGCCGGCCGGGAGAAGGTCGGCAAGAAGGGCGTCGTCCGCGACCCGGCCGTCCATGAGGAGGTCCTGCAGAATTTTCTGGCGCTGGCTGCGGAGCTGGAGCTGACCGTCCGCAACCTGACGTTTTCCCCGGTGCGCGGCCCCGAGGGCAACATTGAATTTCTCGGCCATCTGAGCATGGAGCCGCAGGGCGGCATCACGCCGGATGTTCCTGCGCTCGTTGCACAGGCGCACGCAGAACTCAGGGGATAAGCTATGAAAAAGATCGTCTTGACGCCGAATCCCTACCGGGACCGGAACTTCAAATATGTCACGCTCGCCGATAAGCTCCTGCGCGAGGCTGGGCTGGAAACGCGCATCTGCCTCGCCTTCGATGTGGACCGCAGCTTCGAGCTGCCGGACAATGTTGTTCTGACGGAGCTGAACCATGAGCTGCGCGATGCCGATCTACTCGTCTGCTTCGGCGGCGACGGCACGATCCTCCATGCCTCCAAGGCTGCAACAAAGGCCGGAATCCCGGTCCTCGGCGTGAACATCGGCACCATGGGCTTCATGGCGGAGCTGGAGAGCAGCGAGCTCAAGGAGCTGCGCCGCCTTGCGGATGACGATTTCTCCGTCGAGCCGCGCATGATGCTCCATGTCCGCGCGGAGCACGAGGGACGTGTCATTCTGGAGGAGGACGCGCTGAACGACGCCGTCATCACGAAGGGCGCGGTCGCCCGCGTGGTGCAGATGTCCGTGCAGGGCGACGGCGTGGATATGATGTCCTTCAGCGGCGACGGACTGATCGTCTGCACGCCGACCGGTTCCACGGCCTATTCCATGTCGGCTGGCGGCCCGCTGGTCGAGCCTGCTGCACAGAATATTGTGCTCACGCCGATCTGCGCCCACGATATGCAGACACGTGCCATCGTTACGTCTGCAGACCGCGAGATCACGGTGCAGCTTGCCCGCACCGGCCGCAAAAACGCCTTTCTTTCCGTGGACGGCGGCAAGGCTGTCCGCCTGAGCAGCGGCGATCGCATTACCATACGCCGCTCTGAGCATGTCACACGGCTGCTCCGCCTGACCGGACGCAGCTTTTTCGAGATCATACAAAATAAATTCAGGTAGGTGGGAACCATGAAAAACGATCGTCAGAAAAAAATCATCGAGCTTGTGGAGAACCGGTGCATCGAAACGCAGGAGCAGCTGCTCGATCAGCTCCGCCAGTGCGGCTTCCACAGCACCCAGGCCACCGTTTCCCGCGATATCAAGGAGCTGCAGATCGTAAAATCCCTCGACGGCATGGGAGGCTATCGCTATTGCCTGCCGCACCGCGTGGAGGGCGAGAGGTTTGGCGCGCGCTTCCGCGTGATCTTCCGCGAATGCGTCACGAACATCGACTACGCCCAGAATATCATCGTCATCAAGACCATGCCTGGCCTCGGCGCAGCTGCGGGCGCGAACATCGACTCACTGAAGATGCCGAATATGGTCGGCTCGCTGTCCGGAGACGATACGACGCTTGTCATCATGCGCGACAAGGAATCTGCCGCGGAGTTCTGCCGCGAGCTGCACCGCATGCTCGAGTAAGGAGCCGCCATGCTTCGCCTGCTGCACATTGAAAATATCGCCGTGATCGAGCAGGCGGATATCCTGTTTGAGCGCGGCTTTAACGTCATGACCGGCGAGACCGGCGCGGGCAAATCCATCGTCATCGACGCGATCTCCGCCATTCTCGGCGAGCGCGCCTACCGCGATATGATCCGCACCGGCGCGGCGCGCGCCGCTGTTCGCGCCATTTTTGACGATGTGCCGGAGCTTGCGTGGTTTGCCGAGAACAGTGTGCCCTATGACACGGAGGTCGTCGTACAGCGTGAGATCTATCTGGACGGAAAGAATCTCTGCCGCGTGAACGGCGTGGCCGTCACGGTCGGCATTCTGCGGAGGCTCGGCCTTCAGCTTATCAACATCCACGGCCAGCACGACTCCGCAGCGCTGTTCGATGAGAACTACCATCTGACATTTCTGGACAGCTTCGCTGCCGATGCGCCGCTGCTGGAGCAGTACCGCGCGCAGTTTTCCGCCATGCAGAGCCTGCAGCGTGAAATGGCGCACCTGCGCATGGACGAGAGCGAGAAGCTTCGCCGCACGGAGACGCTGCGCTATCAGATCGATGAGATCGAGCGTGCGGCTCTGAAGCCGGATGAGGACACGCAGCTCGAGGCCCGCCGCCGCCTGCTGCAAAATGCCGAAAAGCTCTCGGACGGTCTGCGCGATGCCGCCGCCTGTCTGGACGGCGGGGACGAGGCGCAGGGCGCGGCGGCTCTCCTGACGCAGGCAGAGCGCGATCTGGCGCACAGCGCGCGCTTTGATGAATCGCTGCAGCCGCTGCACGACACGATCGCGGACCTGATGTATCAGGCGCAGGATGCCGCCGAGCAGCTCCGTGACCGTCTGTACCGCCTGTCGTACTCCGCAGACGAGCTGGAGCAGCTTGAGGAGCGCCTCGACCTGCTGCACCGCCTGCGCCGGAAATACGGCGCGGACTGCGCGGCCATTCTGGACTACCTTGCCAGGGCAAAAGCGGAGCTGGAGGAGATCGAGTTCTCCGACGAGCGCCTGCAGCAGCTGGAAAAGCAGGTCGCCGCGGCGGAAGAGAAAGCACGGGAAACGGCGCTCCGCCTGCGCGAATGCCGGAAAGCGGCCTCAGAGGCCCTGACGGCGCGCGTGCTGGACGAGCTGTCCCAGCTGGATATGAAGAAGGTGCAGTTTGCCTGCCGCTTCACGGAGACAGGCCTGACACAGGACGGCATGGATGCCGTTTCGTTCTACATGTCCGCCAACCTCGGCGAGGCGCTCAAGCCGCTGAGCAAGGTCGCCTCGGGCGGCGAGTTGGCGCGCATCATGCTGGCGCTGAAAAACGTGCTGGCCGAGAGAGACCATGTGCCGACGCTGATCTTCGACGAGGTCGACACCGGTGTCTCCGGCCGGGCCGCTCAGCGTGTGGCGGAAAAGCTCCGCGCCCTGTCCCGTACGAAGCAGATCCTGTGCGTAACGCATCTGCCGCAGATCGCTGCGCTGGCGGACACGCATTTCCGCATCGCCAAGGCAGAGCACGACGGCCGCACGTTCACGAGCGTGACGCCGCTCGACTTTGAGGGGCGCAAGGCCGAGCTGGCCCGCATCATCGGCGGCGCGAGCATCACGCCGACCACGCTGCAGAGCGCGGCGGAAATGTTGGAAAGTCGGACTTGACAAAGCACCGGTTTTCTGTTAGGATACCCATAGAAAAACGCTGTGATGGAATGAAGTACCCTCGTGCTCCACGCGCAGAGAGCCGCCGGTCGGTGTAAGGCGGCAGGGAAGCGGGGCGAAATACCTTCCGGAGCGGCCGGCCTGAACCTGCAGTAGGGCCGGACGGGTGCGCCCGATATCGCGCAGGAGTGTGGCTGCACTCCCCGAGCCCGCCGCTGTGAAGCGCCGGGGATGACGAGGTGGTACCGCGTAGTTTTACGCCCTCTGTCCATTGGACAGAGGGCGTTTTTTATGACAAAAACAGGAGGTAATTATGAAACTTTATGACGAGCTTGTCGCCCGCGGCCTCATCGCGCAGGTGACGAATGAAGAAGCAATCCGCGAAATGATCGACAACGGCAAGGCCACGTTCTATATCGGCTTTGACTGCACGGCAGACTCCCTGCATGTCGGCCATTTCATGGCCCTGTGCCTGATGAAGCGCCTGCAGATGGCGGGCAATAAGCCCATCGCCCTCATCGGCGACGGCACGACGATGATCGGCGACCCGTCGGGCCGCACCGACATGCGCCAGATGCTCACTGAGGAGACCATTGCGTATAATGCGGAGTGCTTCAAGCGCCAGATGGAGAAATTCATCGACTTCTCCGACGGCAAGGCGATCATGCTGCGCAACTCTGCCTGGCTGAAGCCGCTGAACTATATCGAGCTGCTGCGCGAGGTCGGCGCCTGCTTCTCCGTCAACAACATGCTGCGCGCCGAGTGCTACAAGCAGCGCATGGAGAAGGGCCTGAGCTTCCTGGAATTCAACTACATGATCATGCAGAGCTACGACTTCTACTACATGTTCCAGCACTACGGCTGCAACATGGAATTCGGCGGCAACGATCAGTGGAGCAACATGCTCGGTGGCACGGAGCTCATCCGCCGCAAGCTCGGCAAGGACGCCCACGCCATGACCATCACGCTGCTGCTCAACTCCGAGGGCAAGAAGATGGGCAAGACAGCCAAGGGCGCAGTCTGGCTCGATCCGAACAAGACAACGCCTTTCGACTTTTTCCAGTACTGGCGCAATATCGACGATGCCGACGTCATGAAGTGCCTGCGCATGCTGACCTTTCTCCCGCTCGAGGAGATCAACGCCATGGAGGGCTGGGAAGGCAGCCAGCTCAACAAGGCCAAGGAAATTCTCGCCTATGAGCTGACGAAGCTCGTCCACGGCGAGGAAGAGGCCAATAAGGCCCGTGATGCGGCGAGGGCTCTGTTCCTCAGCGGCGCGAACGATGCCGATATGCCGACAACGGAGCTGACGGAGAGCCAGCTCACGGATGGCAGGATCGGCATTCTGGACCTGATGCTCGCCTGCAAGCTCGCGCCCACGAAGTCCGAGGCGCGCCGTCTCGTCCAGCAGGGCGGCGTGTTCGCTGATGACGAGAAGGTTGCATCCATCGACGTTGTCTTCACGGGCGAGCAGCTCAAGAACGGCGTCAAGCTCCGCAAGGGCAAGAAGGTCTTCCACAAGGCTGTTCTTGCATGCTGACGTTTCGCACTGCGGCGGAGCCCGACTTTGAGCATGTGAACCGGCTGGCCCGGCAGGTGCACGAGCTGCACGTCTCGCTGCACCCCGATCTCTATCGCTCCGTCAAGCATCCCATCTCCTGTGAGGAATTCCGGGAGATGGTGGAGCGGGATCAGCTCGTGGTGGCCTGCCGCGGGGAGCACATCGTGGCCTATGCCGCCTTTGCCGTGCGGGACTTTGATGGCGCGTCGATCCTGCCGCGCCGCGTGATGATGCTCGACGCGCTGTGTGTCGACGGCCCGTGCCGCAGGCAGGGCATCGCACATGCCATGCTCGAGGAGCTGTGCCGCCGTGGCCGCGCGCTGGGCTGTACGGACCTGCAGCTGGCCTGTGACAGCCGCAATACGTCGGCACTGGCCTTTTATGAAGCGCAGGGCATGCAGCGCAAGCTCATCCAGTTCCGCAAAAAGCTCTGACACGAAAAATCAGGGCGCATCATGCGCCCTGAAAAGCTTCGCAGAGTTCGCCGCCCGCAGGCGGCGCATCCAATAGGATCCTTTTCTCCGGCGGCGTGTACGTCGGAGAAAATACAAATCAGTCCGTTAGTGTGCGAATCGCCCGCTTTTGGCGGGCGATTCATGCGCGCAGCGGACTGAAATCTTTTTGTTGGAAAAGCCGAAAGGCTTTTCCAACAGTCGGTTTAAAGGCCCGTCATGGCTTCCAGAACGGCCCATTCTTCCATATCGAGGCCCTTGTTCATGCTGAGCGCCTCGTCGATGTCGATGTCGAAGATCTTGCCCTGATGTACGCCGACGATGCGGTTCGTGCTGCCCGCCGCAAGGATCTCCACGGCGCGATAGCCCATACGCGTTGCCATAACGCGGTCGCGGGCCGTGGGGGAACCACCGCGCTGCACATGGCCTAGGACGGTCACGCGCGGATCGAGCGCGATCTCATCGCGGATGCGGTTGGCGACGTCGAAGGCACTGCCTGCGCCCTCCGCAACGACGACCATATAGTGCGTGAAGCCGTTCAGACGGGCATTGCGGATCTTTTCGATGATCTCGGTGTCGAAGCTCTCCTTGCTCTCCGGCACGAGGACGGCCGTCGCGCCGACGGCAAGGCCGACATACAGCGCCAGATGACCGGCGTTGCGGCCCATGACCTCCACGACGGAGCAGCGCTCGTGCGATTGCATGGTGTCGCGCAGCTTATCGATGCACTCAATGGCCGTGTTGGCCGCCGTGTCAAAGCCGATGCAGTAATCCGTGCAGGCGATGTCGTTGTCGATCGTGCCGGGGAGACCGACGACGGAGATACCGTATTTTGACAGAGCCAGCGCGCCGCGGAACGTGCCGTCGCCGCCGATGGCGACAATGCCGTCCAGCCCGAGGAGCTTGCAGGTGCTGACGGCCTTCTTCTGGCCCTCCTCCGTGCGGAATTCCTCGCTGCGGGCGGTGTAGAGGATCGTGCCGCCGCGGTCGATGATATGTGCCACGCTGCGCTCGTCCAGACGGACAATGTCGCCGTTGATCAGACCGTTCCAGCCGCGGCGGATGCCTACGACCTCGATGCCGCGGTACACGGCGGCACGGACAACGGAACGAACGGCCGCATTCATACCGGGGGCGTCGCCGCCGCTCGTGAGCACGCCGATGCGCTTCACTGCATTTTTCTTGGTTTCACTCATATGATTACCACCAGTCTGCCGCTGACGCGGCACGAATTATCGACCCTATTTTACCGTATTTTTCAAAAAGCCGCAATAGGGAAATTCTTACGATTGTCCAAAAGCAGGCAAAAAGATCACCCTGTCAGTGAAGCTGCTCCGGCAGGAGCGTCGTATATACGGCGTCGCAGAGGGCAGCCACGGCCTCGCGGTCGATGGTGTAGTAAATGCGGCTCTCGCCCTTGCGGGCGCGGACGAGGCCTGCTTCAAGCAGCAGGCTCATGTGGCGCGAGATGGTAGCGGTCGTCAGTCCCATTTCCCGGGAAAGCTGCTGGCAGTAGGACGGCTGACGCGCGCAGCGGCGCAGCAGCTCGAACTTGCTCCGGTCCGCGACGAGTTTGAGCAGACTGCAGATGCCGTCGTCCGTCATCTGCAGGCGGTCGACGCGGAAGTTCTCGTGCAGCAGCACGCCGAGGTAGACCTGGCGGCAGTCACTGCACGCCAGCTCGTCATAGGTATAGATCATGTCGCCGCCTGCCACGAGGCTGAGGTTGATATAGGTGTCCATTTCGGCCAGCTGCATGCTCTGGTTCGTAAATCGCTCCAGCAGCTCCGAAAAGGCGTGTTTCGCAAAATACTGCTCCCAGTGGTCGTAGACCGGCTGCAGCTGCGGCAGGATCCGCGGCAGAATATCCTGCACCCGCTGCGCGGCAGGGCGCAGAAGGGCGGAAAGCTCGTCAAACATCGCAGAATAGTTCGTCAGCAGCTTATAAAGCCGCCAGCGGTACTGCTCCTCGATCATCAGACCGTCCAGCTGTTCGGACAGCGGCGGGATCGGCTGCCCTGGCTCCGCCGCATAGAAGCTGATGCCGCCGGAATTGATGTCCCGCAGGAGATAGGAGCCGTTCAGCCGCTCCTCGGCGGACTGCCGGGTGCGCTGCAGCGACTGCTCCAGATCGGTCGTGCGGATATCGAGGAAGCTGAAGATCATCAGCTTGGCAAGGCAGGTATTCTGCCACTTGCTCTCCGTCTCCCACTTGCGGAAGAACGTCTCCAGAGCCGGGCCGTCCTCCAGTCCGGTGCAGGCTGCCTCTGCCACCTTCGCGGCAAGCGCGCAGCTCTGCTCGATCTGCTCCCGTTCCGTGCGGGTGAGCTTGGAACCGAATTTTTGGAGCAGATCCCGCTTGCGCCCCTCGACGGACAGGCCGTTTACATGCTGATACAGGGCCTCGACGGTCTCATACAGCACTACAGGGGAGCGTAAAACGATCTGCTTCATGAGGCATTCTCCTTTCTTGGAAGCGCCCCCGGCACAGCAGGGCCATGCCGGGGGCTCTATGTGTTTATGTGCCCATTATATCATATGCTTGCGGGAAATGCCACGTTTATTTCTCCACGACAGCCGCGAAGCGATGCAGGATAGCGGCAGCCTGTGCGCGGCTTGCCGTTGCCTTCGGCATGAGATCCTGTCCGTCGCCCTTGACGAGCCCGGCCTTCACGGCCCAGCCCATGGCCTCGCGGGCATAATCGCTGACGCTGGCAGCATCGCGGAAGGCATCGAGCATTCCGGCCTCGGTCTTCACGCCGCAGAACTTGGCATAGCGGAAGAAGATCGTGACCATCTGCTCGCGCGTGACGGCGGAATCCGGATCAAACGTCCCGTCGCCCATGCCGAGCACGATGCCGTTCTCGTTGGCCCAGGCAACAGCCTTGGCATAGTAGCTGTCAGCCGCGACATCGCGGAAGTTTGCCTCTGCCTTCGGCTCCGGAGAACCGACCATGCGGTACAGGACCGTGACGAGCTGACCGCGGGTGAGTGCCTGCTCCGGTGCGAACAGGCCGTTTCCGACGCCCTGGAAGATGCCGTTCTCCACGGCCCAGCGGACGTCCTCACAGAACCAGTCCGTCTCGGACACGTCGGCGAAGCTCAGCACGAAGCGGTACTGCGCCGTGACGGTGAGATCCTTGCGGATGTTCGAGAAGTCAGCATCCCAGCCGGTGAAGGTGTAGCCCTCGCGCGCCGGGGCCTCCGGTGCTGCGGCAGCCTCGCCCCAGAACACGGACTGAGAAGACAGCTCCGTGCCGTCATAGTCCACGAAGCGGACCGTGAACGACAGGCGTTCATACTGCGCCATGAGGATGCGGCTCTCGGTGACGTTCGTGTAGTCGCCGCTCCAGCCGGTGAAGGTGTAGCCCTCACGCGACGGTGCCTGCGGCGCTTCGGCGGCCTCGCCGTAGTTGACCTCCTGCGTCTTCAGGACCGTGCCGTCCCAATCCGTGAAGAAGACGGTGCAGGTCTTGACCGCATACAGGGCCGTGACGGTCATATCACAGGTGACGGCGGAGACATCGCCGCTCCAGCCGACGAAGGTATAGCCCTCGCGTGCCGGGGAAGCGGGCAGCTCCGCAGCCTCGCCATGCAGGACGGTCTGGACGGAGAGCTCCGTGCCGTCATAGTCCACAAAGCGGACGGTGTAGGAATTCTGCTCGTAATTTGCCGTAATGGTGCAGTCGTCGGTGATGTTTCTGCCGTCGGCGCTCCAGCCGGTGAAGTGGTAGCCCTCGTGCCACGGTGTGGCCTCCGGCAGAACGGCATCCTCGCCGTATTCCACGGGCAGCGCGGCAAAGACATTGCCGGTCAGGCCGTCTGCAAGGCTGACGGTGTAGGTGTTGCGCGCAAACAGAACAGTGACCGTCGTATTGCTGCGGATGTGCTCAAGCGTGAGCGTGTTGTCCTCGCAGGCGGTGATCTCACCGTTTACGAGCACGCGGTCGGTGTGATAGCCCTCGTTCGGCTGGATCGTGAGCTTCAGCTCGCCGTCATAGAAGCAGGCCGTCTCGCCGAGCGGATCGACGGTACCGTTCTCTCCGGCGATGACGTTGACCGTCAGCTTGTCGGACAGGCCGTCATACAGGGCCAGAACATCCATATCCTGCTGCACGTTCGACGTGTCGGCGGACCAGCCGGTGAAGGCGGCTTCCTCGCGCTGCGGCTCGGGCGGCAGCATGGCGGCATGACCTTCGGCAACGGGTTGCTCCAGCAGGACGCTGTGGTCGACATCGAGGAATCGCACGGCGTGGAACGTGGCCGGGGCGATGGGGTATTCGCCCCACTTGATCTCGCCGGACGGCGCCCACGTCGCAGCCTTGGCTGCGTCATAGTAGATGGTAAAATCGCTGGCAGTCTTGGCAAAGATGTTCGCGCCGACGCTGTCCGGACGGTCGCCGAGGAAGTAGGCCTCATGCATGCCCTTGCAGTAGTTGAACGCACTGGCATAGATCGACTGCACCGTGCTGCCGATGACGCAGCGCTTCATGTCCTTGCAGAAGCTGAAGGCATACTGGCCGAGCAGCTCGATGGCGGGCAGAGTCACGAATTCCAGACCCGTGCTGGAGAAGGCGTTTGCGCCGATGGCGCGCAGCGCGCCGGTGCCGGTGAGGTATGTCAGCGTGCTGAGATTGGCGCAGGCGTAGGTATCGATAAGCTGGACGGAATTGGCCAGGTCGATATGCTTCAGCGCCTTTGCCGTGGAGAACGCACGCTCCTCGAGCTTTTCGACGCCCGTCAGGCGGATATTCTCGAGGTACTTGCAGGAGTGGAAGGCATAGCTGCCGACGGTGCGGACAGTGTCCGGCGTCTCGTAGCTGACGTCCGTGAAGGCGCCGAATGCCGCGACGTAGGTGAAATATCTGTCCTCCCCGAAAACGCCGACGTCCCAGGCCAGGGGGCTGCCCTCAGCTATGCGGCGGGCGACGGCGGCCGGGTCGTTCTTGGGGAGCTTGAGCGTGGTGGCCACGTCGTTGGCTGTACCGAGGGGGAAGTAGCCTATCGGCGGCCTCTCCTCCGGCGCGAGGGACATGAGACCGGAGGTGACCTCGGAGAGAGTCCCGTCCCCGCCGAGGCAGCAGACGAGGTCATAGCCCGCGGAAAGCCGTGCCAGCTCTATCGCCTCGCCCGCACGGGTCGTAAAGCGGAGCGTAGGTTCGTAGCCCGCCGAGTGCAGGGTGTAGAGCGCTTCGCCCAGGCCCTGCTTGTACATGCCCCGGCCCGCTACCGGGTTTATTATGAAAAACAGCCGTTTCATACCGCACCTCACATGATGCTCAGGTATCTCTCACCCGTGTCGGGCAGGAGACAGACGATGTTTTTGCCCTGAAACTCCGGGC
>ERZ826764.3191-NODE-3191-length-13733-cov-45.592777_pt1 | contig 13733 bp, 9 predicted proteins | sample MGYA00519870_ERZ826764 | MGnify/ENA primary metagenome ERZ826764 (study PRJEB31778, sample SAMEA3449239) | human gut metagenome | biome: human gut; feature: human-associated habitat; material: faeces | place: United Kingdom | collected 2010/2012 ...
TTTAAAACCGGGCTCGAACAAACACGCCTATTGACAATGGCTTTCTCATATTAAAGGGGTCGCCGCCGCTAAGGCGTTGACCCCTTAATCCAAGCAACGGCGCTGCCCAGCTTTCCAGAACTTGGGCTGCCGTCGACACTATTCTACCCACGAATGACATTTTGAACAATCGGCAATGCCGCTCCAAAAGCCAGGCACAACTGGCACAACCTAGGCGGTCGCTGAATGTGACAAAGGGACTGCCCTTTGTCACATTCCAAATATTGCCTTTACGTGTTGATACACACGGTGTGCAATAATACTCGCACTGTGCAATAGCGTACAGTCTGAGTAACAAGGAGGACGCTTGTCCCAGCTCGAGAAATGTGATCGCCGGTCCCTTCGCTCGCAGCGCGCCCTTCGCCAGGCGCTTGCCAGCGAGCTTGCCGAAAGCGGCGACCTTTCGCGCATTAATGTCGCGTCGCTCACCGAGCGCGCTGGCCTTACGCGCCGCACGTTCTATTCGCACTACCGCGATATTCCTGACTTTATCAATCAAATCGAGGACGGCTTGCTAGCCGAGATCCGTGAGCGCATTGAGCTCATCACTGCAGCTCAACTGCCTGATCTTTATCACAACATCGATGAGCTCGAGCCGGCGCCCGGTTCGGTTGAGTTGCTGCGCTACCTTGCGGCCAACCGCGATTTGATCGGATCGCTGCTGGGCCCGGGCGGCGACCAGGCTTTCATTAAAAAGATTATCGACACCGCGCGTGAGGCCGTGGTGCCTCGTGCGCAGACGGGCATTTTGGGCCTGGCGCTGGGCACATTCTTTGACTACTACGTTACCTATGTCGTGAGTGCCGAGGTCGGCCTGATTCAGCGTTGGTTTGAGCGTGGGCTCACCGAATCGCCCGAGGCCATGGCGCGCATTATGACGGTTATCGCCTTTGTGCGTCCCGGCGACCTATATGGCCAACCCATCGATATCAACGTGCCGGAATACGGCTTGAAGCTATTGAACCTGCAGCTCGAGGACGCGGCCGACACCGCCGCAACCGTCGAGTCCAACAACTAAGAGGAGAGACAATGAGCAAACTCGTCGAGGGCATCAAGGACCGTATGGTCGCCGTCGCGCGTGAGGCCGCGCCCACCGTGGTGGACGCCGCGCAGAAGGCTGCGGCCGCGGCTGCCGAGAAAGTTGCCGAGGCAGTTGCCGATGCCAAGAACGCGGCAGGGGAGACGTCCGTCGCTAGCGAGCCCGCCACGTCCGCCGAGCCCGTAGCCGCCGCCCACGCCCCCGAAGGCGCAATCTTCAACCCCGAGAACGCTCGTGGCAACCTGCACCTGGGCATCGACGTGGGCTCCACCACCGTTAAGCTCGCCGTGCTCAACGACGACAACCAGATCGTCTACGCCAAGTACCAGCGCCACCACACCGACGTCCGTGCCTGCGCCCGCGACCTGTTCGAGGGTGCTGCGACCGTGTTGCCGACGGCCCAAATGACCTGCGCCATCACCGGTTCGGGCGGCCTGCTGCTGTCCCAGTGGCTCGACCTGGAGTTTGTCCAGGAGGTCATTGCCAGCAAGCGTGCCGTCGAGACCCTCATCCCGGCCACCGATGTCGCCATCGAGCTGGGCGGCGAGGACGCCAAGATCATCTACTTTGACAACGGCATCGAGCAGCGCATGAACGGCACCTGCGCCGGCGGTACGGGCGCGTTCATCGACCAGATGGCAACCCTGCTGCACACCGATGCCAGCGGCCTTAACGAACTCGCGGCCAACGCCACCACCATCTATCCCATCGCCAGCCGCTGCGGCGTCTTTGCCAAGACCGACGTCCAACCGCTGCTCAACGAAGGCGCCCGCCCCGAGGACGTGGCTGCCTCCATCTTCCAGGCTGTCGTGACCCAGACCATCTCGGGCCTGGCGTGCGGCCGTCCCATCCGCGGCAACGTCGCCTTCCTGGGCGGCCCGCTGCAGTATCTCTCCGAGCTGCGCCACCGCTTCTACCTCACGCTCAACCTGGACGAGGAGCACCGTATCGTGCCCCAAAACGCTCACCTGTTTGTGGCGAGCGGTGCCGCCATGGCGCACGAGTCCAACAAGCTCAGCACGTTCCCGCAGCTCATCGAGGCCATCGACAGCTTGGGTGACACGCAGGGTGCCGAGGTCGAGCGTCTGGATCCGCTTTTTGCCACCGACGAGGACTTTGCCGAGTTCAAGAACCGCCACGACACCGAGGTCGTCCCCAAGGGCAAGCTCGAAGGCTACACCGGCCGCGTGTTCATTGGCATCGACGCCGGTTCCACCACCATGAAGGCCGCGCTCGTGGGCGAGGACGGTCAGCTGCTGCACACCTGGTACGGCAACAACAACGGCGACATCCTGGGCACGGCCAAGGTCATCATGGCCGATTTCTACAACCACATTCCCGCCGGTTGCACCATCGGCCACGTGACTACCACGGGCTACGGCGAGGCGCTGCTCATCGAGGCCCTCAAGGCCGACTCCGGCGAGATCGAGACCGTCGCGCACCTGCGCGGCGCCAAGGCGTTCCTGCCCGGCGTCGAGTTCATTCTGGACATTGGCGGCCAGGACATGAAGTGCCTGCGCGTCAAGGACGGCGTCATCGAGCACATCATGCTCAACGAGGCCTGCTCGTCGGGTTGCGGTAGCTTTATCGAGAGCTTCGCCGTCTCTATGAACATGGACGTGCGCGCGTTCGCCAACGCCGCCATCCATGCCAAAGCCCCGGTCGACCTGGGAAGTCGCTGCACGGTCTTTATGAACTCGCGCGTCAAGCAGGCGCAAAAGGAAGGCGCCACGGTGGGCGACATCGCCGCCGGCCTGTCCTATTCCGTCATCAAGAATGCCCTGTTCAAGGTCATTAAGCTGCGCGATCCCAAGGAGATCGGCAGCCAGGTAATCGTCCAGGGCGGCACCTTTATGTCCGATGCCACGCTGCGCGCGTTTGAGCAGCTCACCGGCGTTCATGCCGTGCGTCCCGACATCGCCGGCTGCATGGGCGCCTACGGTGCGGCCCTGCTCGCCCGCGATCGCGCCGGCGCCGACGGCACCTCGACCATTCTTTCGGCTGAGGACATCGCGCACCTCACCGTGACGCAAAAGCATGTCCGCTGCGGCCGTTGCTCCAACAACTGCCAGCTTACCGTCAACGACTTTGGCGGTGGCAGGCGCTTCATTACCGGCAACCGCTGCGAGAAGGGCGCCGGCCACAAAAAGCAGAAGACCGAGGCCCCCAACCTCTTCAAAAAGAAAAACGAGCTGCTCTTTAACCGCGAGGTCCTGAGCCCCGACGAGGCCCCGCGCGGCACCGTCGGCATCCCGCGCGCGCTCAACATGTACGAGAACTACCCCTTCTGGCACGCGTTCTTTACGCGCCTGGGCTTTAGCGTGCAGCTGTCCGACCAGTCGAGCAAAAAGACCTACCAGGCGGGCATCGAGTCCATGCCGTCCGAGAGCGTGTGCTATCCGGCAAAGATGAGCCACGGTCACGTGATGAACCTTATCGACCGCGACGTCGACTTTATCTGGATGCCGTGCGTGCGCTGGGAGCGCAAGGAGGACCCGACGGCCGGCAACTGCTACAACTGCCCCATCGTTATGAGTTACCCCACGGCGCTGGCACTCAATATCGACGAGATCCGCGAGCAGAACATCGAGTTCCTGTACCCGTTTGTGCCCTATCACGACAAGACCGAGCTCAAGCGCCGCCTGTATCAGGTGCTCGCCGTCGACCGTGTGGCCGATTCGCAAGCCGGTCGCGGTCGCGTGCGTGGACCCAAGATCACGCGCTCCGAGGTCGATGCCGCCGTCAACGCCGCCTACGAGGCCGATGCGCGTTTCCACGAGGACATCCAGACCATGGGCGAGGAGGCCCTTAAGTGGGTCGAGGACCACGGCGGCCACGGCATTGTGCTCGCCGGCCGCCCCTACCATAACGACCCCGAGATCAACCATGCCCTGCCCGAGCTTATCTCGAGCTTTGGCTTTGCGGTCTTTACCGAGGATTCGCTCGCGCATCTGGTAAAGCCCGAGCGTCCGATTCGCGTCGTTGACCAGTGGATGTACCACAGCCGCCTGTACGCCGTCGCCCGTTTTGTGACGATGCGCAACGACCTGGACCTGATCCAGCTCAACTCTTTTGGCTGCGGCCTGGACGCTCTGACCACCGACCAGGTGCAGGAGATCCTGGAGGCCAGCGGCAAGATCTACACCGTGCTCAAGATCGACGAGGTGTCCAACCTGGGCGCCGCGCGCATCCGCATCCGCTCGCTCATGGCAGCGCTCAAGGACCAGGAGGCCGAGCGCTTGGCCGAGGCCACGGCCGCGGGCGAGGCCTACGAGCAGGGCGTTGCCGCACCGGTGGCGCCCTCCACGGATGCCCCCGCGTTCGCGAGCCGCAAGTACACGTTTGAGGCTCAGCGCGAGAGTGCTTCGACCGCGTGGCCCAAGGTGCCCTTTACCGAGCAGATGCGCGAGGAGGGCTACACCATCCTGTGCCCGCAGATGGCGCCGATCCACTTTGACCTGGTCAAAGAGGTGTTTCGCGGTGCTGGATACAACTTGGAGCTGCTGCCCTCGACTGACCACGATGCCGTCGAGGCCGGTCTGCGCTACGTGAATAACGACATCTGCTATCCGTCGATTCTGGTGACGGGCCAGATCATGGAGGCCATCGAGAGCGGCCGGTACGACCTGTCCAAGACAGCCGTGGTTATCAGCCAGACCGGCGGCGGCTGCCGTGCCACCAACTACATCGCGCTCATCCGCAAGGCCCTGCGCGAGAGCGGCCACCCCGAGATTCCGGTGATCTCGCTTTCGGCCGTGGCGCTCGGCGAGGACAACCCCGGCTTTAAGGTTACGCCGGCGCTGCTTAAGCAGGCAGTCTACGCGGTGCTCTTTGGTGACGTCATGATGCAGATGCTCTACCGCTGCCGCCCGTACGAGGCCACGCCCGGCGCCGCCAACGCGCTCTACGAGGAGTACATGGCGCGCGCCCGCAAGCTGGCGCCCAAGTTCAACCGCCACAACTACACCAAGCTGTGCCGCGAGGCCATCCGCGCGTTCGACACCATGCCGCTTGTGGGCGAGGGCACCAAGCCGCGTGTGGGCGTGGTCGGAGAGATCCTGGTCAAGTTCCATCCCACGGCCAACAACCACGTGGTCGATGTCATCGAGCGCGAGGGCTGTGAGGCCGTGGTGCCGGGTCTGCTCGACTTCTTCCTGTACTCCATGAGCAACGCCGAGCTGCAGAAGGACGAGCTAGGAAGCTCTGCCGCTACGCGTGCGGGCATGCAAGCGCTCATCAAGCTCGTGGACTGGATGCGTACGCCGGTGGAGGAGATGCTCGAGAAGTCCCGCCGCTTCGAGGCGCCCGAGCGTATCGGCACTATGGCCGACAAGGCCCGTACGGTGCTTTCGGTGTGCAACAACATGGGTGAAGGCTGGCTGCTCACGGCCGAGATGCTCGACCTGATCGACCATGGCGCGCCCAACATCATCTGCACGCAGCCTTTCGCGTGCCTGCCCAACCACGTGGTGGGTAAGGCAGTGATCAAGGAACTGCGCCGTCAGCACCCCGAGAGCAACATCGTCGCGGTGGACTACGACCCCGGTGCATCCGAGGTCAACCAGCTCAACCGTATTAAGCTCATGATCAGCGTGGCCAAGGAGAACATGCGCGCCGGTAAGGGCTTTAAGCTCGAGAAGGTGGCGCCGCTCGCGATGGACGAGGTCAGCGGCCAGATGCGTGCCCACGATGGCTGCGTGAGCTGCGGCTCGGTCGACGAGAGCGCCGTGGCGTCGGTCGCTGAGCGCCTGGGACGCGGTGTGAAGTAGCTAAATTATTCCGACGCTAACAGCGGCTTGCCGATATAACGTGTGAGGCGCGGTGGCGGCCATCTGGCTGTCGCCGCGCCATCTTTCTCTGGCTTGGTCTGGGGCGGTGCTGACAATGAATGGTGCGGTCAGTGCTCAGCTCAACCCGCTGAGAAGGTGGGGCTGAGCCATTTATTTCGGAAGTGGAGCACAGGCTTGCGGGTGGTGAGTGGGTCACTGATTTGGCAAGAGTCTGTCAGGCCCTCGTTGTTTTCTCTCGGAATACTTCAAAAAACATGGGCTGACCTACGCTTCTGTTTTGGCGGAATACGTTGCTGTTTTGCATGGAATTAGCATGCCCGTCATATTCAGCTGGAAAGGTCTCCTCTTTCAGCGCTTTTTAAACATCGAGAGAGCTGGCGTGCCTCAAGTTGAATGCAGCTTATCGCGTGATGAGTCTGCGCTTGGGTATCGTTTGAATTTGAAACGCAATAAAAAGGGATTGATATTCTGTCTTGTTCGCCTAGGCAAACGATTTTTGCTGGATAGCCTATCCTGATTTGAGACGCTTGTGAGGCTATGGTCAGAATAATCCCATGCTTATGAATCAGATAATCGGACAAATTTTGCTGGTCTGCTAAGTTAATATTCTGGTAGGAAGGGGAAAGGCCCAGATGGTTAAATACTGAGTTTATCCTCTTTCGACAATATCGAATGTCACAGGTGTTTGCAATTGGATATCGAGCCACCGCATTTAGATTCGCCGTTGCGTGACTAGCTAATGGGTGACTGCTTTCAACTAAGAGGTTGACTTCGGCATTCAATAAAAAATGTGATTCAAAAAGACTGGTGTCTACTTGTCCAGCGACAATTGCAATGTCGATTTGTCTGTCAAGTAGAAGGGATAAACACGTTCCGCCGTCGTCATATCTTGAAACAGTGAACTTACCGCCCTTATACTTTTTCGAAAGCCTGTTCAGTGTGGACTGGTTGAACCAGCTTGCGAGTATTGGTGCTAGTCCGACTGCAACGCGTGTCAAACGTGTCTGGGTTATTTTTATCTTTTCACGCGTGACTTGCGCATACGCTTGAATTCCTTCAATTGAAGCTAGTACATCTAATGCCATAGGAAGGATTTCCTCTCCATAGTTTGTTAGATGTAGAATACTGCCTCTTTTCTCGAACAACTTCAGACCAAGTTCAGATTCCAATGCTCGAATGCCTTTTGAAACAGCTTGCGGCGAAACGCTTAATATAGTTGCTGCATCCGAGTAATTCTGATAATCAAATACCTTTATGAAATACTGCAGCTGAACAACATTCACCAGAATTTCCTTAGGTTGAATTTTTAATCAGTCTAAGTGTAAATAAAATAATGTTAAACAAGGCAAACAAATTGTTTCATCTAGTACAAAAAGTTTTCAAAAATCTTTTGACTTTTTGACCAAAGTATAACTAGGCCTAGAACGAGAAAGGAGCCATTGTGGATTGGATACAGCCAACTCAAACACCTAACGATATTGCTTTGCTATCAAGTTGGTGTCCTTGTCAGGGCGCAAAATGTCAAGGGCGCTGTAATCCCTGGGGGTTGTGTGCCGTGTACACGGGCGGGAATTGCCGCGCATTTGAACATTGCGGTATACACGTTAGCTAGGAGCTCCGATGGAATATAGTCAAAAGCCAGTGAATACTCAGATGCCTGCTTCGTCTCGAGATGATATTTCTACGTGTGTGTCCTGTGCAGCGCATATTTGTTGGAGTTATTCAGGGGGAGGACCGTGTGGCCTGAGGGTCTGCATTACCAAATTTTGTGGCTGGAATTACTCCTAATGGCAGGTTGAAATACTGAAATATGCAACGGAGTAGAAATGAAACAGTCTCGCTTTAATGTAATCGATAAAGGTAATCAACCTACGCTGGTATATAACTCTTACTCCGGCGCAATCGTTGCGTTGGATGCGGAATACGAGAAGGCGCTATTTGCGAATGGGGCTAATGGCCCTTCGGAAATTGTCGACAATTTGATGGACGCGGGGTTGTTGGTTTCCGACGGACTTGACGAAATCGAACATTTAAAAGAGATATCATCGGCCTGTCGCATGCAATCGAAATCACTTTCATTTACGATAGCTCCGACATTGAATTGTAATTTCAGGTGTCCGTATTGTTATGAGTACGGCAGGCGTTATGGTTCAATGAGCGACCAGTGCGTCGATCAGGTAATAAAGCATATCAATGGCATGGCTTTAGACAATCAGGCAGATAGTTTGCAGATTGCCTGGTATGGTGGCGAGCCTTTATTGGCGATTGAGACGGTGGAGAAGATCACGCGCGGAATCCGAAGTGATGAAATCCTATTTAATGCCAGCATGGTGACCAATGGTTATTTCTTAGATGAGAAAACGGCAGAGTTGCTTGCAAAAAATGGGGTCACGCACGTTCAGGTGACTGTCGATGGTCCGCCTGAAATACACAATCGGCGAAGATGTCTTCCTTCTGGCGGCGATACGTTCAACCGTATTATCGATAACGTAAAAAGAGCCAGTGCGTACTTCGATGTCATCTTAAGAGTTAATGTTGATCCGACGAACGGTGATCAGATTGATCGCTTGGTTGATTCGCTTGATCAAAAAGGTCTTCGTAATAGAGTAAAACTGTATTTAGCGGCAGTAGATGATATAAATGGGGCATGCGCTAACTCTCAGTGCTATTCAGAGGACGAATTTGCTTCGATTGAAGCATCCTGTTTGTCTCGCTACAAAATGACGGGGTACATGGATCCGTTTCTTCCAGGCTTTAATCCGACCATATGCGGAGCCGTCAATAAATATTCAGAAGTTATTGGACCAGACGGTTCCTTATATAAATGCTGGAATGAAATAGGATATTCCGACAGAAGTTATGGCAGCATCTTTGAAAGCGTAGCGAGTAACGCATTCGAAGTTTCCAAATGGAATGCTTACGACTTTTGTTCAGATTCAGAATGTCTTAACTGCTCACTTCTTCCTATGTGCATGGGTGGCTGTCCCTTCACCAGGCTGTATGAAAATAAGACAAGCTGCGTATCTGCAAGAAAGAACTGTATAAAAGTAATGAGGGCGGCCTATGATTTCAAGCATAAGAAGTGATGCGGACTCAACGGCGCTCTTCGATTATCTGCCATATTTCAGACTTGGGTTTTCTTCCCAATTGCTTCTGGTTATAGTCTTCGCGTTGTGCTTAATAATATCTGGAATGATGGCTTCTGTATCCCCGCTGCTTACGAGCGCTCTGGTTGACAATATATCTAAAAAAACATCTTACGATACTATCATGATTAGCAGTGCTCTAATTGGTTTTGCGGCACTAATCGATATTGTTGTTAGTTATTTAAGCACCCTTCTTTCAATGCGGATAACGACCGTGGCTGCATTCTCGATTGTTCGAAGTAAAATCGATGAGCTCGTTCGGATGCCTTTTGAGTTATATTTTGAGCAGGAGTCAGCTGAAAAAACTCAACAAATTTGTTTAGATGCCAATACTGTGGCTTCCTTCGGATTGTCGATGCTCCAGACGGTACTTCTTGCGGTTGTCCAGCTAGGTATCAGTTTTATTTTTCTCTATGGATGCTCCGTAGCGCTCTTTTGGGTTTCCGTGGCATTTTGCATCTTGTATGCAATTGCATATGCTTTATTCAAAAAACCGCTTTTTGTTTCAGGTCTGACCTTTAAGAAGGAGCAGTCCCTGTATTTCGGAAAAGTGGAGTCCGTACTTGCGCATCAGAGATTTTTGTATGTTAATGTGCTATTCGAAAGAGCATTGAAATCCATAGATAGTTTTTTTTCGTCTTTGCTGCACGCCGGAGTCGCCTATCAAAGTGTCGTTTCGAGATTTCAGGCAACGGATTCCTTTGCTGCAGCTGCGTCCCAGGTGACTATTCTTTTGATTTCGGCTTTCTATGTAATGCATGGAAGCATGAGTGTAGGCCAACTTGTTGCCGTTTCGAGCTACATGGCTTTAATGCTATCTGCCGTGAGGTCAATCTACGGTATAGGTAGTAGCGTACAAGACTGCCTCTCATCGATATCTCGTCTAAATGCCTCTAAATTGCCTTTGGTTGCTGCTGGAGAGGAGCTCATGGAGATCGATTGCATCGAACTGCGTAATTTCGGCTTTACATTAAATGGAAAGTGTCTCTACAGCAACTTGAATATCAGGTTTGAAAAAGGAAAGCTCTATGCTCTTGTAGGGATTAATGGCTCGGGCAAAACGACCCTTGCGTACTTATTGATGGGCTGTTTCAATTCGGATTACGTTGGGACTATTTCCTACAACGGTAAGGCCCAAGAAGAAATCAACTGTGAGCTCCTTAGGCAGAAGCTAGTTTCGTTTGCTGAACAAACTCCGATATCAGTAAAGGATTTTCTTTGCGATAGAAACTTTCCTTCTATAGAAAGGAAGAGGTGCGGAGGAATGTCTCCCGGGGAACTGGAGCAACTGGAAATTAGGCGGGTCTTAGAAAAGAAGGCAGACGTCTATTTATTCGATGAGCCAACAGCATCACTCGATAGTGCTCATAAAGAAGCTCTGATAAAAGCTATGAAGGAAATGCGAAAGCACAAGATTGTCATTGCAATTACACACGATATGGACCTAATAGCCGCTAGTGATGAGGTGGTAGAGCTTGGGAAAAGCGACTGAAAAAATGCGCCTGGGGACACGCTATCTACTGGGCACGATGGTTGCTAGCGTGCCGTGGGCTATTTGGGTTATTACAAAAGGATCCCCCGCTTGGCTGTGCTCTATAGGGGCACTCTTTTGTGCGTTGGTAGTCTATCTTTTTGCAACTCGGGGTGCTGTTTCCTGGGATAAACCCAAGCGGGGTGGGATTCTTTTGGGATGGCAGCTCATTTGCATCGTATTTATTCTTATGGCCGCTATACTCAATCTGAGTGGAAAATCAATAACCAGATGGGTGTTGCTCTGCTCGGTTTCAGTTTTGGATGAGCTGCTATTTAGGTATGTATTTTTATTTGAATACACAATCGCCGGACTTGTTCGGCCGTTTTACATAAGGGCAGTTATACAGTCGATGCTATGGGCATTGCTTCTCGTGACTCAACAGTGTCTAATCGGGGCACCCACGAATTACATCATTGCAATGATGGGGGGTTATCTTTGCCTGGGCCTTATTTTTGCGCTGCTTGTCCGAAAAACAGGGACAGTGTGCCCGTCTCTTTTAGCCATGATGTGTTTGGAGTTTATCAATATTCTAGCTCTTTGAGTTACGGACAAAATCTTCAGGTGTTGGCACCATGGCGGACAAGGCCCGCACGGTGCTTTCGGTGTGCAACAACATGGGCGAGGGCTGGCTGCTCACGGCCGAGATGCTCGACCTGATCGACCATGGCGCGCCCAACATCATCTGCACGCAGCCTTTCGCGTGCCTGCCCAACCACGTGGTGGGTAAGGCAGTGATCAAGGAACTGCGCCGTCAGCACCCCGAGAGCAACATCGTCGCGGTGGACTACGACCCCGGTGCATCCGAGGTCAACCAGCTCAACCGTATTAAGCTCATGATCAGCGTGGCCAAGGAGAACATGCGCGCCGGTAAGGGCTTTAAGCTCGAGAAGGTGGCGCCGCTCGCGATGGACGAGGTTACCGGCCAGATGCGTGCCCACGATGGCTGCGTGAGCTGCGGCTCGGTCGACGAGAGTGCCGTGGCGTCGGTCGCTGAGCGCCTGGGACGCGGCATTAAGAAGTAGTTGGCCTGCTGCGAGCCGGATATAAGACAAACGGGTGGCAGCCGTACCGGTCACCACCCGTTTTTACTGGACATATGTTGCATAAATGGGCTTGTTGACGCCTTCGGCGGACTCGTATTTCAGAAGTGCGGGGAAAAACTCCAAGCCTCCGAGCACACTGCTCTTATGAGCTCTCGTTACCTGCGGTTTTGTTGCTAAAAAAGTCGGTCTGGTCGGCGAAGCTCAATTTTTCACCGCACTTCCGAAAACGACGGTCCTGCGGCACGAAAAATGGCCTGTAAAGCCCTGAGATAATGAACAGATGTAGCCGTTCGCCGCAAAATACCGTCCGTTTATAGAACCCGTCCCCAGCGCGCGTCATCCTTACGGTTGAATAAATACACATCTATGGAATTACGTAAGAGAGGACCGTTCCATGAGCTACAAGACCGTTTGCGTTGCCGGCGGCGGCGTGCTGGGAAGCCAGATTGCCTTTCAGGCCGCCTACTGCGGCTTTGATGTGACGATCTGGCTGCGCAGCGAGGGCAGCATCGGCCGCACCCAGCCCAAGATCGATCATGTGCGCGAAGAGTACATCGCGGCAATCGAGGGCATGGCGGACGGCACGGGCGAGTGGTGCGCCGGTATCGCCGATAGCACCCAGCCCTTCGACAAGGAGACGGCGCTCGCTGCCGTTGAGCGCGCCTACGCCACACTCAAGCTGGAGCTTGATCTTGCCAAGGCAGTGGCCGACGCCGACCTGGTCATCGAGTCTATGGCCGAGGACACACAGGCAAAGATCGACTTCTACAAGAAGCTCGCCCCGGTTCTGCCGCAAAAGACCGTCATCGTCACCAACTCTTCCACGCTGCTGCCGAGCACCTTTGCCAAGTACACCGGCCGTCCCGAGAAGTACCTGTCGCTGCACTTTGCCAACTCCATCTGGAAGAACAACATGACCGAGGTCATGGCACAGGACCAAACCGACAAGCGCTACTTCGACGAGCTCGTCGACTTTGCCAACGACATCCGCATGCTGGCGCTTCCCGTCAACAAGGAAAAGAACGGCTACCTGCTCAATTCCATGCTGGTGCCGTGGCTGCTTTCGGGCCTGGACCTGTATGTCTCGGGCGTGAGTGACCCCAAGAGCATCGATCTCGCATGGACGCGCGGCACCGGCGCGCCCAAAGGTCCGTTCCGCGTGTTCGACACGGTGGGCATCCAGACGGCCTACAACATCGTCATGCAGTATCAGAAGGTCCCGGGCCTGGTGAGCCCGCTGCTCAAGAAGATGATGATGCCCTACAATTTTAAGGCCATGGCGTCCGTCCTCAAGAAAATGCTCGACGAAGGCAAGCTGGGCGAAAGCGCGGGTGAGGGCTTCTTCAAGTACTAAACGATTCTTTGGGGGTGGACCGCGCCCCCAAAGCCGTGTTTCTGCGCCGCTGCAAGCTTAAGCTACCGCTAAGGGGTGTTTGTTAAGCTGCGGACCAATATTGGACAGGGCTGGGCAAACGCCATGGTATATGAGACAAACGACGGTGGCATTCAAAGGCGGTAACGATATGGGTTTGAGAAGCGAAGGCGTTCGATGTTACCGACTACGACCACGGCACGCATTCGTTTGGGCGCTTCTTTACGGTGGACGAGACGGCGCGCACCTATGAGCTGGAGGAGCAGATCGCAGTGCCGTTCTCGGGCTACGTGAGCAGTGCGCAGCGCGTCGGCGACTCGAACAGCATGCTCGTGGCATCGGGCCAAGCCAAGACCTTTACCGAGTACGACCGCTATGGACTGCCCATCGCCACCTACGAGATGGAAGCCGAGAAGTACATCTACCGCGTGTACAAGTACGAATTGTAGCGCTCGCCTACTTTTGACCGATGGAGTGCGGAAACGCGCCGTTCGCCGATGCTCTCCCCGCGAGTGGCAGTCATATGGTTTGATGTTGCAAACATATGACTGCCACTGGGCTGCGGGTGACGCTTGCTCTGATATCGGAGGTGCCAAGTATGTTTCGCGCTCCGTTAAACAACTATCGGTTGGGCTAACATGGGTCGCCGTGCTATTTCGATAACTCTTGCAGTGGCCTGCCTAGCTGTGCTCCTGGGCGCTACAGGGCTGTTTGCTGTTAGCGCCGGAATAATTTAGCCAAATATAGTCGGCCGAGATTGACCAATCCCG
>ERZ826764.3193-NODE-3193-length-13728-cov-3.757771_pt1 | contig 13728 bp, 10 predicted proteins | sample MGYA00519870_ERZ826764 | MGnify/ENA primary metagenome ERZ826764 (study PRJEB31778, sample SAMEA3449239) | human gut metagenome | biome: human gut; feature: human-associated habitat; material: faeces | place: United Kingdom | collected 2010/2012 ...
GAGCCGAATGAGCCGCTCGTCGGGAACGGTGATGACGCCCACGTTGGGCTCGATCGTACAGAAAGGAAAATTCGCCGCCTGCGCCTTGGCGTTGGACAGGCAGTTGAAAAGGGTCGATTTACCCACGTTGGGCAGCCCCACGATACCGCATTGTAAAGCCATTGAATATCTTTCGTTTTTAATATTATCCGTTCGACAGGCATCGGCAAAATGCAGGTGCCCCCGCGAAGACGGTCGATATACCGTCGTTCGGAAATGCAAAGATACGAATAAGCCGCGTGCAAAAGCAAATTTATTTGCATTTTGCCCAGGCGAAGTATTTTAGACGAAGTCAAAGATACGAAAATCTCCCCGATAACTTGCGTTTGACGAAGACTTTGTTCGTTGATTCCGAACAGACAAGCCCGGCACAGGACCCGGGACTAAAGACCGAACAACAGCTCCGGTATAAATTATAAAACGGTAAAAACAGCCGGGTTTCGACAAGACGACAAGCGCGGAGCAAGAGGGTAACCGATTACAATCTTGTCAGGTACGCAACCGATGCGCCGATAAAAAACCATACTCACCCTTTCGCATTCCGAGAAAGAGTTCCGCAGCGCCACAGGAGGCGGCAATTTCAGCAAGAGTGCGCAGCAGCACCTACAGCAGGCGCAACAACCGCCCGCCAAAAGCAAACCGCACAACGACGATGGAAGCGGCAAGACCGACGAAGGCCGGAAATCCATGTGGATTCCGGCCTTCGTCGCATAATACGATCAAATCAGACGATATTGCACGAACACAACGGATAGCTCTCCCGCTTGAGGAACTCCTCCGAAACCACGATCCGAACAGCTCGGTGCAATACGGAAAACTCCAACGGAGACTCCCCCAACAATTCGCCATCGACCTCGACGCTGATCTCCGGCGAAGATTCGATGCGGATACGGCTGCCCCTCTCCTGCAGGATATGCCGAATCCGGTAAATCCCGCCGTTGAACAGATAACGGAAGCGGAACAGGATATGCCAGAAATGGACGGGACGGATCAGCGACACGTCCAGCAGTCCGTCGTCGGCCACCGCCTCGGGCAACTGCTGCATACCGCCGCCGTTGTATTTGCAGACACCGATGGCGATGCTCATCAACAGGTTGTTGTAAACCAGCCGGTCGTCGATCCAAACCTTCACGCCCGTCGATTTGTAGCTGAAGAACGAACGGATCATGCACCACGTATAGAGCCACTTGTTGCGGTGTCCTTTCTTCTTGAGATGGGCGTATTTCTTGACTACCATCGCATCGAACCCCATACCGGCCACATTAGCCATATAACGGTGCTGACGGTAGTGAGCCTCTTCGTAAGAAACGACTCCGACATCCTGTAAAAACGAATGTCCCTCCTTGATAGCGCGGATCGCATCCTGATAGCGATTCGGCACGCCGAACGTGCGGATCCAGTCGTTCCCCGCTCCCACGGCGACAACAGCCAGCAGCACCTCACGGGGATCGACCGTCTGCTGAATAAAAAGACCGTTCACGACCTCGTGCAGCGTACCGTCGCCCCCTACGGCGATAATGCGGCGGAATCCCTGCTTCACGGCCGACACGGTCAGTTCCGTCGCATGGAACTTATGTTCGGTGAAGACCGGTTCGGTCTGGATTCCGGCATCCCGCAGGAGCTTGGAGATCAGGGGAAAATGGTCAAGCCCGCGGCCACCTCCGGCCACGGGATTGACAATGACGAACCAACGCCGGCCGCCGCCGGGCAAGGACATCTCCTCCAAAACGACTTATTTTAGGGGAGCGTTCTTCAGCGTATCGACCAGGAATTCATAGAACTTGCCGACGGAGGCGATGTTCACCTTTTCGTCCGGAGAGTGGGGATAGCAAATGGTCGGGCCGAAAGAAATCATATCGAGCTTGGGGTAATTCGTACCGATGATGCCGCACTCCAGACCGGCGTGAATGGCCGTAACCGCAGGTTCCTTGCCGAAAAGGGCTTTGTAGGAAGCTTTCATCGCGGCCAGAATCGGCGAATCCAGATTGGGTTTCCAACCGTTGTAGGCACCCGTGAGTTCCACCTTGGCGCCGGCCAGCTCGAACACGGCGGAGATCGCCTCGCCCAGCTCCTCCTTCTCGGAGTTCACCGAACTGCGGAGCAGACACTGCAACTTCACCGTCTTGCCGTCGGACACCACGCGGGCCAGGTTGCTCGACGTCTGCACCAGTCCGGGCATCGACACCGACATCTTCTGCACCCCGTTCGGGCAGCCTACGACCGCACGGATCAGATTCTCCGCCACCTCCTTGGCGATCATCGTTTCAGGGGTTTCGGTTTCGGTCAGTTTGATGGAAACAGCGTCCTCGATCCCGGCGAACTCGGCCTTCACGACCTTTTCATACGCTTTCAGCTCTTTGGTCAGCTGCTCGAGATCCTTGGTGCGGACCATCAGCGTAGCGGTCGCCTCGCGCGGAATCGCATTGCGCAGACCGCCGCCGTCCACCGAGCAAAGCAGGATGTCCATCGACTTCTTCTGCTCACGGATGAAACGGAACAGCAATTTGTTGGCATTGGCACGCTGCTCGACAATCTGGATACCGGAGTGCCCACCCTTAAGACCTTTGACAACCAGCTTCACGGCCCGGTAATTCCGTGCCGGAGTCGGCTCCGCCTTATACTTGAACGTGATGTTGGCATCCACGCCGCCGGCGCAGCCTACATACAACTCGCCCTCCTCCTCGGAATCGAGGTTAAGCAGGATGTCACCGTGCAGCACCCCTTTCTTCAGGCCGAACGCACCGTCCATACCCGTCTCCTCGGTCGCTGTGAAAAGCGCTTCGAGAGGACCGTGTTCGAGCGTATCGTCCTCCAGGACGGCAAGAATAGCCGCCGCACCGATACCGTTGTCCGCACCGAGCGTCGTACCGTTGGCCGTCACCCATTCGCCGTCGATATACGCCTCGATCGGGTCCTTGGTAAAGTCGAACTTCTTATCGTTGTTCTTCTGGGGAACCATATCCAGATGCGCCTGCAGAACGATACCCTTGCGGTTCTCCATCCCTTTGGAGGCAGGCTTGCGGACATAGACATTGTGGGCCGCATCCTCCTTGCACTCCAGGCCGAGACTCTTGGCTACGCCGATCACGTACGCACGGATCTTCTCCTCGTGGGAGGAAGGACGGGGTATTTTAGCGATTTCTGCAAAATGCTTCCAAACCAACGCGGGTTTCAAAGCGGTCAAATTCTTATCCATAGTAGTTCTATTTTAATTGGTTATCGTTTCTATTTTCCATTTTCCGGAGCAGGTGCCGCTTCGACGGCAGCGCTGCGGTCGAAAGCCTCGACGATCTGTTTGACGAGCGGATGCCGCACGATGTCGCGGCGGTCGAACTCCACGATGCCGATCCCCTCGACACCGCGCAAAATCTCCATCGCCCGCGTCAATCCGCTGTCGGAACGACGGGGCAGGTCGATCTGCGTCACGTCGCCCGTGACGATGAATTTGGCATTGCGTCCCATGCGCGTAAGGAACATCTTGATCTGCGGCAGGGTCGTATTCTGCGCCTCGTCCAGAATGACGAAAGCGTTGTCGAGCGTACGGCCGCGCATATAAGCCAGCGGCGCGATCTGCACGGTCCCCTCCTCGATGTATTTTTGCAGCTTGGCGGGCGGAATCATATCGTTGAGCGCATCGTACAGAGGTTGCAGATAGGGATCGAGCTTCTCCTTCATGTCGCCCGGCAGGAAACCCAGCTTCTCGCCCGCTTCGACGGCCGGACGCGTCAGGATGATCCGCTTGACGTGTTTTTCTTTCAAAGCCCGCACCGCCAGGGCGATGGCCGTATAGGTCTTGCCCGAACCTGCGGGGCCGATGGCCAGCAGCAGGTCGTTGCGGTCGTAGGACTGCACCAGCTTGAGCTGATTGACCGTGCGGGCCCGGACGATCGTGCCGTTGTTGCCATAGACGATCACGTCCTTATCGACGGGAGCGTCGTGTTCGATCACCCCGGTCGAAAAAGCCTGTTGTACCGACTCTTTGGAGATATAGCCGTATTTGAGGTAGTAAGCGATCAACCCGTCCAGTCGTTTCCGAAACCGTTCGGAATCGCTTCGGGGGCCGAGCACCGTGAGCGCAGATCCGCGAGCGATGATTTTGAGGTTGGGATGCAGCTCCTGCATCTGTTCGAGGTAAATATTCTGGGGGCCGTACAGCTCCCGGGGATCCACCCCCTCGATGTCGATCTTCTTATCTTCGGAATCCATCATAAGCTAAAAAACAAATCCTACGCTCAATGCCAGGGAGTAAGAGCGCATGTTGAACCCGACCGCCTCTTCGGTGGGATAATAACACTTTTTCGAATCGAACTGCCCGTTGTAACGGAAGTCGATCAGTGTATGTCCGAAATTCAACCCCAGGCCCAACATATAGGAAACCGTCGGGCGCATACTGCCGAAGAACATCTCGTTGTTGCCCTCGGCATACTTGCAATCGTTCATCACCGTAAAGACGGGACCGACGTTGATCCGCAGCATCGGAAGCGCCCGAAGCGAGAAGATGAGGGGAATATCGATCGAATTGGTTTTGATTTTCAGAGTTCCGTAGTCGGCATGGCTCAACTTGATCGACTGCCGCACGTAAAGCACCTCGGGACCGATGGTGAAATAGCGGAATTTCAAGCCGATCTGGAGTCCGGCCTGCCAACCGAGCCGGTTATCTATACCGAAATCCGGACCGGAAGTCGAAAAATGGGGAAAGTTGAGTCCGGCCAGTACGCCCCACTCCACTCCCTTGATCGCCGATCCGCTGCGGCTGCTGCGTCCATAATCGTCGTATCTGCGGGACTGACCCGAAGAAGGGAGAGTCAAAATACTCAACAACAACGCTATAATCAGGAATTTACAGTTTTTCATAACTCTATTTCTTGGTATCGGATTTCAATACGGCAGCGGCCCAGAGCAGGTAGCAGACACAAGCCGTCACCCAGATCAAGCCCGCCTGGGGATGACCGAAGCCGCGGATCAGCGCGCCGCAGATCGGGCCCGAAAGGGCGCCGGCGGAAATGGCCAGGATCATCAGTCCGGCGACTTCGTTCGAACGGCCCGGAGCACTCTTGGTCGCCACGGCATAAAACGTGGCGAAAACGCAGGCCATCGTGAAGCCGAGGATGCCAACCAACGCATAAACGACCGCTTCGGAGCGCACCGCGAAAAGGGCGATGCAAAGCGCCAATGCCAGCAGCATATTCCAGCGCAGGTATTTGACATCGACGACACGGATCAACACCCAGGCACCGACGAGCGTACCCACGATGCGCAAAGCGTAAAATCCGGTGGTCGTAAGAATCGAATCGGGATTGTCGATCAACCGCACCGAAACGAAGCCGATACCGACATCCGCAGCGATGAAGCAGGCCACGCCCAACGTACAGAGCAGCACGGCGCGGTTACGCAACAGACGGAAACACTCGGCCATACCGACCGCACGGGACGATTGCGCCGGTTCTGCGACCGCAGTCACCTGTAACCAGACGGCCCCGACGAGCGTAAGCCCCGCATAAATCGGCAACAACAGACGCCAGTCGCCGAAAAGCGAAACCAGCCCCGTGATGATCGGGGCGAGCAGCAACAGAGCAGTATTGCGGAAGATCTGTCCGACGGTCAGGTAGCTGGTCATCCGCTCCTCGGGCACGATGGTCGCCAGCAGCGGATTGACCGCCACCTGGATAGCGGTATTGCCGATGCCCAGCAGACCGAAGCCGATGAAATACCAACTCAAGGCACTGCCGACGCCCGCAGCATAGGGCACGAGCAACCCGGCGATGGTAAAGGCATAGCCGATCATTGCCGTTCTCTTGCGGCCGATGCGGTTCATCAGCGCCGCGACAGGCGTGGAAAGAAGCAGGAACCAAAGGAAAACCATCGACGGCAGAAAACTCACGGCACTCTGCTGGCTCTCGGCAAATTCACCGCTGATGATGTTGGTCACCGGAGCCACGATATCGCAGAAGCCCATGATAAAGAACCCCATCAGCACAGGTGCCAGCAATCGTTTGTCCACTCTCCTTTCCGTCATAGCACGTCCTTCAACATTCATTATTTGGTCAAAGTTAAGTTTTTTTCTCGGAATACACAGAGAAAACCGTGCATTTTTTTATCCGGAATCCCTGTTTTTCGGCAAAAAAAGCATTGCTATTCCCCATTTTTTGCTATCTTTGACATAGTCTTAGATAGGATGCGCCTCGGGAAACCGGGAACAAGGTCCCGTTTTCTCTCGGCTTTCACTATCTTTGTTTTCGTTAAATTTTCATGCAGCCAGGTCGCTCCCGACAAAACGAATGCCGTCCCGGTCGGAATACGATCAGCCCGCACGAAAACAACTTCAAGCCAATAGCCCGCCGGGCCTTACGGATTTTTCCGACAGGCGGGCACTTTGGGAAATATTACCCGATCAGCCCCCGCTCCGGCGAACACGAACACGTCCCGGTTCGCAGACGGTCCCGATCACTTAACCCTAATTCCGACTCCGCATGATGCTTCTATTCGCCGGCATAACCCTCCCGCTCGAGGATCCGATTCTCAAATTCCTGCTGATTCTGGTCATCATCCTCGCCGCTCCCCTGCTGCTCAACAAGCTGAAAATTCCCTACCTGCTGGGACTTATCATCGCCGGTGCGGTGATCGGACCGCACGGCCTCAACCTGGTGTTGCGCGACAGCAGCATCATCCTCTCCGGTACGGCCGGACTGCTCTACATCATGTTCCTCTCCGGCCTGGATATGGACATGTCGGATTTCCGCAAGAACGGCACCCGAAGCCTCGTATTCGGACTCTATACGTTCTGTGTTCCGCTCCTGCTCGGTATTCTGGCGGGATATTACATCCTGGGATTTTCGATCTACTCCTCGATCCTGCTGGCCGGACTCTTCGCCTCGCAGACCCTGATCGCCTACCCCATCGTCAGCAAACTGGGCATCGCCCGCGACAAGGCCGTCACGATCGCCGTCGGAGGCACGGTCATTACCGATACGCTGGCCCTGCTGCTGCTGACGGTCATAGTAGGCATGGTCACCGGAAACACGGACGACATGTTCTGGTACCGGCTCGGCATCTCGGTCGTGCTCTGCATCGCATTCATCATGCTGCTCTTCCCGCTGATCGGGCACTGGTTCTTCAAGCATTGCAGCGACAACATCTCCCAATACATTTTCGTGCTGGTCATGGTCTTTCTGGGCGCCTACCTGGCACATCTGGCCGGACTGGAGCCGATCATCGGCGCCTTCCTCGCGGGGCTGGCCCTCAACCGCCTCATCCCGCGCACCTCGCCCCTGATGAACCGCATCGAATTCGTCGGCAACGCCATCTTCATCCCCTTCTTTCTGATCGGCGTAGGCATGCTGATCGACTACCGGGCCTTCTTCCGCGACTGGGAGAGCATCAAGGTCGCTGCCGTGATGATCGTCCTGATCACCGCCGCCAAATACATCGCCGCGCTGCTCACTCAAAAAACGTTCAAACTCTCCAGCGACCAGCGGACGGTCATCTTCGGCCTGAGCAGCGCCCACGTAGCCGCCACGCTCGCAGCCGTGATGGTGGGCTACAACGTCATCGTCGGCCAGACACCCGACGGAGAACCGATCCGTCTGCTGGGCGAGAGCGTGCTGAACGGCACGATCCTGATGATCCTGGCCACCTGCACCATTTCGACCTTCGCCACTCAGCGCGGCGCTCACAACATCGCCATCAAAGGGGTCCGCGAAAACGACGAACATCAGGACGAACACATCCTGATCCCGGTGTCGAACGAAGAGAGCGTCAGGGAACTCGTAACTCTGGGCAACGTGCTCAAATCGAAGAAAAACCACAACGGATTCTACGCGCTGCACGCCATAGACAACAAGGTGGAAGACAGCGGGCTGGAAAAACGGGCCCGCAAAATTCTCGAAACGGCGGCGACGGCCGCTGCCGCATCGGACATCTACCTCCACGAGCTGCTGCGCTACGACGTCAATATCTCGAACGCAATCGCAAGCGTCGTCAAAGAACAGAGTATCACGGACATCGTAATGGGACTCCATCGGGACAAATCCCCCGCGATCTTCCTCGGCAAGATCACGGGCGACCTGCTGGGCGAAAGCAACGTCACGACCTACATTTACAAACCGGTACAACCGCTGGCGACCATAAAGCGACATATCGTAATCATTCCCTCCCAAGCCGAAAAAGAGGCCGGATTTCTCATGTGGCTGCATAAAATCGGAAATCTGGCCCGCAATACCGGGACCAAAATCGTCGTCTATGCCCCGGAAACGACGCTCAAGTACATCGAACCGCTGCGGCGCAAGCAGACCGCAACCGTAGAAACGGTACTTTTCAAAGACTGGGAAAAGCTGCCGGCCCTGCTGCGCGAATTGCGCACGGACGACTGTCTGTGGCTGGTAATGAGCCGCCGCGAACGCATCTCCTACCAACCGGCGATGAACAAGATCCCGGCTTACCTGGATCAATACCTCGGGCGAAACAGTTTCGTGCTGATCTATCCCGTACAGGCCGGTGACCCGGAAAGCCGCTATTTATAACCCATAGTACAGATCCCGCATACCTCCTGTCCGAACCGTCTTCCTCTCCGCTCCCGCAACGGAGGCACCACCGGATCCCGGACTGTGGAATCGTCCGCGGACGAAGGGACGCTGCATCCCCGTTGAAAAGGCATTGCGGCCGTTCGGAAAAACCCTCGGAAGCGCATCTCCCGATCGGAAAAAGATAAGGTGCCGCACACCCGATACCCGCCCCTTATGCCCCGACAATCGGGTAAAATAGACACCGGGTTTGGTTTTACCCGCAACTTGCACTATCTTTGACCTTGTTTTAGACCGGCCGCATCCATCGATGTCCGAATAAATTCGGTTTCGCGTTCGGCCCGCACCGCATAATTCGTTTCGCATAAACATAAACGTAAAATAACATTATGAGTCTTGTAGCGATCGTAGGACGCCCGAACGTGGGCAAAAGCACGCTGTTCAACCGCCTGGTCGGACAGCGCAAAGCCATCGTCGATGCGACGGCAGGCACGACACGCGACCGCCATTACGGTAAAACCGACTGGAACGGACGTGAATTTTCGGTGATCGACACCGGCGGCTATTCGGTCAATTCGGACGACATTTTCGAAGACGACATCCGCCGTCAGGTGATGCTTGCCATCGAAGAGGCGGACGTCATCCTGTTCCTGGTCGAAGTCAATACGGGCATCACGGATCTCGATCAGATGATGGCCGACATCCTGAGGCGCACTTCGAAAAAAGTGCTGCTGGTCTGCAACAAGGTCGATAACTACGACCTGATCTACTCCTCGCACGAATTTTATTCGCTGGGACTGGGAGAACCCTACTGCATCAGCTCGATGAGCGGCAGCGGCACGGGCGACCTGATGGACGAAATCGTGCGCGACCTGCCCCCGGAAACCAAGAACGAGGAGGAAGAGCTGCCCCGCATCACCATCGTAGGCCGTCCGAACGTGGGCAAGTCGTCGCTCACCAACGCCCTGCTGGGCGAAGAACGCAACATCGTCACGCCGATCGCCGGCACCACGCGCGACGCCATTCACTCGCGCTACAACAAGTACGGACTCGATTTCTACCTGGTCGATACGGCCGGCATGCGCAAAAAAGGCAAGGTGACCGAAGACCTCGAATTCTACTCCGTGATGCGCTCGATCCGCGCCATCGAGAAGTCCGACGTCTGTATTCTGATGCTCGATGCGCAGCAAGGCCTCGAATCCCAGGACCTGAACATCCATAACCTGATCGTCCGCAACCGCAAAGGGTGCGTGATCGTAGTCAATAAATGGGATCTGGTGGAAAAAGGCAACAACACGATGAAGGAGTGGAAAGAGGCCCTGGCAAAAAAACTGGCGCCCTTCAACGACATTCCGATCATCTTCACCTCGGTACTCAACAAACAGCGCATCCTCGAAGTGCTCCAGACCGCCATCCGGGTTTACGAAAACCGCAAGCGGCGCGTGGCCACCTCGGCGCTGAACGACTACCTGCTGCCGATCATCGAAAATTATCCGCCCCCGGCGACCAAAGGCAAATACATCAAAATCAAATACGTGATGCAGCTGCCGACCCCCACGCCCCAGTTCGCCTGCTTCGTCAATCTGCCCCAATATATCAAGGATCCCTACCGCCGCTTCCTGGAGAATAAGATTCGGGAAGAGTGGGATTTCTCGGGGGTACCGATCCAGATCTATTTCCGGCAAAAATAGACGATCACCGGATATCCTCGACACCATATTCAGGGATCCGGCGGCGCACCCATATTGTAAAAGAATAATTTATCTCATTTACAATCGATCAAACCTTTATTTCAAACCGTTTATCTTTTCGCTATGAAAAAATTCTTACTATTCGCTTTCGCGGCCGTAATGCTGGGATTCGCGGGATGCAACGACGATGAGAACAAGGACAACACACCTCCCACTTTGAGGGAATACGAAGCTCCCGTATTCATGTACGGCAAGACACGGGAGGAAGTGAAAGCTTCGGTGCCCTACGCCTACAGCGGAGCATCGGAAACCTCGCTGTATTTCGAAGGCAAGGGCATCGTCAAAGAGTACATATATATATTCGAAGACAACAAAGTATATTCCTGCGGATCGATACTTTCAGACCTGTACATCGACGACCTGCACACCTACCTCTCGCAGCTGTACATCTACCTCGAATACCGTCCGGGACAAAGAATGTACGTATATGAAAGCGAAGACAAATCGCTGAGCATCGGCCTCTATCCCCTCAACGACGGTCTGGCGGCAGTAGAATACCTGAAAAACTGACCCTCGGGATCAGCCGGGAAAACTTCCGACGGAAGCGTCCGAACTCCGCCCATAAAAGACATACTATCAAACAAGAAACAGCCGCATGAAATCATGCGGCTGTTTCTTGTTTGGTGGAGAATACGAGGCTCGAACTCGTGACCTCTTGCATGCCATGCAAGTCTATAATTTCAAGGTAAAATCCCCTAAAAATCTACCATACAGCGCATTTACCATAAAATCAACCTTCTACGCCCGTCTTATTTTACACACTTTTACACACATTTCGGTAAAAATATGTAGCTTTGTTTGTCCATTGTTTGTCCAAAATTCAAAGTGTATGCCTACATTTTCTATCGAGATCAGAGAGAAGAACGAGCGGCGGGACGGTAAATTTCCGGTATCCATCCGCCTTACCCATAAAAGGGAAGTAAGAAAAATATCTACCGGCGTATATGTCAGTCGGAAGCAGGTAAAGCCTGATTTTTCCGGGATCAAAGATACAACAATTTTGAAAGGATTGTTAAATGACATATCGAAATACGAGGATATGCTGGCCAAAGGACTGGGCACGGACTTGAGCCGATTTTCTGCGGCCGACCTGGTAAAGTATATCGAATCACAAAAGGCAACGGAGGGCGGCGTGGGCATTGACTTCATTGCATTTTGCGATAACCATATTCAGGCGTTGAAGGCCGAGGGACGGGATGGTACCGCTGGACGATTCGAGGCCGTTATTCGCAACCTAACCGACTATTTCGGGCGTTCTATCGTATTCGTCAAGGAGATCAACGTAAAGAATTTGCAGGGATTCGTTGAGTATATGCAGAAACCGCACGAACAGACGCGGACAAACCAGCACGGAAAAGAGGTTACGGTGCGGCGCCCCGGGTGCAAGGCGCAAACGGTAAAGGATTATTTGGCCGACATCCACACCCTATTCAATGCGGCATGCGACCACTACAACGACGAGGATGCCGAAACGGTTCTAATCACCCACCGACCGTTCGGGAGTAAGAAATTACAGGTCGAGGTCAAAGAAGAACCCGAAAAGCGGGATTTGTGCATCGAGGATCTCGTAAAGATACTAAACGCCGAGACTGTCCCGGGTAAGCGTATGCAGCTGGCACGGGACGTGCTGGCGCTCTCGTTCTACTTGTTGGCCATGAACACCGCCGACTTGTTCGGTGCCGATGTCGAACTCGAAGACGATCGGATCATCTACCACCGGCAAAAGACGGCTAACCGTCGTAAAGACGAAGCGTTGATGTCCGTGAAGATCGAACCGGAGGCGCTGTCACTGATTGAAAAGTACCGAGATCCCGACAAACGGCGGTTGTTCTCATTTTATAAAATGTACGCTAATTTCCGGGACTTTAACCACAACGTAAACGCGGGCTGCAAACAACTTGCCGCGCACTTGGGAATCGATGTGCCTTTAAGTACTTATTATATGCGCCACACATGGGCTACTCTTGCCTCCGAGGAGTGCGGGATTTCGGAAACTGACATTGCGCTGGCGCTTAATCACGTTGGGGTGGCTTCCGGCTTCGAAAGCGGCAAAAGCCTTAAGACCACGCGGGGGTACATTCACCGCCGGTTCACGCGCAACGACACGAATAACCGCATTGTTTTGGACTACGTAAAAAGTAAATACTAATTATTATCTATAAAAGTATAAAATAATATACTATTTATTTGGATAATAATATATTTTGCATTATCTTTGTACTGTCAAACAATAACAAAGGGTAATATGAAATCAAGTGAGTTGCACCGCCTAATCCTAAAAAACGGATGGCGATCTATCCGACAAGCAGGGAGCCACGTAATTTATGAAAAGGATGGCAAAACGGTTTCGGTTCCTTTTCACGGTTCGAAAGAAATGGGTTCAGGAATAGCACGGCGGTTTATCCGGGAGATGGGGCTGAAATAAGCCCCCTCCCCGGGCAACCGGAAACGAAATAAATACACACGATTTATGGAAAAGGTAAAGGTTATCATCGAATGGGCATCGGACGGAACGATTTCGGCCATGATGGAAAAGGATATGTTTGCTGGAATGGGCGATACCGTCAAGGCGGCCGTTGCCGACATGAAAGAGGGCGTTGCACTCTATATCAAAACGGCCAAAGAGATGGGTTTTCCCTACAAGGCATATTTGGACGGAGCGTATGAGATCGAACTGGAGTATGACGCGGTTAGCGCATTGAAATATGCACGAGAGTATATCAAGGATACTAAATTGGCGGAATTGACCGGCATTCCGGCCGCCCAGTTGGGACGTTATGCCAATGATAAAAGTAAACCACGCCCGGCACAACGTCGTAAGATTATCGAGGCGTTGCACAAATTCGCGGCGCCGTTCTATTCGATTGTGTTGTGACGAATTGCTGTTACCGGTAGTTATTGTTTGACGACGACCTATTTGGAAACGGCAGCCCCCGGATTACTCCGGGGGCTTTTTTATTCTTCATCTTCGGTCTGCAATTCCGCCTCGTCCGTCTTCTCGATTTGTAATACCTGATGTGCATTCAACGGAGAAACCACCTTGCGGCCGGTTCTTGCTTCGAGTTCCAGCCGGGCATTGCGGGCAATTGTGCCGCCTTGTCGCGCGACCGCTTTGTGTGCTGCAAGCGTCCGAGGGTCGGTTGCTTCGGTTATGTCCTTTGTCGAAGCCTCCGCAAGCATGTTGAGGATGAGTTCTGTGTTGGTCATATTATCCCGCAAGTTTTCTTTCCGCAACCCTTTATATGCCTTGTATTCACGGGTGGTGAAGCCAGACCACACATTCGTGATTATGTCAGTCAGTGTGGCAAATTGCTGGCCCTCCTGCACCCCTCGCTTTTTCCACGCGTCGGTCAGGTCTTTACGAACCTCGATCGCTTTCAGACGCTGGTTGATCCAATTATCCGAATCCCCCAATCGCT
>ERZ826764.3194-NODE-3194-length-13718-cov-2.279514_pt1 | contig 13718 bp, 9 predicted proteins | sample MGYA00519870_ERZ826764 | MGnify/ENA primary metagenome ERZ826764 (study PRJEB31778, sample SAMEA3449239) | human gut metagenome | biome: human gut; feature: human-associated habitat; material: faeces | place: United Kingdom | collected 2010/2012 ...
GGCCGGAGTAAAGCTTGATCTGCCCCTCAATGCCGCCAAACTGCTCCTTGAGCTTGGGGAAGTACAGAATGCCCTTGAGCTTGAAAGGATAATCCACATTCAGGTGGATCCAGAAAAGCGGATCTTCGTATTCATGGAAGACCTTGCGGTAAAACTGCTTGTAATCCTTCTCTGTGCAGTCCTGCGGAGCGCGGGTATAGAGGGGCTGCGTGTCGTTGATCGGCTTGGGCTCCTCTTTTTTCTCTTCGCCTGTCTCATCGGCGCCTTCGCCTTCCGCCTTCTTTTCGTCTGCGGTGCCTTCGCCCTCGCCGGAAACCGTGACGTCGTCTTCTTTCTTTTCCGTGATCTCAGTCAGATAGATCGGAACGGCCATGAAGGAGCAGTAGCGCTCCAGCACTTCGCGCACACGCCACAGGTCGAGGAATTCCGCCTCCGCCTCGCTGATGCGCAGGGTGATGGTGGTGCCGCGCTGCGTGCGCTCGCCCTGTGTCATGGTGAAGGCCATGCCGTCTTCGCTCTCCCAGCGCACGGGCTCTGCTCCTTCGCGGAAAGACAGCGTGTCAATCGTCACCTTGTCGGCAACCATGAACACCGAGTAGAATCCCAGTCCAAAATGGCCGATGATACCCGCGTTTTCCTGATCCTCGTTCTTGGCATATTCCTCTAGGAACGATTTGGCTCCGGAGAAGGCCACCTGGTTGATGTTCGTGCGGACCTCATCCGCGGTCATGCCCACGCCGTCGTCCGTAAAGCGGAGCTCTTTTTTTGCTTTGTCCACCTCAACGTGAATGGAACAATTCGCCGCTGCGGCACTGTCCACCATGCGCAGCTTGGTGATTGCGTCACAACCATTGGAGACGACCTCACGGATGAAAATGTCTTTATCGGAATACAGCCATTTTTTGATGATCGGCATGATATTTTGCGCGTCGATCGATACGCTGCCCTGAATCGGTTCCATTTTTATATCCCCCTTTGTCGGAAAAAGCCATTTTTTCGGATGCAAACGTATTGTATCGCTGATTGAAGGGCATGTCAAGAGAAAATTAGCACTCATTCAGAATGAGTGCTAATAATTCTGCGCGCGGTCAGTCTGTGCGGAGGGTGGATCATGGCGCCGGCGCACAGGAGCATCAGCTCAAACTGGAAAAAATAGCGGGCGCGCGTCTCCCACATGCACAGGAAGAGGAAGATGCCCAGCAGCGCGACAAAGAGCGCGGCAGCGCTTGTCTCCCGCCTGCGGATGCATTGCGTACAGGCCAGGCAGGCGAGCAGCATCTGTGCCAGAAACAGGGCCGTGCACAGGTGGTAATAAGCCGGATACATCGTTCCCTGCGCAAAGACAAACTGCTTGATGAGATTGTCCGCCTCGTGTTCATCGCCCTCTATGATTTCATTCAGCCTGAACGTACCGTCTCCGAATGTCGACAGGTTTTTCCGGGACATCATGTTCAACAGCCGGGAAGGGTAGCGCAGGTAATAGATACGGTCGATCACCTCGCTGAGCAGAGCGGCGTCTCGTTCCTGAGGATCGTCAAAGGAGGTGGAGAACACCAGCCATCCGCCATAGCCATACTGCCCATAGCCTTCGTCGCTTTGCACCGGCAGGCCCATGGCGATATAGTGCAGCTTGGGAAGCGTGTATCGCTCCAGGTTGTCTTTTCCCAGATGGCGGGCATTCTCAGCCTGCACCAGCAGGCCGCCTGCGGCAAAGCAGATCGCCAGCGGCACGGCCAGCAGAGCCGTGAGCTTCACGCGGCGGTCAAACAGCGCGGCGATCAGGCATGCGATGGCCGCGATGAGGGCGGTAAAACGGATTTGCGAGCCCAAGAACGCGCAGACACCGAAAAGCACCGCCCACGTGATTTGGGAACGCCGCGTTTTGCCGCAGCGCGCGCGCAGAAAGCAGTCAGTGATCATCGTCGGGAATGCGAGGGAGAAAGCGTCTGTATACAGCTCTGTCGTGCAGTATAAAAACGGCAGGCACGTGGCGGCCAGAAAAAGCAGCCGCGTCTGCGCCTGCACGCCGCCCAGCCGCCTGCACAGCCGGGCAGAGGATAAAAGCAGGCTGCACACAAAGACGGCCTGCATGAACCGGTCTGTCATGCCCAGCGCGCCGAAAAGGCGGAAGATTCCGCTGAGCAGATAGACAAGACCCAGATTGTGCGGATAGCGGGTAAAGTAGATAAAGGGCCTCTCGACATTGCCGTATGTGCCGGTATCGGCAAGCAGCTGCGCGGCCGTAAAGCATTGTTCCGCATCCGTGATGGGCACAAAGCGCAGCTGTGTGGCCATGAACATCTGCACGGCAAAATAAAACGGCGCAAAGCAGGCCAGCACGCCCTTTTCATGCCGGACGAAAACGGGATTTTCCGCCGCACGCATGAGCAGCAGCAGGCCGATCAGGCAGCAGGGGGTGAGCAATGCCAGCGCCAGCCGGTTTCGCTCATAGAGCGGCCAGGGGGAAAGCGCCACATTGGCCACCGTAAACAGGTAACACGGGATCATCATTCCCATGCCGATGAGCAGGAGCATGCGCGCAAAGCCGGTCTTGGCGCGCGCGTTCCGATCCCGGCGAACAAAGGGGAGCCTCATGGCGCGTTCACTTCCTTTTCATGGCCGAGCGCGCCGCCGCAGGCCAACAGCAGCATCACCGGCACAAAGCCGAAGATATATCGTCCACGCGCCTCCCAGAGCATCAGGAACAGCATCATCCCGAACAGGGCGATACAGGGGAGCGCGGTGTGCAGGTCACGCGCGCGGATGGCTCTCAGGCTGCCGAGGGCGGCAAGCAGCATCTGCGCGGCCCAGATGCCCGATGTCACGGCGCTGTAGAGGCGATAGTGTGCGCGTCCCTCCAGCACGAGAGAGGAAACCACGTTTTCCCTCACGGGCCCGTCGTCCAGCATCTCGGTCATGCCGAATGTGCCGTCGCCCAGCGCAGCTGCGTTTTTGCGCAGCGCAGCGGTAATCAGGCGATCCGGATAGCGCAGCGTGTAAAGCCTGTCCCGGATGCGGGCATAGATGGAATCCATGATCTCCTCGCGCGGGGCGCCGTCGTCCATCATGCCCCAGGTGATGCCGTAGTCGCCCGTTGCGCCGCCATAGGGGTTGTCCGAGGTGGGGATGGACATCATGATCCAGTGGATGGGCGGAGTGTACTGCTGGGCATGCACATCGGGATCGATGATGCCGCCGAGCATCGTGCCGCGCACGAATAGAGAACCCGTCAGCAGCAAGGCGGCGCACAAGCCGCCGCACACAAGCGCGCGCAGCGGTTTCATCGTCAGCGCCCACACGATCACCGAGGCGATCAGCACGATGACCACCGTCATCTTGATCTGTCCGCCCACAAGCACGGCTGCGCCGCAGGCGGCCGCAAAGCCAACCTGGCCTTTTGCCGTCTGCGCGTCCCCGGCGCGCAGAGCAAAGTCGAGCGCCAGCAGCACAAACGGCAGGGAAAACGTGTCCGTATACAGCACCGCGGCGGCGAGATACAGCGGAAAGCACAGCGCCAGCAGAATCAACAGCATCAGCTCTCCCTGTGCGCCGAACAGCCTGCGCGCCATACGCAGCGCAGCGCGCAGGGCCAGCCCATAGAGCACGGCCTGCACAAGCACAAGCGGGAAAAACGACTGCGTGACGCCCAACATGCCGAGCAGCCGGTAGAACGCCGTGAGCATCAGGAAGAATCCCCATTGGTTGGAGAAACGGCTCAGATAGAGGCCAAAGTCCGGATAGGCGTCAAAGTTTCCGTCGCGCGCGAGCATCTGTGAGCCGTTGTAGAGCATGAAATTGTCACCGCTGGGGGTGTATTCAAGCCAATATCCCATCAGCAGATGGAGACAAAACAGAGCCAGAAGGAAGATTCGCCCGGCGAGAGAGGCGGCCCGCCGGGCGCGCGCCTCGTCCAGGCGGCGGATTGCACGCCCGCAGGCGCAAAACAACGCCACGGCCAGCGCACAGGCGATCCACATGGGCAGAGCCGCATAGCCGTAGCATGCGCGCGCATAGGGGAGCGCCAGGATGTTGAACGCACTCACGCATACGGCAAACAGGAAGCAGCCCATGCCGCTGCGAAGAAGGGCAGCACGGATGCCGGCTGGTTTCATGGCGATTCCCCTTTCTGCCGCGCCGCTCACGGCTGAATGAGCCGGAGCAGCTGATATTCACCCGCCGCATCCACAAACGCATAGCGCGTCCGCATGATCTCCTCAACGCGCGCGTCATAGGGCGGATCAAACGCACGGTTGTAGTAGATCACCAACCACAGCGGAGGATCGCTTTCAAACGTAGCCACAATTTCATCCATGACCGCAGGATCGGCCTGCGCCAGAATCTCCTGAAGGAAATAAAAGCGCATACAGGGCAGAGCCTCGGCGGCGACATACCATTTGGGTTCCACCCGATAAGCCATAAAGCGGTCGCGCTCCTCTTCGGGAACATGGGCCATCAGCGTCTGTGCGTTCTGCGTGAATGTGTCAAGCCCCTCGCGCTCGGCAAGACGCCATGCGTCGGTCTGCACGCCCTTGAGGCACAGCCATGCGCAGCACACTGCGGCGGAGGCGCACAGCGCTGCCTTTGCCCGTCTTCCTTCCAGAACCGTGAGAAGCGCCGCTGTGCCCAGCGCGGCAAGAGGAGCGCCCAGCATCAGATAATGGTCGTAAAACTTGTGGGAGATAAACGCAGCCAAACCACCGCCTGCCGCGCCTGCCACCATCGCTGCAGCGAAGAGGAACGCCCGCCGTTTTTTCCACAGGGCCCAGGCCCCCAGGCAGGCCAGCGCGGCCATTAAGAGCGCCATGTGCCCGTAACCGGAAGCCAGAAGCATGGACAGGCGGCTTCCGCCGCCGGTCTGGGCATACATCATATTGTGCACGATGGCGCCGTAGAAGGCGGCGCCCAGGGCATTCTCATGCATCAGCCATAGCACCACAGGCAGGCATATTCCCACAAAACCCAGCAGGAAACCCATTGCACAGCGGCCGAAGACGGCAAACCGGCGCCCCAGAAGGAGACCAAGAGCCAGCACCAGGCACACGCAGGCCAGCGGCAAGACATTGTTGGCACGCACGAGGAAGGCAAGAGCCACGCACGCGCCCATGAGGGCGGCATCTGCCAACAGTCTTTTGCTGCGGGGGAAATCCTCATGCCCGAACACGCGCAACGCGGTATACAGCCCGAAGAGCGTGGGAAGGTTGGTGTATTCTTCCGTCAGGTTGCCGCCCCCCACGAGGGAGCATGTCAGCGCCAGATAGACAAGCTGCACGATCCATGCGGGCACGTCTAGTTCGCCGGCGATGGCGGCCAACACCCAAAGGCACAGGGTTAGCACCAGCACTTCCTGGATAAAAACCGCCAGCGTGGAATAGCCCCCGGAAAGCGCCTGCGGCAGCCACTGGAGGAGAAAGAGCGCCGGTCCCTTATGATCAAATATCTCTGTATAGGGGGCATATCCGTCTGCAAGCGCGGTGCCCATGGTCAGATAAATAGCATTGTCGCTGCCGATGCTTGGCCCCAGCGGCGTATTGAATGCGTAAAAGACGAGAGAAAAAGCGAGCGACAGCGCAAGGGAGAGGAAAAGGCAACTCCACCGGTTTCGAAAATGCGTTCTGCGTTCAAACATGGGGGCAGCCTCCTTTCCTGCGCCGGGCAAGAGCACCGCGCCAAGCATCACAGGCAGCGCGTAGAGGATGGGCAGCACATATCGGATTTCGCCACTCTTGGGGGAAAGCATGCAAATGCCCAGCGTGCCGACAAAAAACATCCAGGGCACACATGCACGCAGGCCGTCACGCAGCATCAGGGCGATGAGCAGAAACAGGAAGGCCCACGTCACGGCGTCCACGTAGAACAGGGCGCCTACGCCGGGCAAGCGGCGCAATACATAGGTAATAAAGTTATACAGCTCAAGCCGTTTGTCCTCCAGGGCCGAATCCTGCGTGAGCCATATGCCGCCCTCATCGGGGGAGTTGAGCGTGAGGCACACGATGGTGTTGCTGTCAGATGGATAGAAATAGCCGTAAATCATGTTCAGCCAGGCATCCATATACACACCAGGATGGCGCAGCCCCATGGAAAGCCAGGCGCCGAAATACGCGGCCAGGTCATCCGCCGTCATATCGGGGTTGGTCGTGTCCTTGACCGCGTCAGAAAGACGCGGATCATAATGCGCCACGGCATGTTCTATATCAATCACGCGCGAGAGGGCGAGACGCTCTTCTTCGGTGATATCTTCGCCGTGCGTCACGAGATAGCGCGCAGTCTGCTGGAAGGGGATGGAGAGCATTTCCCGCGTTTCACCGGGAATGACCCCCAGCATGGGCAGTAAAAATCCGGAGTAAATGCCCTGAAACGCGACGGCCGTGCCAAGCAGGGCCGCTCCCAGGCGCATGCGCACCCCTTTAAAGCGAAGGACGGCAAAGAGCCCGGCAAAGGCAAGCGCGTAGACAGCGCTCTTGCGGGTGAGCATCATCGCCAACGCACACAACGCCAGTTCCGCGAGAAAACGCGGGCTTTTTGCTGCCTCGCCGTTTGTGCGATCGAGCAGAACCATCTGCGCCGCAAACAGAAGCACAAACGGCTCAACGCTTACATCCTTACACATGTTAAAAGCATACAGCGCCAGCACCGGATACAGCGCCACAAAGAATGCGATCCCCATGGCTGCGCCGCGCCGCAGGCCCAGATGGCACAACAGGCACAGCGCATGCGCCCAGCACAGCGCCAGTGCCGCCATGCTGACCAGACTGTAGAGCAGCTGGCCGATGTTGGCATCCCCCATCAGCAGGCCCAGCTGCATAAAGGCGCCATACACAAGCGTCAGGAAAACAGGGTGATGGTCGCTGAGCGCGCTTCCATCCCCAATGTAGCTGGGATAGCCGAAAAATTGAAGGATCTGGTCATGCGTATCATAAATGTTAAGCCCCGGTGCGTACAGGATGAGATAGGGGATTGATCCGGCAAAAATCACCAGCGCACAAAGCCAAAACAGCCGCCGTTGCGCACACGGATCGTCCTGCTGCCCACCGCAAGCGCGCAGACGTACGCGCGCAAGCAACGTGAAGGCCAGCAGAATGCAGCACAGGGCCACCGCCAGCAGGGACACCATGGCGAGAAACGCCGTGACGAGCGTGCGTGTGTTTTTAAAGATCATGCCATAAGAATCGATGGAATCATATGAAACACCCAGTGTGCGCATGGCAGCAAAAATAGCAGCCAGCACAGCCCCTCCCAGCACTTCGCGGCGAGCGGGCCGCAGCGAAAGCGCGGCCACAAACAAAAGCCAGCAGCCGATGAAGGCGGCGGCCCCGCCATAGGCCTCCCCAAAGTAGGCTCCCAGCCAGCTCGCGCATGCACAGGCCGCAGCGCCGCAAAGGGCGATGACGCGCAGCCGCGGAAGCTGAAGAATCATGCGTTTTCCTCCTGACCATGGAAAAGCTTGATGTGAAACCGCTCCCGGATCACCCGCATGACGCCGTCTTCATCGTTGCTGGGGGCGATGTGGCGCGCCAGGGCTTTGAGCGCGGGATGGGCGTTTGCCATGGCGTAGCTTTCGCCCACGCTGCTGAGCAGCTCACAGTCGTTCAGGTAGTCGCCAAAGGCCATGCACGCCTGGGGATCGATGTGAAAAAGCCTTTGCAGCGCACGCATGGCGCGGCCCTTGTTCACGCCGGGCTTCATCACATCGACCCAGTGTTCGCCGGAAAGGATCACGGGCAGGCGCGCGCCGAGCCGTGCCTGCAGAGCGGGCATCTCATGGGTCTGCGCGTCGCCCTCATCATAAAAGGCCACCTTGCACACATCGTCCGCCCCGCAGAAGGCGGAAAGATCCGAAACCTCCTGCACGCTGGGATAATACATGCGCGTATTCTGAATGAAAGCCGGCGATGCGCTCTCTTCCACGAGCGCCACATCCGCACGGCAGACGACGGGATAAACCCCTTCAAGGCCGCGCGCCGCTTCCAGAATGACCGGCAGGTCACGCGGCTCCAGCGGGTCGATCAGCAGGCGCTCTGCGCTGTGCATGACCAGCGCGCCGTTTTCACAGATGAAGAGCATGTCCCTTTCATAGGACTGCATGTCCCGGCGCAGCGCCGCATACTGCCGCCCGCTTGCCACGGCAAACAGGACGCCCTGCCGGCGAAGCGCGGCGAGCACGTCTCCCAATTCAGGCGGAAGGCGCTTGCGGCTGTCAAGCAGCGTGCCGTCCATATCGCAGGCGATCAGCCGAACCGGCGGCTGCGCCCCGGTTTTTCTCTCGTTTTCCATTCTTTCCTTTCTTCCATCGGGGTGTTTCTCGGGGTGTTTCTCAGGGTGTTCCTCAGGCTGGGCTCTCGGGCTGGTCACTCAGGTTGCTTGTTCGGGGGCGGGCCGGCCGTCGCTTTTGAGGATGGCATACAGCGCCACATCCACAAAACGCCCCTTGTTATAAAGACGCTGGCGAAGCACGCCTTCCTTGCGCATGCCGCATTTTTCCATCACACGTCCGGAAGCGGGGTTGTCAAGCTCATGCTGGGCCTCAATGCGGTTGATTTCCATGCTTGAAAAAGTGTAGTCGATCACGCGCCGGAGCGCCTCGGTCATGTAACCGCCGTTCCACAGCCAGCGTGCCAGCGAATAGCCAACCTCCACGCTCGCATTGTCCAGGCTGTAGTCCATATAGCCGATGGTTCCCACCAGGCGGCCGCTTTTCTTTTCTTCGATGCCCCAGCTTGACGGTTCATCCTGCCTGTAACGGCGCAGCATGTAGCGGCAGTATTCCCGCGCCTCGCTCACATCGCGCTGAGCGGGCCAGAGCACGTGCCGCGCAACCTCGGCATCGCAGCTGTAGGCAAAAATATCCTTCGCATCCCGCATGGAGATCCGGCGAAGGATGAGCCGGGGCGTCTCCAGCGTGGGCATGGAAAACATGCCGTAGGCATTGGGCTTAAACATGGCCACTCCACTCCCGCGCGTCAGAGCGCGCGCCCCTCGTTGTCAGATTCGGTGACAGCGCGCATGCCGCCGCCCGGAGCCCGGCCCTCTTTCACACCCCGAAAGATCATCAGCGCTCCGGTGAACACGATCATGCCGATCACGGCGATATAAAAAACCCGCAGGATTCTTTTCATGGCATGCACGCCTCCTTTCTCGTCTCAGACCCTTGGGAAGGCTCTTCTCCTCTCGCGGGATAGCACCTTCCGGTCAATTTGGATGCATTCTTTTAAAAGAAGAACCGGTCGGATTTCACGGGGAAGCGCGCTCCTGGAAGCCGCACAGAGTCTCCCGCCGTTTTGATTTAGATCAGCCCCGAACCAAATGCGGCATCGCGGGCGCTCCCTGCGTGTATTATATTCGCACCGAACCGCACGTGTCAATGTTTCCGGGGCTTCGGGCCGCCCGGCAAAACCGATGCCCGAAAAATGGAAAGAGAATCATTCGATGGCATATTCGCCGTCGCCGTGGGGGAGGATGTTCGCGCCGTAAAATGCGGTGAGCGCACGGATCATATGCGCCACATCCTGCGTACCGGCCGTCTCATAGCACGAATGCATGGCAAGCTGCGCCAGACCAATATCCACGGTGTTCATCGACACGTGCGTGTTGGCGATGTTGCCCAGCGTGGAACCGCCCGCCACATCCGAACGGTTGGAAAAATGCTGCACCGGCACGCCGGCATGCGCCAGGATTTCGCTGAAGATGGCCTGCGACACGGCGTCGGTGGTGTATTTCTGGTTGGCGTTGTGTTTGATGACCACACCGCCGTTCATAAACGCGCGGTTCAGGCTGTCATACTTTTCCGGATGATTGGGGTGCACGGCGTGTGCATTGTCCGCCGAGACCATGAAGCTGGAGCTGACCGCCGCGCGGGCTTGCGCATCTTCCATGCCCAGGGCCGCGCATACGCGCGCGAGCACATCGCCAAGCAGCGTGGAATCCGCCCCCTGTTTGGAACCGCTGCCCACCTCTTCGTTGTCCAGCATGGCCCATACGTTTACATGCCCACGAGCAGGCGCGGCAAGGAAGGCCTGCAGGGAGGTGTAGGCGCACTCCAGGTCGTCGATGCGCGGACAGGAGAAGAATTCATTCCCGGCACCCCATACGCTTCCCGGCATGCGGTTATAAAGGAAAAGATCGCTGGAGACGACGTCTGCCTCCCCGGTCCCGCAGGCGCGGGCGATTTCGCGGGCAAGCGCGCCCTTCGCCTCCGCGCCTGCGTATAGCGGAAGCAGATCGACCTGCGCGTTATAGCTGTAACCGTCGTTGACACTGCGGTTGAAGTGGATGGGCATGTTGGGAATGAGCAGCGCATCACGGCCAAAGTCAACCAGCCGGGTCACAAGGCGGCCCTCCCGGCGCACAAGCGCACGGCCGGCGATGGAAAGCGGCCTGTCAAACCACGAGGACAGGATCATCCCGCCATAGCGCTCCACATCAAGACGGATGTAAGGCGCGCTGGAGGAATCCTCCGCGTTCGGCTTGAGCTTGAACATGGGGGAGTCGCTGTGGCTGGCGGCAATCTGAAAGTGGGAAAGCCCCTGCTCAGGCACGCAAAACGCCACCACGGCGGAGCGGTTGCGCGTCACATAACAGCGGCTGCCGGGGGCAATGCGCCAGGGCGCATGCTCGTCAAGCCTTGTGAAGCCGGCGGCCTGAAGCCGGGTGCAGGCTTCCTCAACCGCGTGGAACGCGGTGGGGGCGTGGGCGACAAAGTCAAAAAAGCTTTGGACGGGGGAGCTGGGCGTATTCATGGCGGAAAATCTCCTGTTCTTGCAAGGGTTTTCGTTTCTCAGTGCATGTGTTCGTAGGGTTTCCCGCAAAAGCGGATTTCAACATGATTATACACGCTTTTTTCCGCTCGATCAAGCCTTTGAGACCGGCAGCGTCAGCATGCAGCAGGCGCCGCTGCGGTTGAGAAACTCTGCCCGGCCCCCATGGGCCATGGCGATTCTGCGCACCAGGTAAAGCCCCAGAATATGCGGGGAAGAGAAATCCTCCGCCGCGGAAGCGGAGGCGTCCTCCGGCGCACCCAGCATGGCCAGAACCGCGGGCGGATAGCCGCGCCCGTCATCCCGGAGGGTGATGACAAACGCCGGCTGAGCCGTCAGGGACAGGCAAAGGGTGATCCGGCATCCCTGCGGATTGTGACGCGCACTGTTTGAAAGCAGGTTGTCGATGGCGCGGCGCAGGAGCGCCTTGTCACACGTGCATTTTGCGCCGGATGTGTCCGGCGCGATGTGAAGCTCCACGGTGCAGCCGGCGCCGGCCGGGCTGTCGCAGAAGGCGGCTACGCTCTCGCGCAGCAGGGCGGGAAGGCTCACGGACGCCATGCGAAGCGGCTCGGCATCGTATTGAAGCTTGGAGGTGAGGTTCAGATCCTCAATCAGCGAGCGGATTTTCTGCCCCTGCTCACTGATTGAGCCGGCCTTTCTGCGCTGTTCCGGCGTCAGGGCCGAATCATGGGCGAGTTCTTCCGCGTGCAGAAAGATGAGGGAGAGCGGCGTGCGGATGTCGTGCGAGACGCCGGCAATCCAGTTGGTGCGCGCGCGGTCGCGCCTGCTGATGATCTGATTCTGGCGGCAAAGAAGCGCGCTGGTGTGATTGAGCTTTTCAGCCAGCTCGGCGGCCATGCCGTGTTCGGGCACACGCACGGCTTCCCCGCGGGCCAGGCTGTCGATGCCCTGCGCCACACCGCGAAGGCTGCGCGAGGCGCGCCAGCCGAGCAGCAGGCAGGCGGCAAACAGCACACTCAGATCGATCACAAGCGCGGGGCCCAGGCAGGCGAGCATGGCGTTGAACACATCGGTCCAGATGTAAAAATTATGTCGCGACAGGCTGCCGCGGGGCATCCCGGACACGAGCAGCCCGAAATCATTGATATAGACAAAGACGGGGTAATCATCCAGATACCAGCGGGTAAAGCCGGCCACCTGCGAGAGGGTGTAGGGATGATTCAGCGAATCGGGCAGATGATAGTGCCAAACGACGCGGCCCTCTTCATCCAGAAGCATGGACCATTCAAACCCGTATGTATCAAGCGGCTGGCTGGGCTGGGGAACGGGCGTGCCGTCCGAATCCAGAAAGAAGGAATCCGCCAGCTGGCGGATATCGCTCAGGGAGATGCTCTCAGCGGGAATCGATCCGTTCGCTGCCTGAACGCCGATATAAAGGACGATGCCAATGAAAAGCGCGGCGTTGACCAGGAACACCGCCAACACGATGAGAAAAGCTGCGCCGATATAGCGGCGAACCATCCGGGAAAAGGTCTTCACCGGCACACCTCCCCCACCAGCTTGTAGCCGATGCCGCGCACGGTCAGCAGAAAGCGGGGGTGGGAGGGATCCTCCTCCAGCTTTTCGCGCAGATGGCGGATGTGCACACCCAGGCTGTTTTCATAACCGTAATAGCCCTCGCCCCATACGGCTTCGCACAGCGCGTCATAGGTGACGATATGGCCGCGGTTTTCAAAGAGCTTTGTGAGCAGGGCGTGCTCCGTGGCCGTGAGCGCGGCCTGAGCGTTTACCCGTGTGATTGTCGCATCCCCCAGATTGACATGGCATTCCCCCAGGGCAAAGGCCTGCATGCCCCCGCGCGCAAGCTCCGCGCGGTATGCGCGGCGCAGGATCAGCTGGATGCGCAGCAGAAGCTCCTGCATCAGGAAGGGCTTGGTCAGGTAGTCGTCCGCGCCAAGCCCCAGGCCGAAGAGCCGGTCGCTGTCGGCATCGCGCGCCGAGAGGAAGAGCGCCGGAACATCCGAATGCCGGCGAAATTCGCTGAGCAGCGAAAAACCATCCCCATCCGGCAGGTTGATATCCAGGACGATGAAGTCTGGCTGCTCCCGGAGAAAGGCCTGCCGGGCCGAAGCCGCGCTGTCGGCCGTGGCGATATGGCGGTAGCCGGCCTCCCGAAGCGATTTTGACAAAAGCGCGAGCAGGTCGTGCTGATCATCCACGATCAAAAGCCGCGCGTCGGTGAGCGTCTGCATGAAAGCGCCCCTTTCACAAACATTCAGGATGCCATGATTATAGCACATCTTCGCTCACCTGCCCGCGGCTGAAAAACGGTTTAAGCCAATCTTAAGCTGAGCGACAGGAAAAAGCAAGGCGCCAATGCTACACTTTCCCCTGTGCCGGGCGCCGGGCGCGCGGCAGAAACGCGACGGATCTGCGGCATCCGCCGGGAAGCCGGCATGAAACATGGAAAAAGACAGGGAGTGAGCACATGGCCAATGCCATCGAAACCAAAAAGCTGTGCAAAATGTATGGGGAATCCATGGTTGTAAACAGCGTGAATCTGGCGGTGCCGGAGGGCAGCGTATACGGCTTTATCGGCCCGAACGGCGCGGGGAAATCCACCACCATGAAGATGCTGCTCGGGCTGACGAAGCCAACGAGCGGCACCGTGACCCTGCTGGGCAAGCGGATGAGCGACCCAAACCGCCTGGAGCTGCTTACGCAGACGGGATCGCTGATCGAATCCCCTTCCTGCTATGGGCATCTGACGGCACAGGAAAACCTGAAAATTGCCGCGGATCTCAAGGGCGTATCGTATCAGGATATTGAGCGGGTGCTCCGAATCGTCCGGCTGCATGAGGAAAAGAAGCGCACGGTCAAGCAGTTTTCCCTGGGCATGCGCCAGCGGCTGGGAATCGCGCAGGCCCTGCTGGGAAGCCCCCGACTGCTGATCCTGGATGAACCCACCAACGGGCTTTACCCCGCCGGGATTCAGGAGATGCG
>ERZ826764.3198-NODE-3198-length-13688-cov-13.688183_pt1 | contig 13688 bp, 14 predicted proteins | sample MGYA00519870_ERZ826764 | MGnify/ENA primary metagenome ERZ826764 (study PRJEB31778, sample SAMEA3449239) | human gut metagenome | biome: human gut; feature: human-associated habitat; material: faeces | place: United Kingdom | collected 2010/2012 ...
CGTTCGGGGCGAACACGTAGGTGTCCACGCCGTCCATGAGCTTGTTGTCGTAGACATACTTCACAGCCGTGTAGTACCAAGCGGAGGTCGGCACGTCGTAGAACGGGAACTCGGGGACCTCAGGCTCCTCGGGCTCCTCCGGCTCGGGGACGTAGGGCGTGTCGGGGTGACGCACCCAGGAGGCGGTGTAGGTCACGTTGGAGGTCAGGGTGATGACGGTACCCGCGGGGTAGGTGTTCAAGCCGTCAGACCAGCCGAGGAAGGCGTAGCCGCTCTTGGTGACGGTGGGCAGGGTGTAGGGAGAGTCCTTGGGGAGAGAGTAAGAGAGCACGGTGCCGCCGTTGGCGGGGTCTATGGTGAGGGTGAAGTTCTCAGCGCCGAGACCCTGAACAACATTCTCAATCACCGCGCCGTTCTCAGCAGCCGCAAGGGCCTTCTCGAACGTATCGTAGTAGGTGTAGGTGTTGCCATTATTGACCTGATACTTGAGGGATTTGTCGAGGTACTTGGGGGCAACGGGGCTGCTGAACGAGCCGCCGGAAACATTGATAGAGGCGGGCTTCACAGTTTCGTCGATTTCATATATTGAAAACTCACCATCAAATGAACCGGATTCAATATTAAGCTGGGCCTTATCCGCACAATTTGCCTTACCGTCTTCTGTTTGATCCGAGCCATAGGTTATGGTTCCTGTTACGGTTCCGGTCATGTCCTCGTCAAAAGTAACGGAAACACCATTTACATAGCCATTTCCAGGCCAATAATAGACGTCAAGGGCTTTCTGCCCGGGTTTGGCAGTAATATTCGTATTTCCAGTTATCGTTGTTGTACCGTAATTGCAGCTGACCACATACTGAACACTGTTATCTCCAACATTTGCGTCCACTTGCATGTTTTCAAGAATTAAGTTACTGTAATTCTGAAAAACGATCTTTGCGCTGGAGCAATTTGCAATAATGGTACCGTCACGCATTGTAATATTGCTGCCTTTTTTCAATTGGAAACAGTTTGTCTCGGTGCCAGAAGAACCTACGGTGCTAACAAAGTAGTACGCAAATCCGTCAAAGTCAAAAGTGATATCCTTGTTCGGCTCAACTATTATACCGGCTCCGTTAGTCACATTACGCAGTAACGTGATAGTGGTAGGCGTATTATCTGGCACAGCCGAAACGGCCGCTGCCAGCGTCGGATACTCCTTATCGCCTATCTTGGCCTCGGGCCCCTCATCCGCCATTGCGGCGGCGGGGAGCAGGGACGCGACCATCAGGACGGCGAGGAGCAGCGCCAGGATGGACTTTTTCATTTGAGTTTCCTCCTTATATTCTTTTGCTTTCAAAGCTCCGTCATGAGACAGGCTCCGCCTGTCTCAATGGCAAGGGGTACCCCTTGCGCTATATCTTGTATATTAGCATCTACATCTTGGTATTTCAAGCAGGTTTGTATTACAATTTGACTACTTCTTGTAACAACACAAAATCCCGGCCCATTTCTGGGCCGGGATTGGAGGCGCCATCCGGATTTGAACCGGAGAATCGGGGATTTGCAGTCCCCTGCCTTACCACTTGGCTATGGCGCCGCGTCTTTTCATTATAGGTTCCGGCGAAACTATTGTTTAGTTTCGCCGGAACTGGAGCGGGCAACGAGATTCGAACTCGCTACCTCCACCTTGGCAAGGTGGCGCTCTGCCAAATGAGCTATGCCCGCAGATGGTGCCTCAGGCCAGAGTCGAACTGGCGACACACGGATTTTCAGTCCGTTGCTCTACCAACTGAGCTACCGAGGCATATTCTGTTTCCGCCGCCGAAAGAAAACTCTGGTGGGAACAACTGGACTCGAACCAGTGACCCCTTGCTTGTAAGGCAAGTGCTCTAACCGGCTGAGCTATGCTCCCGGATAAGCGGCTTTGTCATTATACTAAACACCCCCTCTATTGTCAATATCTTTTTCGAATTTTTTTCACTTCGCCAAAGCGCGCAATTCTTCCGGACTGAAACGATAGATTTTGTCGCAGAACTGACAACTCACTTCCGTCTCCTCGCCCGTCGCAGCCATGTCCTCCAGCTCCGCCGCGCCGCAGCTCGCCAGCGCCGCCGCGACTCGCTCCCGGCTGCACGCGCAGCGATACTCCACCGGTACGCGCATGACCGTCTCGTATTCCATGCCCTTCAGCACCTGCGCCGGTACCGCGTCCAGCCCGTCCTCCGACAGCACCGTCGTCAGCTGGTCCATCAGGAAAATATTCTCCTCCAGCGCCGAAATGAGCTCCTCCGGCGCGCCCGGCATCAGCTGCACGATGAAGCCGCCCGCGGCCTTTATCGTCCTGTCCGTATCCACCAGGACCCCCAGGCCCACCGCAGAGGGTATCTGCTCGCTCTCGACCATGTACTGCGCCAGATCCTCCGCTATCTCCCCCGTCACCAGCTCCGTCGAGCCGACGTAGGGCTCTTTCAGGCCGATGTCGCGGCTGACGGTCAGCATGCCGTCCGTCCCCACCGCGCCGCCGACGTTCAGCTTGCCGTCCGGGCGCAGGGGCAGGTCGGTCTTAGGCTCCGTCACATAGCCGCGGACGTTGCCGTCGCAGTCCGACACGGCAATGACGCTGCCGATCGGGCCGCCGCCGTTCACGCGGATGGTCAGCGAGGCGTCCTCCTCCTTCATAAGCTCGCCCAGCATCGACGCACCGCACAGCGTCCTGCCCAGCGCGGCCGCCGCCGTCGGCGCGAGGCCGTGTATCTCCCGGGCGCGCTCCACAACGCCGCGCGCGCTTATGGCGGATATCTTCACGAAGCCGTCCTTCGTGACGGCCCTTATGATCTCGTCCATTTCAATTACCTCTCACTGCTGTGAAAAATACGCGCTCCGCGCCGCCCATCGGCCCGTCCGTGCGCGTTTCGACCTCCACGAACCCGGCCCGGCGCAAGAGCTGCGCGACCGCCTCCGGCTCGTGGGCGTATTCAACGTGCTCTTCCGACGAGCGCCGCCAGGCGCGGCCCTCGCGCGAGAAAATGTCCATGCCGTAATACAGCGCGCCGCCCTCAAAGCGCCCGCGCCAGACGCAGAAGACGTCCTCCCTCTCATCCACCGACACGCTGCCGTCCATCCCGCGCAGAAACTCCGGCGTGCGCAGATCGAACACCAACAGCCCTCCAGGACGGATGAACAGCCGAAGGCGGCGGAACACCTCCGGCAAATCCGAAAACGGCACATAGCTCAGGCTGTCCAGCGAGGAATACGCCGCGTCCACCGTGCCGTACAGGTCCAGCTCCTGCGCGCTCTGGTTGATGAAGAGGGGCATTTTCCCAACGCCAAGCGCGGACGCCTTCTCCCGCGCGGACATGAGCATGTCCGCAGAAGCGTCCGCCGCTATTACGTCGTATCCCCGCGCCGCCATCAGGCAGGCGAGGCTGCCCGTGCCGCAGCAGAGGTCCAGGATGAGCCCGGTCTCTCCGCCGCGGGCACGGAAAAGGCCCTCGTAGTAATCCGCGAAGGCCGGGTACGGCACGTCCCTCGTCAACTCGTCATACCATGCGGCGAGTGAGGAGTACGCCGTCATTTGATTTGCAGCTTCCCCTCGGCCTGGAGCCGCTCAAAGGCGACGGCATAGCCGTCCGAGCCGTACTGCAGGCTGCGGTTTACCCGGGAAATCGTCGCGCTCGACGCCCCGGTGCGCTCCAAAATGTCGTTGTATATCATGCCCTGGCTGAGATATACGGCCACCTGATAGCGCTGCTCCATCGCCTGAAGCTCCGTCACGGTGCACAGGTCGTCAAAAAAGCGCTTGCACTCGTCCACGGTCTTGAGCGTGAGTATCGCCTCATACATATCGTCGCTTCTGGGTTTTTTATTCTGCTTGTTCATATAGCACCTCACCATTACATTGGCTACAGCCTTTTATATTTTATAACCCTAATGCGTAAAAGTAAAGAGGCTTTACACTAATTTGACGAAAAATTCATAATTGCCCTCTCGGCAAAGAATCCTATTGTCAGGAAGACGCTTTTAGGATAGAATGTCAGTGTGCTTCCAGCACGCAGAAAGGAGGTCCGGTCAGCTTGTTTGACATCATTATAGACAACATGAGCATCGTCTGGGTCGTCATCATGGTCGTCTTCCTCGTGGTCGAGGCCGCCACGGCGGGGCTCACCTGCATCTGGTTCGCCATTGGGGCGCTTGCCGCGCTCATCGCCGCGCTCTTCGGCGCGCCGATATGGCTCCAGCTCGTCTGGTTTTTCGTAGTCTCCGTCGTCACGCTATACTTCACGCGGCCCCTGGTGCTCAAATACGTGAATTCCCGCAGCCAGCCCACTAATGCCGACATGGTCATCGGAAAGGAAGCCCTTGTCACCGAGGCCATCGACAACGTTGAGAGCGCCGGCGCAGTCGCCGTCGGAGGCAAGGTGTGGACGGCGCGCTCTGAAAACGGCGAGCCCATAGAGGTCGGCAGCATAGTTACCGTTCTGCGCATTGAGGGAGTTAAGCTCATAGTTTCAGCAAAGAATTGAACTTAAGCACAAAAAAGAGGAGGAAAATGCCATGCCGTATCTTCCGTACATCGTCATTGGTGTCGTAGTGCTCGTGATCATCGTCATTCTCGTGCGCTGCATCCGTGTGGTGCAGCAGGCCAAGGCCTACGTAATTGAGAGGCTGGGCGCCTACAAGACCACCTGGAACGTCGGTCTGCACTTCAAGCTGCCCTTCATCGAGCGCGTCGCCAAGGTCGTCTCGCTCAAGGAGCAGGTCGCGGACTTCCCGCCCCAGCCCGTCATAACCGAGGACAACGTCACGATGCAGATAGACACGGTGGTCTATTTCCAGATCACCGACCCCAAGCTCTACACCTACGGCATCGAGCGGCCCATCGTTGCCATCGAGAACCTCTCCGCCACGACCCTGAGAAACATCATCGGCGACCTGGAGCTCGACCAGTGCCTCACGAGCCGCGACGTCATCAACACCAAGATGCGCGCCATCCTCGACGAGGCCACCGACCCCTGGGGCATCAAGGTCAACCGCGTGGAGCTCAAAAACATCCTGCCTCCGCGCGAGATCCAGAACGCCATGGAAAAACAGATGAAGGCCGAGCGCGAGCGCCGCGAGGCCATACTCCGCGCCGAGGGCGAGAAGAAATCCGCCATCCTCACTGCCGAGGGCGAAAAGGAATCCGCCATACTCCGCGCCGACGCCAAGAAGCAGGCCCAGATACTTGAGGCCCAGGGCGAGGCCGAGGCCATCCTCACCGTTCAGCGCGCCACCGCCGAGGGCATCAAGCTCATCAACGAGGCCACGCCGACCGACCCCGTCATCAAGCTCAAGGCCCTGGAGGCCTTCGCCGCCGCAGCCAACGGCCGCGCGACGAAGATCATCATCCCCTCCGAGATCCAGGGCCTCGCCGGCCTGGCCGAGGGCATAGTCGAGGCCGTCAAGCTGCCTGAGAAGCCCGCGGCGAAGCAGGACGCCAACTGAGTCCTATCTAGCATTGACCAAGAAAATTCGTTCTGCGCCGGTGCGGTCTCATCGTACCGGCGCAGTTATGGGGTGAGATATATGCTGTATTCAGAAAAGGTCCGCGTTTTCCTCACTAGCCACGGCATGGAGCCGGAGCGTGTAGACTTCGACTCGACCACCGCCGCTTTTATAAGCGACATGGAGCTCGGTCTGCGCGGCCGGGAAAGCTCCATCAGGATGATCCCCACCTATCTCACCGCCGACGGGCAGCTCCCGCTCGGCGAGCCCGCCGCAGTCATTGACGCGGGCGGCACCAACTTCCGCACCGCGCTCGTCAGCTTTACCGAAGACGGGCCGGTCATCGACGCGCTCAGCGTCTGCGCCATGCCCGGCACGGACGGAGCCGTCGCCTGGGAGGATTTTATCAGCTTTGTCGCGGACAGGCTTGCCCCGCTGCTCGACAGGGCCGACAAGGTGGGCTTCTGCTTCTCCTATCCCACTGAGGAGACTCCAGAGCGCGACGGGCGCGTCCTGAGCCTCACAAAGCAGGTGCAGCTCACCGGCTTTGAGGGCCGCCTCATCTGCGCCGACCTTGCCGCCGAACTGGAAAGGCGCGGCATCACCGGCAAGAGCTTCGTCCTGCTCAACGACACGCCCGCCGTGCTGCTCTCCGGCTCGGCCTACGCCGCCGAAAAGAGCTGTGACGGGCTCGTCGGCCTCATCTCCGGCACCGGTACGAACACCTGCTGCGTCCTGCCTGACGAGGCGATCAAAAAGCCTCACGGGGCCTTCTCGGGCAGCATGCTGGTGAACCTTGAGTCCGGCAACTTCAACGGTCTTCCCCGCGGCGACTTCGACGCCGAGCTCGACGCCGGCACCTGCGACCCCGGTGTCTACCGTCACGAGAAGATGACCTCCGGCGCATATCTGGGCGAGTTGTGCCGCCTCACGCTGCGCTGCGCCGCGCGCGAGGGCCTCTTCTCCGAGGCCGCGGCCGAGAAGCTGCTCTCCCTCGACGCGCTATCCGCGCCCGAGGCGGACGCCATGGCCTGCGGCGGCGGGGACATGTTCGAGGGCGAGGACGCGCGCACGGCATCGGAGCTTTGCAACGCCGTCTTTGTCCGCTCCGCGCGCTGCGTCTGCTGCAACCTCGCGGCCATACTCGTGCTCACCGACCGCGGCTCCGACCCGGAGCATCCCGCCTGCATCAGCGCGGACGGCTCCGTCATCCGCCGCAGCCGCGCTTTCCGCGAGGCGCTGGACGGTTTCATCGACAGCTTCATTGAAAAGGGCCTGGGCAGGAGCGTTGTGATCTGGTCCGCTGAAAATGCGACCATGCTCGGCTCCGCCGCCGCGGCGCTGCTCAACGGCTGACAGACATATTACAGGAGGAACTCTACACAATGGCAATCGAACTCGGAATCAAGGGCAGCTCCAGCTGCACTGTAACATCGGACCTCACCGCGAAGTCCCTGCGCTCCGGCGGACTGGACGTTCTGGCCACGCCCATTATGGTGGCGCTCATGGAGGAGGCGGCGCTGCTCTCCGTGCGCCCTTACCTTGAGCCCGGCACCGACACCGTCGGCACGAGGCTCGACGTCTCGCACCTGTCCGCCACGCCCGTCGGTATGAAGGTCAGGGCTGAGAGCACCCTCGTCGAAATTGACCGCCGCCGCCTGGTCTTTGAGGTCAAGGCCTACGACGAGGCCGGTCTCATAGGCGAAGGCACGCATGAGCGCTTCGTCGTGGACATGGAGAAGTTCACGGCCAAGTGCGAGGCGAAAAAGGCCAAATAAACACGGAAACGCGAACCGCCGCCCAAAGGGGCGGCGGTTTTTTTGCGCATTTGCGGGTTTCACAAATTGTTCACGTATCTACAGGGCGCTTTTTTAAGGCAAAACTAAGGCTCTCAACGTGCGCAGCCTGTACTTCGACGACGCGCGCGACAGCGCCCTGCGTGAGAAGCTGGACGGCGTCGGCTCCCGCCAGAAATTCCGGCTCCGGCTCTACAATTCCGATCCCTCGCTCATAAAGCTGGAAAAGAAAATAAAGCGCAACGGCCTGTGCTCCAAGCTCACAGAGCCTATGGAAGCTGCCGCCGTCAGCGCCCTGCTCTCCGGCGCGAGCTGGGAGCCTTCAGGGCCGCTCGCTGAGGAGCTGCACGCCCGCATGAGCGCCGGACTCCGTCCCAGGACGCTCGTGGACTACACCCGCGAGGCCTTCACCTTCCCTGCCGGGAACGTACGCGTCACGCTCGACTACGACATCCGCACCGGCCTCGACTGCACCGCCATGCTGGATACCGGCTGTGTGACAGTGCCTGTCCCGGGTGAGCCCGCCATACTCGAGGTAAAGTGGGATGAGTTCCTCCCCGACATCGTCCGGGACGCCGTCGCCCTGCGCGGCGTGCGCGCCGGGGCCTTCTCCAAATACGCCGCCTGCCGTGCCTACGGCTGATTCTTTATGACAGGAGCAAACCGAAATGTTGACTTTCCAGGACATCTTCAAATCTGACTTTCTCTCCAGCGTGGACAGCATCAGTCTTGTGGACATAGCACTCGCGCTCGTGCTCTCCTTTGCGCTGGGCCTCTTCATTTTCTTCGTCTACAAAAAGACCTACATGGGCGTCATGTACTCCTCCAGCTTCGGCGTGACGCTCGTGGCGCTGACGATGATAACCACCGTCGTCATCCTCGCCGTGACCAGCAATGTCGTGCTCTCCCTCGGCATGGTGGGCGCGCTGTCCATTGTCCGCTTCCGCGCCGCTATCAAGGAGCCGCTGGAGATCGCCTTCCTCTTCCGGGCCATCGCCGTAGGCATCGTGCTCGCCGCGGGGCTCATCGTCCTCGCCGTCATCGGCAGCGCGGTCATAGGGCTCATCCTCATCGTCTTTGTGAACCGCCGCTCCTGGCTCGACCCCTATATCGTCGTACTGCGCTGCGACGGCGCGGAGAGCGAGCGCGAGGCTGCCGACTTCCTCAAAAAGAGCGTCACCCGCTGCTCCGTCAAGAGCAAGACCGTCCAGCACGGCTCCGTCGAGCTGAACGTCGAGGTGCGCATGAAGGGCGAGAGCACCGATTTCATAAACGCCCTCGCCGCCCTGCCCGGCGTACAGAGCGCCGTACTCGTCAGCTACAACGGCGAGTACATGGGCTGAGGTATGTGTTATGTCAACCAGCAGCAATTTGGACCGCATCTGCGTTGCGGCCCTGGCGCTCGCCGTACTCATAGCGGCCCTGGCTTTCTGTGCGCCGGCTTTGGGCTATGAGGCGGCCTCCGGCGGCGTCGTGCTCGGCTACGAGGAGCGGCTTTTCGACACCTCGGTCGTCCACACCATCGACATCGTCATGGACGACTGGGAGGGCTTCATCGCAGGCTGCGAGGACGAGGAATACGTCCTGTGCGACCTCGTTATAGACGGCGAGGACTGGGGCCTGTATCTGGCCGTCGAGGGCGTTGAGGAGAGCTTCCTTCTGCGCAACTACGGCACGGACTACGGCGAGTTATACAAGCCCGACAGCATGGAGATGGGCGGTGGCCGCGGCAACGGCGGCGGCTTCGGCGGCCGTGGCGGCATGGGCGGGATGCCATCCGACATGGGCGAGCCGCCTGAGGACATGGACGGCGGCCTGCTCTCCATGCTGCCCTGGGACTACAACCTCGCCTTCGGCGGCTTCATGGGCAGCTCGGACGCCGAGGCACTGGTGAACTGGTCGATTGACGACCCGACCTCCGACGGGGACACCGAGTCCCGGCCAATGCTGGCCTGGATTTTCGAGAGCGAGGAATACACGGAGCTCTACCACGCTGCCTTTGCCGAGTTCATCGAGAGCGTCTTTACGAGCGGCGAGTTCGAGCGTCTCTTTGACGAGACTGTGGAGCTCATCTCCCCCTACGTCGAGCGCGACCCGACCAAGTTCTGCACGTATGAGGAGTTTGAGCTGGGCGCGGAGACTCTGCGCGAGTTCTGCCTCCTGCGGGCAGAGAGCATCGGTTATCAGCTCGCAGGCGAGGATGTGACCGTGGACGCCTCCGGCCTCGATATCTCCGCCATGGGCAGTATGAACAACACCGCCGGCGGCGGAGGCAAGGGCTTCCGCGGCTGAACACAAAAACGGCCCCGCCGTCCCTCAAGGGCGGCGGGGTCTTGTCATGCCTTCAATGTCTGTGTCAATGCCTCGTCCGGGGCGGCGAGGATGGTCTCATAGTTGGTGTATATGACCTTTCCGGGCAGGGCGCCGGTGGGCTTCTTGACGTTGCGGGCGCGCGTCCAGTCCACGGGGGCCTTGCCCGAGTCGCGCGCCTCGGAGAAATATGCCGCCAGCGAGGCCGCCTCCTCCATCGTACGCGCGTCCGGCAGGCTGTCCTCGGCCCTTATGATGACGTGGGAGCCGTGGGACTTCTGCACGTGCAGCCAGATGTCCGAGCGGCGCGCGGTTTTGAGCGTCAGCTCGTCGTTCTGCGCGTTCGAGCGGCCGACCAGTATCTCGTAGCCCCCGCTCGAAACAAAGCGCATGGGGCCCAGCGGCTTGGCGCGGCGCTCCTTGCCGCCGCCCTTCGGCGCGCGAAGGACCCCCGAGGCGACGAGCTCCCGGCGCAGCTCCGCTATCTCCTTCTCGCTCGAAGCGCGGGCCAGCAGGTCCAGCACGCTTTCGAGGTAGTCCAACATGGCCTCGCCCTCGGCTATGAGCTTGGTCAGGTGCTGCTCGGCGGCGACGGCCTTTTTGTACTCCTTGTAGGCCGCAGCGGCGTTCTGCTGCGGCGTTTTCATCGGGTCGAGCGCTATCTCTACCTCGGGGCAGCCCTCGGCGTAGTAGTCCTCACAGACGAGCGTCCTCGCGCCCTTTTCCGCGCGCCAGAGGTTCGCCGTGATGAGGTCGCCGCGGCGGCGCAGCTCTTCCCTGTCCGCCGTGCGCGCAAGCTCCGCACGCTGTTGGCCCAGCTTGCGGGCCTGCCTGTCCCGCAGGGTGCGGACTGTTTTGACCGTGTCTTGCGAGATGCGGCGCATGCGCTCGGCGCGCTCCCGGCCCGCGTAGAATTCCTCAAGCAGGTCTGAAAAGCTGCCGCGCGGCTCACAGGCGGCCGCCGCTCCGTACTGCGTGATGCGCATGAAGCTGAAATCGCGCGGCTGCCCGTCTTCGAGCACCATGACCGGCGTAAACTCCCGCGCCCTCACGCTCTCGGCGTAGGCCTCTACAGCCGCCGCGAGGTCGCCCCCGCGCTCGGCCCGGCTGGCCAGCTCCCGCGCTATGAGTGGAGAGAGGCCGGAGAAGGCGTCCATCAGCCGCTTGTCCCCCGGCTTGTCCGTGGCCGCGGCCCCAATGGCGGCGCGCAGCTGCTCTCCGCTCAGCTCCAGCAGGTTCGGCTTTTCCGGTTTGGGAGGCAGGCGGTATAGCATACCGGGCAGCAGGCGGCGGTAGGCCCCCTCGCCGAAGTCCGCGCGGCGCAGGCAGTCGATGATGACCCCCTCCCCGTCCACGAGGACGACGTTCGACGAGCGGCCCATCAGCTCCACGGCCAGGCGTTTTTTCGTCTCCACGCCCAGCTCGTCCCGGGCTGTGAGTTCAAGGATGACCATGCGCTCGTTCTCCGGCTGCGTCAGGGCGTCTATCCGCGCGCCGACGAGGTGCTTGCGCAGGAGCATGCAGAACATCGGCGGCGTATCCGGGTTCTCGAAGCGCTCCGCCGTCAGATGCAGGCGCGCCATACCCACGCCCGCCGAGATGAGCAGCTTTCTGCTCCCCTGCCGTGTATACAACGAAAGGAGCAGCAGGTCCCTCGCGGGCTGCTGCACCTTGTCTATATGCGCGCCCTCCAGCTGGGGCGCGAGTTCGTCCACAAGCGCCGTAAGGCATACTGCGTCAAGCGGCATCGTAATCCTCCGTGATGTGTGCAAAAAGCTCGTGTATCCGCTCCCGCTCTCCCCTGAGCCAGAGCCAGCCGAAGACGGCCTCCAGCGCCGTCGCAGCGTGGTACTGCCCGGGCGTCGCGCCGTGGGGTACGGTGTTCACGTGGCTGTTGCGGCCCCGGCGGTACACGTCGTGCTCGGCCTCCGTGAGCAGCGGCAGGATGACCGCCGCGGCCCTCGCCTGCGCGGGGGCCTTTACGCGCGCCACCGTCTCCCTGTGCAGCTGCACTACAGTCGCTATCCCGCGCTCGGCCAGCAGCGTGCGCACCAGCAGCTCATACACCGCGTCGCCCAGATGGGCAAGGCCGATGGAACTGATGGCACGGATGCTGTCCTCCGGCAGGGTGATCGCAAAATAATCCGTCATAGGTATCTCCTGTTCCTGATGTGTTTATCGCGCCGCCCGCGGGGCCTTGGCGGGCTTTTGATAGAGGCAGAGCGGATGCGCCAGCAGGCGCATGATCAGCAGCTCGTCCACCGCGTCGGCGAGGGCGTTATGTACCTCGTAATAGTCCGCGCGGCCCAGAAGCCGCCGCAGCGTGGCCTCCACCCCGCAGCCGCACTTCAGCCGTCCCGTCGCATAGCAGTCCGCGTCCGCAGGGATGGTCGGGTTAAACTGGCGGTAGGCGGCCGCCCACATAATGTCGCCCCAATTATACGCCCGCAGCTCCGGCAGGTGGCTCCGGTCAAAATTCGCGTTATAGGCAAAGATCGTGTCCGCGCCATACCGCGCCATAAAGGCACGCAGATCCTCGAGCGCGTCCCGCCGCAAACAGACGCGCTGCGCAAACGGCAGCGTGCAGCGCTCGGTGCTCTGGAGCACATGGGAGAACATGCCGCCGGTCTGATAGGTGGGCGCGATGATATAGTACCGGGCGTCCACGGGGCGGAACGTCTCCTCGTCGGCCATCACGATCCCGATGGACATGACCTCATCGGCATAAGTTGTCTCCGTGTCGATCACGGCGAACATGGCGGTTCCCTCCCCTCTCAAATACTCAATGAAATATAGTATACCCTCCCGCGCGGCCGATTGCAAGGCGCACTTTTCTGCCCGGCGGCGTTGACGCGGACGGGCTTTACCGCTATAATGTGCAGTATCAGTGCGGCGGCACAGACCGCCGCGGCAGGAGGTTATCAGGGCATGAGTCTGAACTTTGCGCACCGCGGATGGAGCGGTCTCTATCCGGAAAACACACTGTTGGCATTCCAGAAGGCCATCGAGCTTGGCGTGGACGGCTTCGAGATGGACGTGCAGCTCTCGCGCGACGGCGAGGTCGTTGTCTTTCACGACGAGACGCTCGACCGCGTCACGGGGTATCACGGCTATCTGCGTGACCTGACGGTCAGTGAGCTCAAGCGGCTCGACGCGTCGTCGGGCTTTCGCGGGCTGTACGGGAAGAATGAGATCCCCACGCTGCGCGAGTTTCTGGAGCTCGTCGCGCCGACGGAGCTGATCGTAAACATGGAGCTCAAGAACAACCGCCAGTACTACCCCCGGCTCGAGGAGAAGGTCATCGCCCTCGTCCGCGCGTTCGGGATGGAGAAGCGGGTCATTTTCTCCTCGTTCAACAACGTCTCCATCCTGCGTTGCCGCCGTCTCGCGCCGGAGATCGACGCGGGCTTTCTCTGGAAGGGTCCGGTCATCGGACAGGCCGGGCAGTATTGCCGCGACAATGACGTGCAGTTCTTCATGCCGGACGGCAATTACCTCAGCGACGACATCGTCGCCGACTTCCGCGCGCACGGTATCCGCCTCGCCCCGTGGACGGCGAACTCACTGCCCGAGATCCGGCGCCTTGCGGACTGGGACGTCTACTGCATCAACACGAACTACCCGAACCTGCGCAAATAAACCGATTTTAAAGGAGAAACCCCTATGAAAGATCTGCAGCCAACCTGCCGTCTGGCCGTCATACAGGCCGCCCCGGTGCTCTTCGACAAGCGGAAGGGCCTTGAAAAAGCGCTCGCGCTCATCGAGCGGGCCGTCCGGGAATACGCGCCGGAGGTGATCGTCTTTCCGGAGCTGTTCCTCCCCGGCTATCCCTACGGGATGAACTTCGGCTTCAGCGTCGGCGAGCGGACGGAGGAGGGGCGCGCCGAGTGGCTGCGGTACTATGAAAACTCCCTCGTCGTGCCCGGCGTGGAGACGGCCGCGCTCTGCGCCGCCGCGCGCGAGCACGGCATCTGGCTCAGCATCGGCATCTCCGAGCGCGACGGCGTGACCGGCACGCTCTATAATTCCAACCTCATCATCCGCCCGGACGGGACGCTCGAGCCCGTACACCGTAAGCTCAGGCCGACAGGGTCGGAGCGCGTCATCTGGGGCGACGCC
>ERZ826764.3206-NODE-3206-length-13651-cov-47.237423_pt1 | contig 13651 bp, 8 predicted proteins | sample MGYA00519870_ERZ826764 | MGnify/ENA primary metagenome ERZ826764 (study PRJEB31778, sample SAMEA3449239) | human gut metagenome | biome: human gut; feature: human-associated habitat; material: faeces | place: United Kingdom | collected 2010/2012 ...
ACTTTTCAAAAGGTCCCTCTACTTACTCTGAATAAGGGGTGCCATTTGGCAGGGTACTTTTCAAAATTCCCCACAAAAATATTTCTCCCTTCACTTACTCTGAATAAGGGGCGCCGTTTGTGGGGGTGTTTTCGAGAAAATTCTCAAAAAATTTTCCGTCCTCACTTATTCTCAAAATTGCAAGACCATTTGTGGGGGCGTTTCCGAAAAAAGAGATATGTAGCAAAAAAGGTTTCTCCGCTCAAATCAGTAAACTGAGCGGGGAAACCTTTCACTTTTAATTATAAGATTTTCTTCTGAATCCCTCGTAAATCCGTAATAATCCTTGATAAATCGGCATCGCCGTGATATACTTATATTGTATAATTATAGCTATCGGAAACCGCCTGAAAGTGAGGACATTTTAATGGAACCGACCATCGAACGCTGGTACTCAATGAAAGAGATTTGCGAATACCTCGGCGTCAGCCGTGATACGGTACTCGCCTGGATAGAAAAAAGAAATATGCCCGCTGCAAAAATAGGCCGCCTTTGGAAATTCAAGGTCAGCGAAGTAGACGCCTGGATGAAGTCCGGCGTGGCAGCCGATAAGTAATTATTTTAGAGGTGCATTATGGCACTGGAAAATAAATTGGGGCTGACAAGCTCCGCCGATCTTGCCCGGGGAGAAGAACGCCTCAGCAAGAAAAAGGCGGTAGAACTGTTTGAAAACGGCGTGCTTGATACCCTGCCGGCAGGCAAATTCACGACTTTGCAGGCAATTCACAAATATCTGTTTGAAGATATTTATGACTTTGCCGGTAAGCTGCGCACGGTGAATCTGGCAAAGGGTAATTTCCGCTTTGCGCCGCTGATCTATCTGGAGGCGGCACTGGCCAACATCGACAGGATGCCGCAGTCCACTTTTGACGAGATCATCGAAAAATATGTGGAAATGAATATTGCCCACCCCTTCCGGGAGGGCAATGGGCGCAGTACCCGCATCTGGCTCGACCATATCCTAAGAACAGAAATCGGCAAGGTCGTGGACTGGAGCAAGGTGGATAAAGAGGATTATCTTCTTGCAATGGAACGCAGCCCCATCAAGGATGTGGAGATCAAGGTGCTGCTGAAGGCGGCACTGACCGATGAGATAAACAGCCGGGAAGTCTATTTGAGTGGTATCGACCAAAGCTATTATTACGAGAGCCTTTCGGCTTTCCGGGCGGTAGATTTGTAAAGCCTAAAGTATCAGTTTTTGGCTTCCAAAGTATCAAATTGATACTTTTGCGAAATCCCAAAGCGCCAACACGGCGGTTCCAAAGTGCCAAATTGGCACTTTGGAATGCTTGTTGACGGAACGAGCCTATTAGATCTAATTGTTCCCGATTGCCAAGCAGCAAGAACTGATTTGAAATGTGGGAGAATTCAGTTATGGAGCTTATAAATAATACAACAAAGACTCTTAAAGACGATTTGTCTGTAGAGATCAAGCAAGGCAGCAAAGTGTCCATTGCGGCGGCTTGCTTCTCTATCTATGCCTTTCAGGAATTGAAGGCGCAGCTCTCTCAAATTGATGAGTTGCGCTTTATTTTCACTTCGCCTACCTTTGTAACAGAGAAAGCTAAGAAGGAAAAGCGTGAGTTCTATATTCCTCGCCTGACTCGTGAAAGAAGCCTTTACGGAACAGAGTTTGAAATCAAGCTCAGGAATGAGCTGACTCAAAAAGCCATTGCACGAGAGTGTGCAGAATGGATCAGGCAGAAAGTCACTTTCAAGTCAAATGTCAGCGACAAATCCATTCAGGGACAAATCGTAGTTGACGGTGTCGGCTATACGCCTATCAATAACTTCACTACGGTTGAGCTTGGCTGCGAAAAAGGCAATGTAATCAGCACAACAATCGTGAAAGACGAGTCCCTTGCCCGCACTCTGCTTGCCGACTTCAATGAGATATGGAACGACAGCAAAGTGCTTCAGGTCGTTACCGATGAGGTGATCGACAGTATCACCGCCGCATATAACGAAAACTCTCCCGATTTTATCTACTTTGTGACGCTATATAACATCTTCAATGAGTTCTTGGAAGATGTGTCCGAAGATGTTTTGCCCAACGAAGCGACCGGTTTTAAGGAAAGCAAGATTTGGGGGATGCTCTATAACTTCCAGCGAGATGCCGCTCTTGCTATCATAAACAAACTTGAGAAGTTCAACGGCTGTATCCTTGCGGATAGCGTCGGTCTTGGTAAAACCTTTACCGCCCTTGCCGTTATTAAATACTACGAAAACCGCAACAAGTCCGTTCTTGTGCTTTGCCCCAAGAAACTGACGAACAACTGGAATACCTATAAGGATAACTATGTCAACAACCCCATTGCTGCCGACCGGCTTCGGTACGATGTGCTTTATCATACCGACTTAAACCGCACCCACGGCACATCCAACGGACTTGACCTTGACAGACTGAATTGGGGCAATTATGACCTTGTGGTAATTGATGAGTCCCACAACTTCCGTAATGGCGGCAAATTAGTTGAGAACCCGGACGAGGACATCAAGGATAACCGCTATGTTACCTTGATGAAGAAGGTCATTAGAGCCGGAGTGAAGACAAAGGTGCTGATGCTTTCTGCAACGCCGGTTAATAACCGCTTCAATGATCTGAAAAATCAGCTTGCTCTTGCGTATGAAGGGCATACGGATTACATAGACGAAAAGCTCAACACTACCCGTTCCATCGACGAAATTTTCAGGAACGCACAGCGGGCGTTTAACACTTGGAGCAAGTGGGAACCGTGCGACCGCACGACTGAAAACCTTCTCAAAATGCTGGACTTTGATTTCTTTGAAGTGCTGGATAGTGTGACCATTGCCCGCTCAAGAAAGCATATTCAGAAGTATTACGATATGGCAGACATCGGCACCTTCCCGACAAGGCTAAAGCCGATCTCGCTTCGCCCACATCTTACTGACCTGAAGGAAGCCATCAGCTACAACGAGATTTTTGAGCAGCTTATGCTCCTGACACTGACAATCTATACGCCGACGCACTACATTCTGCCAAGTAAGATGGAGAAGTATGCTGAGCTGTATGGCGATAACAAGGTCAATGTCGGCTTTACGCAGGCGAACCGTGAGCAGGGCATCCGCCGTCTGACCGCCATCAACCTGATGAAGCGTATGGAAAGCTCCGTCTATTCTTTCAATCTGACGCTGACACGCATCAAGGATTTGATAAACAGCACGATAGAAACGATTGACCGCTTTGATAAACACTCCGGTACGACCCTCGATCTGACGGATATTTCCGATATGGACGAGTTCGATGCCGAGGATCAGAACTCGGACGAGCTGTTCTCTTTCGGCAGGAAAGTTAAAATTGACCTTGCCGATATGGACTATGTATCGTGGAGGGACAGCCTGGCGAAAGATGCCGATGTGCTTGAACTGCTGACCTTGTTGGTTGGAGATATTACACCGGAACACGACTCAAAGCTGCAAGAGCTTTTCCGGGTGATTGATAACAAAATCACTCATCCCATCAATGAGGGCAATAAAAAGCTAATCATCTTCACCGCCTTTACGGATACCGCCGGTTATCTCTACGACAATGTCAGCCGCTATGTAAAGGATAAGTATGGTCTGAACACCGCAATGGTATCCGGCACTGTTGAGGGGCGGACGACTTGCCCCAAGCTCCGTGCCGACCTGAACACGGTGCTGACCTGCTTCTCACCTATCTCGAAGGACAAGGAACTGCTGATGCCGGGTGATAAGACGGAAATTGATGTGCTGATCGCCACCGACTGTATTTCCGAAGGTCAGAACTTGCAGGACTGCGACTACCTCATCAACTACGACATTCACTGGAACCCCGTCCGCATCATTCAGCGATTCGGGCGTATTGACCGTATCGGCAGCCGCAATAAGGTCATTCAGCTTGTGAACTTTTGGCCTGATGTAACCCTTGACGATTACATCAATCTGAAAGCCAAAGTCGAAACCCGTATGAAAATCGTGGATATGACCGCTACGGGCGATGATAATCTGCTCAGTGACGAGGAAAAGACAGACCTTGAGTACCGAAAGGCGCAGCTCAAGCGCTTGCAGGATGAGGTCGTAGACATTGAGGATATGACAACGGGCATCTCCATTATGGACTTTGGGTTAAACGAGTTCCGGCTCGATCTGCTTGACTACATCAAGCACCACCCTGACATAGACAAAACTCCCTTCGGCTTGCACTCGGTTGTTCCTGCAAGTGAGGATACGCCTGCCGGTGTGATCTATGTCCTGAAAAATCGCTCCAACAGCGTGAACATCGATAATCAGAACCGGCTGCACCCCTTCTATATGGTGTATATCGGCAATGATGGGGAGGTCATCTGCGACCACCTTTCCCCGAAGCAGATGCTTGATAAAATGCGTTTCCTCTGCAAAGGAAAGACAGAACCGATTCCCGAAGCCTACAAGCCGTTTAACAAAGAAACCCGTGACGGCAAGGATATGTCCAGATTTTCCAAACTGCTGGGCGATGCCATTGCTTCCATCATTGAGGTGAAGGACGAGAGCGATATTGACAGCTTCTTAGGCGGCGGTCAGGTCAGCTTTCTGTCAAACGAAATCAAAGGACTGGACGACTTTGAACTGATATGCTTCTTGGTCGTACGATGAGGTGAGAGTATGCTCGGACTTCCGAAGTCAACTGAAATGAGCAAGCAGCTTCCGAAGAAGGCTGTCTATGCGAAGTTCCAAATGAACACGGCGGCAAAGGAGAAAATCGACGCCGATATATCGAGGATCACCATTGTCAATGAGATCACACCGGCGAAAATCAACATTCCCGCCGGAGAGGAAGCCAAGAGTTTCTTTGTCCTGCTTGTGGCGCTGAAAAAGAAAGACTTTGATGAGAAAACGGTTGCCACGCTGTCAAAGCTCATTCCGCAGAACATCCTGTTTGTGCTTGAATTTGAGGGGCAAAGCAAGCTGGCGATCTATCATACCAAGCTGATGCAGACGGATTGGAAGCCCACCGAAAGCTGTACCATTGAACTGCGTGGCTTGAACCTCGACAAAGTATGGGGAAACATTGTGGTGGACATCGGCGGCGTGAGCATCACAGACGGCAATACCCTTGATGAGCAGATAGCAGCCGATGAGCGCCGACAGAAAATTGAAAAAGAGATCGCCAAGCTGGAAAAGCAGGCACGGGCTGAAAAACAGCCGAAAAAGAAGTTTGAGCTTGTGCAGCAGATTAAGGAACTGAAGAGAAAGATGGTGAGCGAGAAATGAGTTGGGCGGACATTTGGAAAATCATCCTTGCTGCGTTGGCGAGTGTTGGCGGAGTTGCCGGACTCATGGTTCTGGCAATCAAATTTGCATCAAGCATTATTGCCGAACGATTATCGCAAAACTACGAATTGAAGCTGCAAAAAGAACTTGAGGCATTTAAATCGACCTTAACAAAAAAGGAATATGTCAGCAAGGCGCGTTTTGATGCGGAATTTAGTATTTACAGGGAACTAAGTAGGGCTTTTTTCAATATGGCAAGAGACATTAACTCGCTTGTTCCTGCTGGATATAGTGAAAGACCTGCGGATGAGGATGCTTACAAGAAACACCAGGAAGAATGCTGGCGTGCGTCCTCTCAATCACTCCAAACCGCACAAGAAACTCTTGTTCAAAATGCGCCGTTTATCTCTGAGGAACTATATAATGACTTCCTTGAATTGGTAGCATTATCCCGGCTACAAATTTCGGCATATACGAAGCGATTCAATGTTTTGTATCTTGCCCCACGAGAAGAAAAGGAAAACTACACGGCGGAGGATTATAAAAGAGCAAGAGAAATATCTCAAAAATTTGATGCTCTAAATAAGAAGATTAGAAACTATCTTGCATCGCTCGATGTAGCTGAGTAAGGAGGATAAACCTAATGGATAAGTTAAAAATGCACACGCCGAACAAGGCGGATGAAAATTTCAGAAAGCTGGCGGCGATGTTTCCGAACGCCGTGACGGAAACGATCAACGAAAACGGCGAGGTCGTCCGTGCAATCGACAAGGATATGCTGATGCAGGAGATTTCCTGCACCGTGGTAGACGGCAATGAGGAACGCTATCAGTTCACTTGGCCGGACAAGAAGAAGTCCGTTCTTCTTGCCAATGCCCCGATCAATAAGACGCTGCGCCCTTGCCGGGAGGAAAGTGTGGACTTTGATACCACCGAAAATCTCTATATCGAGGGCGACAACCTCGAAGTGTTGAAGCTGTTGCAGGAAACCTATCTCGGCAAAATCAAGATGATCTACATTGATCCTCCGTACAATACCGGAAATGACTTTGTATATGAGGATGACTTTGCCCAAAGCACGGATGAGTACCTTGCTAACAGCGGGCAGTTTGACGAGGACGGCAACCGTATGGTACAGAACACCGAGAGTAACGGTCGTTTCCATACCGATTGGTTAAATATGATTTATCCTCGTCTTAAATTAGCAAAGGATTTATTGAGAGATGATGGAGTCATTTTTATTAGTATTGACGATGCTGAAGCAGAAAATCTCAAGAAGATTACAGATGAGGTGTTTGGTGAAAGCAACTTTGTTGCATGCCTAGTCTATGATAAAAACAGGAAGAATGATGCAAAGTACTTTTCTGTTGGGCATGAATACATTATCGTGTACTTCAAAAATATAGCTGTGATCAAGGAATCTGGCGTGATTTTTCGTGCACCGAAAGAAGGCGTTGATGAAGTAAAAGAAGAATTCGAAAAATTGCGTAGGGAATTCAATAACGATTGGACACAGGTGGCGGCAGGATTAAAAAAGCTATATGCTTCATGGCCTGCTAACGATGAACGGCGATCATTGGCCAGATTCTCTAAAGTTGACGAAAAAGGCCCTTATAGAGATGATGGAAATATAAATTGGCCCGGCGGAGGCGGCCCGATGTTTGATGTGATCCATCCAGTGACCGGAAAGGTCTGTAAAAAGCCTGTTAGCGGATGGAGGTATTCTACACCGGAACGGTTGCAAGAAGAAATCGATAAAGGGCATGTTGTATTTGGGCCAGATGAAACAACGGTCCCGCGGGTTCGATTGAATCTTTTCGAACAGAGCAATGAAGTAATGAAATCTGTGCATTTTAGCTATGCTCAAACCGCCACAAATGAATTCCTACAAATTTTCAATGGAAAAAGAATCTTTGACAATCCGAAAAGCATAAGCGATATAAAGCAGCTTATAGAATATGTAGTGGATAAGGCGGAAGATGCAATAATTCTTGACTTTTTCTCTGGCTCTGCCACAACCGCCCACGCCGTTATGCAACTGAATGCCGAAGACGGCGGACACCGCAAGTTCATTATGGTTCAGCTTCCCGAAGTGACCGATGAAAAGAGCGAAGCCTATAAAGCAGGATACAAGAACATCTGTGAAATCGGCAAGGAGCGCATCCGCCGTGCCGGTAAGAAAATCAAAGAGGACAGTCCTTTAACAACGCAAGACCTTGACATCGGTTTCCGTGTTCTGAAGTGTGATACCTCCAATATGAAAGAGGTCTATTACAATCCCGCTGAGTATGAAGTCAATATGTTCTCCCGGCTTGAAGATAACATCAAAGAGGACAGAACGCCGGAGGATCTGCTGTTCCAAGTGATGCTGGATTTGGGTGTGCTGCTCTCCAGTAAAATCGAGGAAACCACCATTGCCGGCAAGAAGGTGTTCAATGTGGAGGACAACTATCTGATCGCCTGCTTCGACAGTGATGTGACCGAGGAAACTATCAAAGCCGTTGCCAAGCAGAAGCCCTATTATTTCGTAATGCGTGACAGTTCTATGGCAAACGACAGCGTGGCGACCAACTTCGATCAGATTTTCGCCACCTACAGCCCCGACACCGTAAGGAAGGTGCTGTAATGTCAGATTGGAAGGATTCCATTGCCCAAATAGAGGCAATGTCGAGCCGGCTTGCGGAGCAGCTTAAATTTACGCTGCCGAGCATTCCATGTGTAGATATTTTACCTCAAATCCCAACAGTAGAGATTGACGAGGAAAGTACATTTGCATATCAAATGCAGCAGCAGACCAATCAAATCATTGAAAAGAGCAATGAGCAAATACGGCTGCTAAACGAGCACAATGAACAGTTGACGAGCAACTATAAAAAGCTTGAAGAACTTTATAACCTCAAAGCCAAAGAGCTGGATGAAGCAAAACAGGACGCTAAAAAAGCAAAACGGTACAACACGGCAATGATGATTATCACCATTATTTCAATGCTTGTTGCCGTTGCTGCGTGGCTGCTTCCCAACATATTAGGAGGTGCATCCTAATTGAAGTTTAATTTCAAAATACAACAATACCAAACCGATGCGGTCGATGCCGTTGTGCGTGTCTTTCAGGGGCAGGGCTTTCACGATAAGATCAGCTATATCCGTGACCGGGGCAAGGTCAAAGCGGAGCCGTATCAGATGACCCTCGGTATGTCCGATGAGGAGCTTGAAATCGTCGATCCACTGAACGATACCGGTTATAAAAACGAAGCCGTTGAGCTTTCCGATGAACAGCTTCTGCACAACATTCAGACCTTGCAGAGTCAGAACAATATTAAGCTCTCTGCTTCCCTTGTCAAAGATTTGGGGCGTTGCAGCCTTGATATTGAAATGGAAACCGGCACGGGCAAAACCTATGTCTATATCAAGACGATGTTCGAGCTGAACAAGAAGTACGGCTGGAGCAAGTTTGTTGTGGTCGTTCCCTCTATTGCGATCCGTGAGGGCGTAAAGAAGTCCTTTGAAATCACCGCAGACCACTTTATGGAGCACTACGGCAAGAAGGCTCGCTTCTTCATCTACAACAGCTCCAACCTGAACCAGTTGGATAACTTTTCGAGCAGCTCCGGCATCAATGTGATGATCATCAACACGCAGGCGTTTGCCCGTTCATTTTCCGAGGTACAAGAGGGCAAAAAGAAAAACAAGGAGCAACTGATTATTTATGATACACGGGACGAATTCGGCTCCCGCCGACCAATCGATGTGATTAAGGCAAACCGCCCAATCATCATTTTGGACGAGCCACAGAAAATGGGCGGCGATGTGACGCAGAAGGCGCTGAAAAACTTCAATCCGCTGTTCTCGCTCAACTACTCGGCTACCCACGCCAAGCAGCACAACCTTGTTTATGTGCTGGATGCGCTGGACGCCTTCAACAAGCGGTTGGTCAAGAAGATCGAGGTCAAGGGCTTTGAGGTCAAGAACTTCCGTGGTACGGACAGCTACCTATACCTTGAACAGATCGTCCTTTCCAGCAAGAAACCGCCGATGGCAAAAATTGAGCTGGAGATTGGCTATAACAAGTCCATCAACCGGGAAACCCGTATTCTCAGCGTTGGTGATGACCTTTACTTCGTTTCGCAGGAAATGGAGCAGTATAAGGGCTACACCATCTCCGAAATTGACCCGCTGCGTGGCACTGTGACCTTTACCAACGGCGAAGTCATCAAAGCCGGTGATGTGGTGGGCGATGTGTCCGAAAAGGATATGCGCCGCATTCAAATCAGAGAAACCATCCTCTCCCACTTTGAAAAAGAGGAAAAGCTCTTCAATATGGGCATCAAGTGTCTGTCCCTGTTCTTCATCGACGAAGTGGCAAAGTACCGCCAGTATGATGAAAACGGCGACGAGGTGCTTGGCGAATATGGCGTGATGTTTGAGCAGGAGTATCTTGCCATTCTGAACGAGTACATTACGATGTTTGACACGCCGTATCAGAAATATCTCAAATCCACTTGCAGCGATGTAAGCCGGGTACATAAAGGCTATTTCAGCATCGACAAGAAAACCGGGCGCAGCGTGGACAGCCGGCTCAAGCGTGGCAGCGAGTTCTCCGACGATATTTCCGCCTATGACCTGATTCTGAAAAACAAGGAACGGCTGCTGTCCTTTGACGAGCCGACACGGTTTATCTTTTCCCACTCTGCACTGCGTGAGGGCTGGGACAACCCGAATGTGTTCCAAATCTGCACCTTAAAGCACTCCGACAGCAACACGGCGAAGCGGCAGGAAGTCGGTCGTGGTCTGCGCCTTTGCGTCAATCAGGACGGCAACCGGATGGATGTGCAGAGCTGCGGCGACAGCGTTCACGAGATCAACACGCTGACGGTAGTCGCCAGTGAAAGCTACAAAACCTTCGTAACAGACTTGCAGTCGGATATTAAGACCGTGCTTTATGACAGACCCACGGTTGCTACAAGCGAATACTTCAAGGGCAAGTATGTCAAGGTGGACGATGTACCGACGCTTATCGACGATGAGAAAGCCAATGCCATCGAGTTCTACCTCATTCAGAACGGCTATGTGGATATGAAGCGCAAGGTGACGGACAAGTACCGTCAGGATGTTAAGAACGGAACCGTTGCGGAGCTGCCGGAGGAACTCAAGCCGATGACAGACGGCATCCATATGCTCATTCAGGCGGTCTATGACGATAGCGTTCTCAAGGATATGTTCTCCGACGGTCACGAAACCAAGGTTAAGGATAACCCCCTTAACGAGAACTTTGCCAAGAAAGAGTTTCAGGCGTTGTGGCGTGAGATCAACCACAAGTACGCCTACACCGTCGATTTTGACAGCGCCGAGCTGATCCGCAACGCCATTGCCCATATTGACGAAAAGCTCTTTGTTTCCGAGCTGCAATACACGACCACCATCGGACGGCAGAAAACGGAGATGAACGAGTATGAGATTGAGCGTGGGGCATCCTTCACCGGCGAAAGAACCCGGACGCAGACGCTCAAACACGCCGAAACCAGTCAGATCAAGTATGACCTCATCGGAAAAATCGCAGAGGGTACTGTTCTGACACGGCGCACGGTTTCTGCTATCCTGCAAGGCATCCGTGTGGATAAGCTCTATATGTTCAAGAACAACCCGGAGGAGTTCATCACAAAGGTCATCCGGCTCATCAACGAACAGAAAGCCACAATGATCGTAGAGCATATTTCCTACAACACCATTGAGGGCGAATATGACAGTTCCATCTTTACGGCTGAAAAGGCAACGCAGAGCTTTGATAAAGCGTTCCTCGCAAAGAAAGCCATTCAGGACTATGTATTCACGGATGGTTCGGCTGACAAGAGCATTGAGAGAAAGTTTGCTGAGGATTTGGATGCAGCGGGCGAGGTATGCGTCTACGCAAAACTGCCGAGAACCTTCCAAATTCCTACGCCGGTGGGCAACTATTCGCCGGACTGGGCAATCGCTTTCTATGAGGGCAAGGTCAAGCATATTTTCTTCATAGCCGAAACGAAAGGCACAATGGAAAGCCTTGAGCTGCGTCCTATTGAGCAGGCGAAAATCTCTTGTGCCAAGAAGCTGTTCAACGAGCTGTCTACAAGCAATGTGGTGTACCACGATGTAGACAGCTATCAAAGTTTGCTGAACATCATGAATTCGTTATAAAAAAGGACAGGGACACACAAACAAAGGTGTGCCCCTGTCTTCAATTCTCATCCAACTGCCACTTCAACCTTTTTACCACTGAAGGCCACGCCGTATTTATAAATCGTCCTGACCCCGGCGGTCGTCAGCTCGGTTTCGTATTTCTTGTCGTTGATCTGCTGCAAGGCTGTCTCGGACAGCTTTTTCAACTTTTCGTCGCTGCAATTTTTCTCCGCTTTCAGTTCGATCAGGATGCCCGGAAGTCCTTTTTTCGTGGGCTTCAGCTGAATGTCATAGCGCCCGTCGCCGGATTCCCGGTTGGAGGTCACGAAAGCGCCGCCCAGCAGGGCGCACAGCCCCAGCATAAAGCCGTGATAGAAGTTCTCCCCGGCAGTATCGAAGGAGCTGACCGACTGGGTCAGCAGCGTTTGGATCTGCGCTTTCAGCCGCGCGTTATCGCCGGAGAAGATGGCCTCCTGAACGGAAATCGCCGTGGACGGCGGGATCAGATTCTCCAGCCGCTGCAAAATCTCCTTGTTATACACCAGAGAAATCTCCCGGTTTGGCAGGGAGACCTCGCACATAAAATCGCCGCTGAAGGAGGGCGTGGTTTTCAGCGCCTTCAGATAGCCGGTCACCAGCAGGAAGCTGTAAATGGTGGAGGGATTGCTCTTGATCTGCGGATAGATCACGCCGGTGTCGATGAAGGTGGTGAAGGTCTCGCCGTTGACCAGGGAAGTCAGACGGTTATAAATCTCCTCATCTGCCTGGGCAAGCACTTCCCCGATAATATCGTTGCTGCCGGTGGAGACCCAGAAGGGCCTCGGCTCGCACTCGTTGCTGAAGTAGTTGACCACCGACCACGGGTTGAAAATTTCCGTCTTGCCGAAGCGGTAGCCGTCGTACCACTGGCAAATTTCGTCGTACTTATCGGCAGCGCCGTAGTATTCCGCCATCTCCATCACCTCGTCGACGGTGAAGCCGAAGTAGGCGCTGTATTTGTTGTCCAGCACGGAGTTGATGGACAGGTTGTTCATCCCGCTGAAGATGCTCTCCTTTGCCACCCGCAGAATGCCGGTGAGGAAGCCGAAGGAAAGGTGCTGATTATCCTTGAACCCGCCGGAAAACAGGTTCCGCATAAACCGGATGACCTTGTCGTAATAGTCCTTCTGGTAGCCCTGCTGGATGGGGGTGTCGTACTCGTCGATGATGATAATGGGCGCAACGGCATAGTGCTTATGCAGCATAGCGGACAGGTCCAGCAGTGCAGAAGCCAACTCTACCTCGCTGACCTTGCCGTCTGCCAGCTTTTCATAGGTCTTCTTGCTGTACTCGTCGCACTTATCACTGGCCAGCAGCTCCTTGTGCCGCCGGGTCTCCTTTGCGAAAATATCCCGAATGGCCGCAAAGGTCTCCTCCCAAGTGTCGAACTTCACATCCTTGAAGGTCAGGAAGATCACAGGGTACTTGCCCTGATAATCCCGGTACTTCTGGCCGCAGGCCCAGATCTTCTTATCCCGGAAGTAGACGGAGGTATCCTTGTCGCTCTTTTCAAAATAAGTGCGCAGCATATCCATATTCAGCGTCTTGCCGAAACGCCGGGGGCGGGTGAACAGCGTCACCATCGGACGCTCGTCGATAAAGTCCTTGATCATCATCGTCTTGTCGATGTAGTAGTATTCCGACGAGGCAAGGCAGTAGTTGGACACGCCGATGGGCAGGGGCAGCTTCGGCGCGCGCTCCGTCTTGCGGAAAGCGCCCGTCTTGAGCCGCTGATCCGCCGGCTTCTGCGTATCAGCGGGGATCAGCCAACGATTGCCCTGCTTTTTCGCACCGGCAATTCTTCCATTCTTGCAGAGCGTCGCAACTCTCCGCTCTGTTATATTCCAGCGCACTGCTGCCTCTCTTACCGAAATCATTTCAGCCATAGGGGATACCTCCACGCATAAAATCACAAGTACATTATACCCGAATAAAAGAACAATGTCAACAAAGTTCGGAACAATGTCGTTCCAAAACAACATTGTTCTTTTCTGCGCACAAAACAAGCGGAGGTCATCGACCCCCGCTTGCTCGTTACCCACATACAATTTCCTGCATCACGGCCTCGTTTGCCCGATGTCGGATGCCATTCATCTTTCGCACCCACGCCATCGGGTCATCGGCTTTCAAGGCCTCCGTCACGCCCTCGGTGTCTGCGTATTGTTCTACCAGCCGAAGAAAGAGTTCC
>ERZ826764.3209-NODE-3209-length-13644-cov-3.089411_pt1 | contig 13644 bp, 13 predicted proteins | sample MGYA00519870_ERZ826764 | MGnify/ENA primary metagenome ERZ826764 (study PRJEB31778, sample SAMEA3449239) | human gut metagenome | biome: human gut; feature: human-associated habitat; material: faeces | place: United Kingdom | collected 2010/2012 ...
CTCTTCTGGTGTTTCCGGCAGACACATTCGCGTCTAGACAACCGGATCCAGTGCTTCAGCAGTTAGAACAGAGTAATAGCCTGGCACTAACGACGAATGATGCATTTAAACCTGTATGTAAATATTGGGACAGGATCACGAGGCCGGAGCAGGTTATGACGGCACTGATCAGCGCAATGAGGGTGCTTACGGATCCGGCGGAGACAGGAGCCTGCTGTATTGCGCTGCCGCAGGATGTGGAAGGGGAGGCCTATGATTATCCGGCCTATTTTTTCCGGAAGCGTGTGCATCGGATTACCCGTCCTGCTGCGGTGGAAGAAGAACTGGAAGATTTGGCGGAGGTTTTATCCCGGGCAGAGAAACCTCTTATCATTGTGGGAGGCGGAGTAAAATATTCCCAGGCAGGAGAAGCTGTGGAGAGCTTCTGCGAAGAGTTTAAAATCCCCTTCGGAGAGACACAGGCGGGGAAGAGCGCCTGCCGATCCAGCCATCCGTACTGTCTGGGAGGAATTGGCGTGACGGGGACTCTCGCTTCCAATGTGATTGCAAAGGATGCCGATGTGGTTCTGGCGATCGGTTCCAGGCTGTCGGATTTCACGACCGGCTCCAAGCGTCTGTTCGGCAGGGAGGATGTCCGGTTCCTGACGATTAATAACTGCCGGTTCCACGCTTATAAGATGGATGCCGTAAAGGCGGTGGGAGATGCGAAAGCGACACTGGAGGCTCTGGCGGAAAAGCTGCGCGGACGCGGGTATGTATCCGCCTACAAAGGGGAAATAGAAGCGGCGAAGGAAGCCTGGGATGCGGAGCTTAAGCGTCTGGGAGAGATTACATTTACCGGTGAATCCTTTGAACCGCTGATTCACGCACGGGATCCTCGTACGATACCGGAATTTGTGGAACTGACAAAAGGGCGCATCACACAGACTGCCGCTCTGGCTGTGCTGAACCGCCTTGTGGAGCCGGATGCGACGGTCATTACGGCAGGCGGTTCCCTTCCCAGCTGCATGCAGCGCATGTGGAGGACGGATAAAAGGGGCGGCTATCATGCGGAATATGGTTATTCCTGCATGGGCTATGAGGTGGCGGCGACTCTTGGCGTCAAGTTTGCGGAACCGGATTGCGAGGTGTATTGTGTGGTCGGGGATTCCAGCTTTCAGATGATGCATTCGGAAATTATGACGATCATGCAGGAACGCAAAAAGGTAAACATCCTGATATTTGACAACTGCGGCTTCGGCTGCATCAACAATCTGGAGATGAACAACGGAATCGGAAGCCTGGCGACGGAATTCCGCTATACGGACGGCAGAAAACCGACGGGTGATTTAATCTATGTGGATTATGCGAAGATCGGAGAGGGGTACGGCCTTAAAACCTATACCTGCACAACGGCGGAAGAACTGGAGGCAGCCCTCCTTGACGCTAAAAAGGAGAGCATTGCGTGTCTGTTTGATTTGAAGGTGCTTCCCAAGACTATGACGGATGGCTATGAATCCTGGTGGAACGTAGGAATAGCGCAGGTTTCCGAAAAGGACAGTGTCAGGAAGGCCTGTGAAGATGTCATGCAGGGACGCAGGGAAGCGCGTGCCTATTAAAAACGGGAGGAAGAAGGATGGGAAAAGTATTCGGATATCCTGTGTTCGATGAGAACGGGGAAAAAATTCTGACGACTTATGATAATGAATACAGCGAAATGAGGATGGATATCCGCGTTTACCGGATGAAAAAGGGGGAAGAGAGAAGCTTCCTGAGAAAAGGAGAGGAAACGGCAATCCTTCTGCTTTCGGGAAAAATCCGGTTTTGCTGGGACGGAAAGGAAACATCGGTATCCAGAAAGGATGTATTCTCACAGGGGCCATGGTGCCTGCATATCTGTACGGAAGCCGAAGCCGCCGTAAAAGCGGAGGAGGACAGTGAAATCCTCGTACAGTGTACTAAAAATGAAACAGAATTCGCAGCCGTGCTTTACCGCCCGGAGGATGCGCCCTGGAAATATTCCTGCGTGGGTAAATTCGGGAATGTGGCCAAAAGGCGTGTCAATACGATCTTCGACCATGACATCGCACCCTGGTCCAATATGGTGCTGGGAGAGGTGCTCAATGACAGGGGCAACTGGTCCGGTTATCTGCCGCACAGGCATCCGCAGCCGGAAACCTATTATTTCCTGTTTGACCGGCCGGAAGGGTTCGGTGCCAGCTTTGTGGGAGATCAGGTGTTTAAGAGTACGGACGGGAGTTTTTCCGCCATACCGGGAGGAGAGCTGCATCCCCAGGCCGCGGCGCCGGGATTTCAGATGTATACCTGCTGGATGATCCGTCATCTGGAGGGAAATCCATGGCTGCAGACGGATCGCTGTGAGGATGAAAAGTATACCTGGCTGCATGATGCCCAAATCTGACAGATGCTGCATGGAAAAAGAGGAGAAAAGGAGAAGAAAATGGCGAGAGAATTTATCGTGCCGGGACGCATTATTTCCGGTGCAGGAGCGTTGGATGCCGCTGGCGCGGCTTTGAAGGAGATGGGAAAAAAGGCTCTGGTGGTAACGGACAAGGTGATGGTGCAGCTGGGAAATTGTGCCAGACTTGAAGCGGCGTTGGCCGGACAGGGGATTGGCTGTGTGGTTTATGATGAAATCACGGGAGAGCCGACAGACACCATGATTGAAAATGGACTTAAGATATATCAGGATAACGGCTGTGATTTCCTTGTCGCCCTCGGAGGAGGAAGCCCGATTGATTCGATGAAGGCAATTGCGTCCCTTGTAAAAAATGGCGGAAGCATTTCCGATTATATGGGTAAGATAATTGATGTGCCGGTGCCGCCCATGGCAGCCATCCCGACTACGGCAGGTACGGGCTCCGAAGCGACCCAGTTCACGATTATAACAGACACCAAAAAGGATATCAAAATGCTTTTGAAGGGGGCCGTTCTGATGCCGAAGCTTGCGGTCATCCTCAGTTCACCATGACCGCGCCTCCCAAAATCACCGCGGCAACCGGTCTGGATGCCCTGTGCCACGCAATAGAAGCATATACCTCCAGGAAGGCCCAGACGCTGTCGGATACCTTTGCACTCTCCGCGGTAAAACGTATTTTTAAATTTCTTCCTGCCGTTTATCATGACGGGAAAAATGAGGAGGCCCGGATCCAGATGTCCGTGGCGGCCCTGGAAGCGGGAATTGCATTTAATAATTCGTCCGTGACTATCATTCATGGCATGAGCCGCCCGATAGGTGCTCTTTTCCATGTGGCTCACGGGCTGTCCAATGCCATGCTCATGAAAGAGTGTCTGTCCTTTGCGCTGGAAGGCGCGGTAAGCAGGTTCGCGGAGCTTGGCAGAGCGGTTGGAGCGGCAAAGGAGAATGGCCCGGACGCGGAGGCGGGCAGCAGGTTCCTTGCTGCGGTACAGGAAATGATAACCGGGCTGGAGATACCGACTCTGCAGGAATACGGAATCGACAGAGAAACTTTTTATTCACAGATAGAAAAAATGGCACAGGATGCCATGGACAGCGGCAGTCCCCAGAATACGATGCGGCAGCCGGATCGCCAGGCCGTGATGGATATTTATAAAAAAATCTATGAAGGAGAATAAGAATATGGTAAAGGTAGGGATTATCGGAGCGGGAAGAATCGGAAAGGTACATATCACAAGTATCAGTACGAGAGTCAGGGATGCCGTCATCAAGACAGTGGCGGATCCGTTCATGAATGAAGAGACTGCGGCCTGGGCCAAAGGAATGGGCGTGCAGCATACAACGAAAGATTATGAGGAGATCATCCGCGATCCCGAAATCGATGCGGTACTGATCTGCTCTTCAACGGATACACACTCCCCCATTTCCCTGGAGGCAATCCGGGCAGGCAAGCATGTATTCTGTGAAAAACCCATCGATCATGATGTGGAAAAAATTAAAGAAGTGGCAGCCGCGCTGGAAGGAACGAAAGTGAAATACCAGGTTGGTTTTAACCGGAGGTTTGATCATAATTTTGAAGCGGTACAGCGTGCAGTGGCAGAAGGCAGGATCGGCAGGCCCGAGATCATCAAAATCACATCCCGTGATCCGGAACCGCCCGGAATTGATTATGTGAAGGTTTCCGGCGGCATGTTCCTGGATATGACGATCCATGATTTTGATATGGCGCGTTTCCTGGCGGGATGTGACGCTGAGGAGGTTTATGTGCAGGCCGCCAATCTGGTGGATCCCAAAATCGGGGAAGCAGGAGATGTGGATACTGCGGTTATCACACTTCAGATGGAAAATGGCGCTATTGCGGTGATTGACAACTGCAGAAAAGCGGTATACGGATACGATCAGCGGGCTGAGGTGTTTGGTTCCGAAGGGATGGCGGCTATCGGCAACGACAGCCAGTCCAGCGTACAGATCAGCAATTCGGACGGCGTGACGGGAGAAAAGCCCCTGTTTTTCTTCCTGGAAAGATACATGGATGCCTATGGCAAGGAAATCGCGGCTTTTATTGATGCGATTGTCAATGATAAGGAAACCCCTTTAGGCGTTATGGACGGTCTCAAGCCCGTACTCATGGGACTGGCGGCAAAAAAATCCTGGGAAGAACACAGACCTGTTAAAATCTCAGAAATCATGTGATGATGCATATGATTTTCAACCGGAGGAAAAGAGATGTTTGATAAAAATAAAGTAAAGCTGGGGATCGCCCCGATCGCGTGGACAAATGATGATCTGCCGGATCTGGGAAAAGAAAATACCTTTGAACAGTGCGTGAGTGAAATGGCACTGGCAGGCTATACCGGTTCGGAGGTGGGAAACAAATATCCACGGGATCCCGAGGTGCTGAAAAAGGCGCTGCAGCTGCGGGGAATGGAAATATGCAACCAGTGGTTTTCCTGCTATCTGATTACCAAACCCTTTGAAGAGGTGGAAAAGGAATTTCGTGCGCAGCTCACTTTTTTAAAGGAAATGGGCGCCAAAATCATCGGTGCATCCGAACAGAGCCACAGCGTGCAGGGGCAGCAGGATGTACCTGTATTCGGACATAAATATGTGATGAATGATGAAGAATGGGACATCTTCTGCAGCGGCATGAACAGACTCGGGAAAATAGCGAAGGAGGAATACGGAATTTCCCTCACCTTCCATCACCATATGGGAACGGTGGTGCAGAATCCGGATGAAGTGGAACGGATGATGGAAAATACAGATCCGGCGTATGTCAGCCTTTTATATGATACGGGACATTTTACCTACTGCGGAGCCGATCCTCTGGAGATGGTCCGAAAATATGCGGGCAGAATTCGGCATGTACACTTAAAGGATATTCGTCCTGAGATCGTGGAGAAGGTAAAACGGGAGAAGTTAAGCTTTCTGGACGGCGTCCGCCTCGGCGCCTTCACGATACCCGGCGACGGCTGCATTGATTTTGATCCGATTTTCAAAGTCCTGGAGGATACGGGCTACGAGGGCTATATGCTGGTGGAGGCGGAGCAGGATCCTGCGAAGGCAAATCCGCTGGAATATGCCATCAGGGCGCGCAGATTTATTGCGGAAAAGACGGGACTGTAATTTTTGACGGCTTACCGGATGGAAAAGGAGAAAAAAACGGATTTCAGCCATAAAGAAACCTTCATAATATCTTACGCTTTCCTTATATGGACAATGAATACGGCATATGCTATGATTAACTGTACGTGATAAATTTGCTGCTGCCCGGGGACAGCCCGGAACATACGAAGGATTAACAGATATGGAAAATAATAGAAAAACGTCAGGGAATCATAGAAGGAAAAAAGGAAGCCGCAATCATGGAATTGCCATGTATCCGACTCTTGCGGTGAGATGGATAAAGAAGAATAAGGCGATGTCGGCAGCTCTTGCGGTGCTGCTGATAGTAGTTGCAGGAACCGGTGTTCTGGTGGGCTGGGGAATGGGAAGAGGAAAAGCGCAGAAGGATGCGGGCGAAACGCAGGCTTCGGCGGAGACCATTCCGGAGCAGACCGGAGAAGAGCAGGATAGCACGGTGTCTCCTTTGCTGGAAAATGAATATCCGGAGGTCAATGATCTGATTTTAAAGTATCACCAGGCGCTGCAGTCGGATGATATGGATACGTTAAAAACGCTGCTGGATTATGCGGAGGACAAGGAACTGCTCCGTATGCAGGAAAACGGTTCTCATATTGAGTCATATAATAATATTGTATGCTATACCAAGCCTGGCCTGGATGCGGACAGTTATGTGGTATATGCCTGCTATGACGTTAAATTCGTTGGTTTCGATACTCTGGTACCGGGCCTGACACCGTTCTATGTAAGCCGTAATGAGGAAGGCAGGTATTATATCCGGGACTGGGAGCACAATCCGAATGAAGCGGCCTATGCCAATGAGGTAACGGCGCAGGAGGATGTGGCGGCTCTGTATGATCGCATCAGGAACGAATCCGCAGAGATACTGGCAGGGGATGAGGAGCTTTCCCAATATCTGTCAAACTATCTGAATGATATGATGGTAGCGGTCGGTGAAGCGCTGAATGAAAAGGAGAATAGTCCGGAAAGTACGGAGGCTCCAACGGAAAGCGCGGCGGCACAGGAAAGTGAAAGCAAATCGGAGCCGGAAGCTTCCCAGCCGGCCCAGACGCCTTCCCAGCCGGCATCCACATCTGTTAATGTTCCCAACAGCGGGGAATTTACGGTGTCGGAAACAGTGAATGTCAGAAAGAGCGCAAATGAAAATGCCGAAAGAATAGGAGTATGCTATTCCGGCGAAAAGCTGGAAATACTCATGAAACAGGCAGACGGCTGGACAAGGGTTAAGTTCAACGGACAGACCGGATATGTGAAATCAGATGTTTTAAAATAATAAAAATACAGACAGGCCGCTGTCCTTTTCCGGGACAGCGGCCTGCCTGTATGTGCGGCAGTCCGGATACGTCAGGAGCTGTAAGCTTAACTCCGGCCGAATAATTTCTTGCCGACAAAAATGAAAATACATGCACCGATTACGGAAACAATCAGGTTGGCGAAGAAGCCGCTGGCATAAAAGCCGACCAGGCGGAACAGAAAACTTCCGATCATTCCTCCTACAATTCCCGTAATGATATTGCGCAGGGTTCCGCCCTGCGTATTCATGATCTTACTGGCTATCCAGCCGGCAATCGCACCATATACAATAGATAATATGAAAGATAACATTTTCAGGCCTCCTTTATCGTTTGTCTGTTACTATAATAAACATTTTTTTGAGAAAAAGCAACAAGGATTAATGAAACTGTCTTTCTGAAACCAGGCAGGCAATTTTTCTATTGCATTTTTCGCGCAGAGAGAACAGCCAGGCGGCCTCATGAGGATAGCTGTTGAAGGTAATGGGAGCCTCCAGGCCCTCCTCCAAAAGAGCGAGAACGGTTTCCCTGTCTGTCAGCTGTTCCAGCAGCTGCAGGGCCCTCATATCCTGCAGTCCTTCCATCAGGACCTCCGCACGTATGGATGCGATCGGGCCGTCTTCTCCCGGATATACAAGGAATGCATCTCCCGAAGGGAATGCGCAGGCGGCATCGGTCACGCAATAGGGATTGATGGGATAACGGGAAAGCATGGAATTCCAGAAGTTAAATCCCCATTGCAGAAATCCGTGGATCTGATATTTATAAAGCTGCACGCCCAGAATACGGTTCCTTTGGGAGGGCATGCAGAAGAAGCGGTTTGACACCTCACGAAACTGGCCGCAGCAGTAATAGGTCCACAGGCCCGGCACATGGTTTTCAAGAAAAGGCCGGATATGGTCATTGCTGCAAACAGGCACCCCTACCAGGCCCTGTTCATAGAATTCATAATCGGACAGGGCATCCATGATAGGAAGGCCGTCGATCTGTGATTCCAGAAGCTTCTTGGCATACAGGTATGCGGGAATATGCTCCTTGCTCGGTTCGTCGGAAACATGGAAATAGCAGCGATCCTGCAGCTTATGGGTGCGGATGAAGTCCATGAGGCGCGGCAGGAAAGCTTCCAGAAATTCCCGGTATTCGTCACTCGCCGCATCGGTATCCCAGCCGAATATCTGCCTGCAGCCCTCTTTTTTCCCATTTGCCGGAGAGCCTTCCCAGGCCATGATCTTAGGGGCATGTCCGGCTCCCCACTGGGTAAATAAATGAGAAAATTCCAGATAGCGGATGTGGCAGCGTTCACAAAGCTCCAGCCAGCGTTCCAATTTTTCAAAGGAAAAGGTATAACCGTTCTCTTCCTGATATACATCGATAAGCTGCACCGTTGTGCGTTCTCCTCCCGGAGCGGTATCCAGAGGCGGTGTGAAAAGAGGCGTCAGAATCATGTTGACTCCATAGCGTGCGGCGGCCTCCATATATCCGGAGGTAAGCTCCCAGTATTTTTCACTGAAAACAGGAACCTTATACCAGTCTGCAATACAATCCGTATGAAACCATTCCGTATGGATGAGAGTCTGCTCCGGAAGGCGGGCATTCAGGCGTTCCAGAACAAAAGTACAGCTGTTAAGGACTGTGCCGTCTTCTTCGGTAAAGGTGATTGTAAGATCGTAGGAACCGGAAGGCAGGGAACATTCCGCAGGAACGGTGATCCAGAGGCTCCTCCATTGCCCCGGCAGCAGAGTAATATCCGATATGCCGGAATAAAGGGGATCCGGATAAAGGCCGGGTGTGGTCCGAAGCACAAAATCATCCCCGTCCGGGAAAATGGGAAGCTCGCTGGGAGCCAGGCCTACCTGCCTTATAATAACATCATCGGCCAAAGTTCCCGACAACTGGATCCCGGCTTTAAAGGTGAGCGGTCCTTCCCAGCAATAGGCGGCCTGAAAGGAAAAACGCTCATTAAGGAGCATGTCGGCGCCGGTATATTCAGCCTGCGGTTGAAAGGGTTCATCCGGAAAAATTTTCTCCAGAGAACTGACGGTGAGTAAGGTTAATTTTTTATCGTCCATATGCAATCCCCCTGTGTGATTCATTATAAAAACAAGGATATCAAAGAATCGGGGAAAACGCTATATTGCCGCAGAAAATGAAGTAAAAAGTGCAAAGAAAAGTGCCGATATGGATATCGGAGGAGAGGGTGCGGCAGGCGCTTCTGTGAACACGGATAAAGAATACTTACGAAACGGCTCCCTGGTATATGTATGGGGAACCGTTTCCTTTTCCGTATTCAAATTCTCTTTTTGCACCAATGCTCCAGCCATTGGATGATCTGGTACAGCGCCATGGCAATGACACACAGGATGATAATGGATGTAATCACCATATTGAGCTGGAAAACCTGGCTTCCATAAATGATCAGATAACCAAGCCCCCTTCTGGCTGCCAGGAATTCACCGATGATGACGCCGACAAGGGCCAGCCCGATATTTACCTTCATCGTGCTGAGTATAATAGGAACGGATCCGGGCAGGACCACTTTAAATAAGGTGGTTCTCCGGTTGCCTCCAAGGGTATAAATAAGCTTTATTTTTTCCTCGTCCACCTGACGGAAGCCGGTGTAAAGATTGATGATAGCCCCGAAGATGGCCACAGAGATACCGGCGACAATTATGGTGTTCATTCCGGTTCCCAGCCATACGATAAGCAGCGGCGCCAAAGCGGATTTGGGAAGGCTGTTAAGGACAACGAGGTAAGGCTCCAGGATTTCCGTCAGTTTCGTGGAATACCACAGCAGTGTGGCGCAGATCATGCTGAAAGCAAAAACCAGGAGAAAGCTGAGTATGGTTTCGTATAAAGTAACGCCGATATGCATGAATAAGGAGTTCTTTTGCAGCATAGTAATAAAACAGGCAGCAACCCGGCTGGGGCTGGAAAAGAAGAAGGAGTCAATGATTTTCAGATCGGCACACAGCTCCCAGACAGCCAGAAAGACAATAAGAATGAAGAAACGCATAAAAGTAACCATTCGGTGATGCTTCCTGTGATCGGCTACAAAGCGTTCCTGGGCAGAGGCGGAAAGCTCTGCCGGGGTCATGTTTTTCGTTGATTTTTTATGATTCATCTGTCAGTTCCTCCCAAAGCTGATTAAAATAATCCTTGAATTCCGGCGCGTTTCTGGAAGCGAGCAGGGAATCATCTTTAAGGGTGAGGTGAATAGGGATTTCAGCTTTTACCCGTGCGGGACGGTTGCTGAGAACAATAACCCTATCCGCCAGGCTGACGGCTTCCGAAAGGTCGTGGGTAATTAAAACTGCGGTTTTCCCGGCGGAACGTATGATCCGGCAGATATCCGCGGACACCGTGAGACGTGTCTGGTAGTCAAGGGCGCTGAAGGGTTCGTCGAGAAGCAGGATTTCCGGCTCCAGGGCCAGTGTACGGACGAGAGCCGCACGCTGCTTCAGACCGCCGGACAGCTCACTTGGTTTTTTATGAAGAAAAGGAGAAAGGCCATAGTCATTTACCATGGAAAGAACCTTTTCCTTCTTTTCGGGGGTCAGCTGTTTGTTGATTTCCAGTCCGAGTGTGACATTTTTATAAATATCCCTCCATTCGAAGAGATGATCATGCTGAAGCATGTAGCCGATTCCCGGCTTTTTATCATGCGGATCTTTGGTATAAAAAGTAATATCGCCGGATTCAGGCTGAAGCAATCCGGCAATGAGGGAGAGAATCGTAGATTTTCCACAGCCGCTGGGACCGACGATGGCCAGGAATTCTCCGGTTCGGACCGAAAAGGATATGTTGTCGAGTGCTTTGATTTCCCCGTTCAGACTGTGATAGGAGAAAGCTATATTTTTCAATGAGAGTATGATGTCTTCCATGTCAATCCTCCAATCTGGCCGGAAAAGAAAATACCGGGTCCCATGGTGGCAATTCGGTTCCGGACAGTTATATAACATATCATATGAATCCGGCGGGAATTTGTTCCTTGCCGGTATTTTTTCGGAAATACCGGCATAAACTGATGGCTTTGCCGATATCCCCGAAATGTATGAACTATGTAAAAAGGATTTATTTTAGTGGTGGATGAGGGCGGAAAATGGTAAAATAAATTCAGGATAATAACGACTGCGGAAACAGGTGGCTGGCGAGAGAGGGGGCGCGGGAATGCGTGGATGGAAGCTTGGATGGAAAGTGCTCTGGCCTGTTTTATGGTATTTGGGGGTAATGGGAGCGGCGGCCCTGCTGTGTCCCCGGAGGTTCTCTGTGCTGGAGGTGGCCGGTGTGGCGGCGGGAGCTGCGGTGGTGACATTGCTTCTGGGCGGACGGCTGTACAGAGGAAGAGGCTTTTGGGAAAATCTGGGAAGCGGCGGTAAGGCGCTGGGATATGGATGGCTGCTTATTCCGGCAGGAATAGCTGTGTGCATTATGCTGAACGGCCTGCTTATTCTGTTCGGTCTGGAAAGTACATCCGGCATGTATGACGGAAGGGCGGAAATGATATACGCAAGCCGAATGTGGGAACAGCTGCTGATATCCTGTGTACTGATTCCTTTTGCTGAAGAGCTGGTCTTCCGGGAACTGGGATTCGGAAGACTGCGTAAGGAATGCGGACCGGCTCTGGCGGCAGGCATAACAGCGGTGCTTTTTGGAATATATCATCTTCAGCTGGTGCAGGGCCTTTACGCCGTATGCCTGGGATTGCTGCTGGCGGCGGCCTATGAGAAATGCGGAGGGCTGGGGGCGGCGTTTCTGGTGCATGCGGTTTCCAACCTGACAGCTGTGGTTTTGTCTTTAGAAGGGGAGAAAAGCTGGCTTTGGGGAAAAAGTCTCTTTGTAGTTTCAGCCACCCTGATTTCCGGCCTTATTCTTATCCTGTGTGTCCGAAAGATGTTGAAAACGGAGGGGACGGAGACGAAAACTTTATTGCAATAAAGTTCATTTTATGGTACTATCATTTTTAAATTGAAATTATGAGGTACTTTTTATCGAATAAAGGGCCGGATTTGTGGCGGAATGGAGGATATTATGGCACAGCTCTGGGGCGGACGTTTTACGAAGGAAACGGACAAGCTGGCATATCAGTTCAATGCATCAATACATTTTGACAGGCGTTTTTTTGAGCAGGATATCGAAGGGAGCATTGCCCATGCGGTGATGCTGGAGAAGCAGGGGATTCTTACACAGGCGGAAAAGGATGCCATTGTGAAGGGGCTGACCGGAATACGTGAGGATGTGAAGGAAGGCAGTCTTGTTATTACGGATGAATATGAAGACATTCACAGCTTTGTGGAAGCGAATCTCATTGAACGTATCGGCGATGCGGGAAAGAAGCTGCATACGGGAAGAAGCAGGAATGATCAGGTGGCGCTGGACATGAAGCTGTATGTGCGCCAGGAAATTCTGGAAACGGACGCTTATTTAAAGGAACTCCTGGAGACGCTGATCCGTCTTATGGAAGAAAATATGGAAACCTATATGCCCGGTTTCACTCATATGCAGAAAGCACAGCCCACCACTCTGGCCCACCATCTGGGCGCTTATTTTGAAATGTTTAAAAGAGACAGGCTCCGTATGAAGGACATTTTCATGAGAATGAACTATTGCCCTTTGGGGGCGGGAGCCCTGGCAGGAACCACATATCCTCTGGACAGAAGCTATACGGCTTCTCTGCTTGGCTTTGAAGGACCGACGCTTAACAGTATGGATTCTGTGTCGGACAGAGATTATCTCATAGAGCTGTTATCCGCTCTTTCTACTATAATGATGCATTTGAGCCGTTTCTGCGAAGAGATCATCATTTGGAACACGAACGAATATCAGTTCATTGATATTGATGACTCCTATTCTACCGGAAGCAGTATCATGCCACAGAAGAAGAATCCGGACATTGCAGAACTTGTCCGCGGTAAGACAGGTCGTGTATACGGTTCTCTTATCTCTCTGTTGACTACGATGAAGGGACTGTCTTTGGCCTACAACAAAGATATGCAGGAAGATAAGGAATTTGTCTTTGATGCCATTGATACCACGAAAGGATGTATCGTATTATTTAACGGTATGCTAGACACGATCACCTTCCGCAAAGACCGTATGCGTGCAAGCGCTGAGGGTGGATTTACAAATGCGACTGACGCAGCGGATTATTTGGTAAATCATGGTGTTCCATTCCGCGATGCACACGGCATTGTCGGACAGCTCGTTTTGTACTGCATTGACAAGAATATTTCACTGGGTCAGATGTCTTTGGAAGAGTATAAGGCGATCAGCCCGGTATTCGAAGAAGATATTTATGATGCGATCAGCATGGAAACCTGTGTTGCTAAGCGTAATACGATCGGTGCTCCGGGACCACAGGCTATGAAAGAAGTGATCGCCAAATATGAAGCTTATCTCGCTGAAGAATAAATTGTACAGGGTGGCAATTCTTGGCGATGTCACGCTACACAACAGCAATTTCCTATTCCAGAACGTAAAAAGGTATGCTCTTTTCTACAGAGCATACCTTTTATTAATTGATAGGAAAATGCTCGTAACGTAGCCTGATACATTACTGTCATGTAAGCCTAACCGGCTAAAACATTTTCTTTTTCTTTAATAAGAACATTGCAATCATACAAATAAACACGATGAGCAGACAGATAATGGAAAAACCATGCGGCGTATCTGCTAACGGCATCCACTTACTGGAAACATTCATACCATAAATTCCTGAGATCAGAGTCGGAATACCCATAACCAGTGTTACAATCGTCAGTATTTTCATGACATTATTCAAACGATTATCAA
>ERZ826764.3221-NODE-3221-length-13590-cov-3.242852_pt1 | contig 13590 bp, 8 predicted proteins | sample MGYA00519870_ERZ826764 | MGnify/ENA primary metagenome ERZ826764 (study PRJEB31778, sample SAMEA3449239) | human gut metagenome | biome: human gut; feature: human-associated habitat; material: faeces | place: United Kingdom | collected 2010/2012 ...
AAAGCAACTCCAGCACCACCGGTAGGTCCTGCACTTGGACAGCACGGTGTAAATATCGTTGAATTTACAAAACAGTTCAATGCCAGAACAGCAGACCAGGGTGACCTGATTATTCCTGTTGTTATCACAGTTTACAATGACAGAAGCTTTAGCTTCGTTACAAAGACTCCACCGGCAGCAGTTCTTATTAAGAAAGCATGTAACCTGAAATCAGGTTCCGGTGTGCCGAACAAAACAAAAGTTGCAACAATCACAAAAGCTCAGCTTCAGGAAATCGCTGAGATGAAAATGCCAGACTTAAATGCTGCAACAGTAGAAGCAGCTATGAGCATGGTGGCAGGAACATGCCGTTCTATGGGTGTAGTGGTTGAAGAGTAAGAGATAACTGCCAGATAAAAAAGCAGAGATTTAAGAAAGTCTGAACAATTCTTTTCGGTGTCTTCGAAAAGGAGGAAGAGACAATCTATGTTATATGTAAATTCACGAAAAAGTGGGAGGGGCACGTTCCCGCCAATACCACAAGGAGGTTATTTGAAATGAAACGAGGAAAGAAATATATCGAAGCTGCAAAACTGATCGAGAGAGGAAACCTCTACGAAAAAGAAGAAGCGGTAGCATTAGTGAAAAAAGCAGCAACAGCAAAGTTTGACGAGACAATCGAAGCTCACATCAGAACAGGTTGTGACGGACGTCACGCTGACCAGCAGATCCGTGGAGCAGTAGTGCTTCCTCACGGAACTGGTAAAAAAGTTCGTATCCTTGTATTTGCAAAAGATGCAAAAGCAGAAGAAGCAAAAGCAGCCGGAGCAGATTACGTAGGAGCAGAGGATCTGATTCCAAAGATCCAGAACGAAGGATGGTTTGAATTCGATGTTGTTGTTGCTACACCTGACATGATGGGTGTTGTTGGACGTCTCGGACGTGTACTTGGACCAAAAGGTCTGATGCCAAACCCGAAAGCCGGAACAGTTACAATGGACGTAACAAAAGCAATCAACGATATCAAAGCTGGTAAGATTGAGTACAGATTGGACAAGACAAACATTATCCATGTGCCGATTGGAAAAGCTTCATTTACTGAAGAACAGTTAGCGGACAACTTCCAGACGCTTATCGATGCAATCAACAAAGCTAAACCGGCAGCAGTAAAAGGTCAGTACTTAAAGAGCGTTGTTATCACTTCCACTATGGGACCTGGTATCAAGCTTAACCCTGTAAAATTAGCATAATTGTTGGTTTTTTGATTGACAACCACTTTAAAAGGTGATATATTATTAAAGCGAATGCTGCCAGAGACAGCAGGTACCGTAATGGTGTAAGTTATGAACGCCTGCCGAGGGAGAACTATACGCATCTGATTTTCAGATATGTTTGAATAGTTTATAAGACCTCTCTGTCCATGGATAGAGAGGTTTTTCTATGGCGGTACACTTAAAATCTACAAGGAGGTGCACCAACGTGGCAAAAGTTGAATTAAAACAGCCAGTCGTAGATGAAATCGCTGCATTACTTAAAGATGCAGAAGCATTAGTTGCTGTTGATTACCGTGGTCTTACAGTTGAAGAAGATACACAGCTTCGTAAATCTTTAAGAGAAGCAGGTGTAACTTATAAAGTTTATAAGAACACATTAATCAAACGTGCCGTAGAAGGAACAGAATGGGAAAAAATCGCAGCTGTTCTTGAAGGCCCGACAGCGATCGCTGTAAGCTCTGAGGATGCAACAGCACCAGCCAGAGTCTTAAACGAAGCAAGCAAAAAGATGCCAAACCTTGAATTCAAGGCAGGTATCGTAGCTGGCGAATACTACGACGAACAGATGATCAAAGTTATTGCAACAATTCCTTCCAAAGAAGTACTTCTTGGAAAATTACTTGGAAGTATCCAGTCTCCTATTGCAAACTTTGCTCGTGTTATTAAACAGATCGCAGAAAAAGATGAAACTGCAGCTTAATCTTTAGAGATTAAGAACGTAAAACCTATTAAAATTTAATTGGAGGTAAAAAATAATGGCAAAATTAACTACAGCTGAATTTATCGAAGCTATCAAAGAGTTATCCGTATTAGAATTAAATGAATTAGTAAAAGCATGTGAAGAAGAATTTGGTGTATCCGCAGCAGCAGGTGTTGTTGTAGCAGCAGCAGGCGAAGGCGGAGCAGCAGCTGAAGAACAGACTGAATTCACAGTAGTTCTGAAGGAAGTTGGAGCAGAAAAGATCAAGGTTATCAAGGCTGTAAGAGAAATCACTGGCCTGGGACTGAAGGAAGCAAAGGAACTGGTAGACGGAGCTCCATCCAACCTGAAGGAAGGCTGCGAAAAGGCAGAAGCAGAAGGCTTCAAGGCTCAGCTGGAAGAAGTTGGCGCAGTTGTAGAACTGAAATAAGCTTAGCTTCTGAATATAAAAATGAATCAAAAGACGGCAAGATTGACTTGTCGTCTTTTCCTCATTTTAAAACCGAGACTGTTTTTCTCGATTTTGCAGGGGTATACAGGGGTGTATAAAATCTAAATCGTCTTTTCATAATCTCATCAGGGGAAACTTTGCAGAGAAATAATTTGCATCATATTTCTTTTTATAAATAATTTTGAAAAAAATTCCAAACAACCCTTGACTATTTGACAAGCATATGGTAACATAATAAACTGCCCTGCGAGTGTAATTTGTGAAATATATAAGGAGTGATGACTATGCCAAATCCGATAAAATTAGGTAGAAAAGAACGCATGACCTTCGCGAAAATCAATGAAGTAGCAGAAATGCCGAATTTGATTCAGATCCAGACAGATTCATATGACTGGTTCGTTAAGGAGGGTCTTCGTGAAGTTTTTGAGGATATTTCACCAATCAAGGATTATGCAGATAATTTAATTCTTGAATTTATTGACTATTCTCTGACAGATCCTCCTAAATATGAACAGGAAGAATGCAAAGAGCGTGATGTGACATATGCTGCACCGATGAAGGTGAAAGTTAGACTTGTAAACAAAGAAACCGGCGAAGTCAAGGAACAGGAAGTCTTTATGGGAGATTTCCCGCTCATGACAGAGAAGGGTACTTTTATATATAATGGGGCAGAGCGAGTTGTTGTTACACAGCTGGTTCGTTCCCCAGGACCTTATTATGATAAAGAAATCGACAAATCCGGTAAGGATTTGTTCTCCACAACGGTCATTCCAAACAGAGGAGCATGGCTGGAATATGAAACGGATTCCAATGAAATCATTTCAGTCCGTGTGGACAGAACGAGAAAGCAGCCTGTTACGACGCTGCTGCGTGCTTTGGGAATTGGAAGCAATCAGGAAATCATCGATATTTTCGGAGAAGAACCGAGACTGCTGAAAACCCTGGAAAAAGACACAACAACAAATTATGAAGAAGGTTTGAAAGAAATCTATAAAAAACTGAGACCGGGCGAACCTCCTACAGTGGATAGTGCTCAGTCCCTGTTTAATTCTATGTTTTTCGATCCGAAGCGGTATGATCTCGCTAAGGTGGGAAGATATAAATACAACAAAAAATTAGGCCTTTCTAATCGACTCTCCGGTGTGGTGGTGAACGAAGATGTCATCGATCCTAACACTGGTGAAGTCCTGGCAGAAAAGGGACAGAGGATCGATAAAGAACTGGCAATGCAGATCGAGGATGCTGGTGTAGAATTCGTTATGGTTCAGAGCCCTATTGATGAAACGAAGGTTACAAAAGTAATCGGAAGCCAGTTTGTTGCACTGAAAAATTATATTGATTTTGATATTTCAGATCTGAAGATCCCGGATAAAGTATATTATCCGGTCCTGATGGAGATCCTGCAGGAAAATGAAGATCAGGCTTCTGTAAAGGACGCGCTGAAATTGAGAAAAAATGAGCTTTCTCCGAAACATATCCTGGTAGCAGATGTCATCGCATCAGTCAGCTATCTTCTGAATCTGAACTATGGTATCGGTAATACTGATGATATCGACCATTTGGGCAACAGAAGACTGCGTACCGTTGGTGAACTGCTGCAAAATCAGATACGTATTGGACTTTCCAGAATGGAACGTACCATCAAGGAAAGAATGACGACACAGGACATTTCTGAGGTCACTCCGCAGGGACTGATGAATATTCGTCCGGTGACTGCTGCAGTAAAAGAATTTTTCGGAAGTTCTCAGCTGTCTCAGTTTATGGACCAGAACAACCCTCTGGCAGAACTGACCCACAAGAGAAGACTTTCCGCACTGGGTCCTGGAGGACTTTCCAGAGAAAGAGCTGGTTTCGAGGTTCGAGATGTACATCATTCACACTATGGAAGAATGTGTCCGATCGAGACTCCAGAAGGTCCGAACATCGGTCTGATCGGCTCCCTGACAACATACGGGATCGTGAACGAATACGGATTTATTGAAACGCCGTATCGTATTGTAGATAAAGAAACCGGCAGAGTTACAGATAAGATCCAGTATCTGACTGCTGACGATGAAGAAGACAAGATCATTGCTCAGGCTAATGAACCGCTGGACTCTGAGGGACATTTTGCAAATCTCAGAGTGGCAGCAAGAGGAGCAGGCGGTGAAATCGACCTGGTTCCAAGAGAAGCGATCGATTACATGGACGTATCCCCGAAGCAGGTCGTATCTGTAGCTACTGCACTGATTCCGTTCCTGGAAAACGACGACGCTAACCGTGCACTTATGGGATCCAACATGCAGCGTCAGGCTGTGCCGCTTCTCGTAACAGAGGCTCCGATCGTCGGAACCGGAATGGAACATAAATCTGCGAAAGATTCCGGGGTTGTGGCACTTGCCAAACATGCAGGCACCATTGATTTTGTTGATGCAGACAGGATCGTAGTACTTCGTGATGACGGTGAGGGAAAAGACGAATACAAGCTGCTGAAGTTCAAGCGTTCCAACCAGGGAACATGCATCAACCAGAGACCGATCGTGTTCAATGGAGAGCATGTTGAAGCCGGCGAAGTGATCGCAGACGGTCCGTCCACGGATAACGGTGAAGTTGCACTGGGTAAAAACCTGCTGATCGGGTTCATGACCTGGGAAGGCTACAACTACGAGGATGCTATCATCCTGAATGAAAGATTGATCATGGAAGATGTTTTAACGTCTATCCATATTGAGAAATATGAAGCTGAAGCCAGAGATACGAAACTGGGACCAGAAGAAATCACCAGAGATATTCCGAACGTAGGAGAAGATGCTCTGCGCGATCTGGATGAAGAAGGCATCATTCGCAAGGGTGCGGAAGTGAACTCTTCTGATATTCTGGTCGGCAAGGTAACTCCAAAGGGAGAAACAGAGCTGACGGCAGAGGAACGTCTGCTGCGTGCGATCTTTGGAGAAAAAGCGCGTGAAGTAAGAGATACATCCCTTCGTGTTCCGCATGGTGAGACCGGTATCGTTGTAGATGTAAAGATCTTCTCAAGAGATAACGGAGACGAACTGCCTCCAGGCGTTAACAAGCTGGTGCGCTGCTACATCGCGACCAAGAGAAAGATCTGCGTTGGAGACAAGATGGCTGGACGTCACGGAAACAAAGGTGTTATTTCGAGGATCCTGCCTGAAGAAGATATGCCGTTTATGGAAAACGGGCAGCCTCTGCAGGTAATGCTGAACCCTCTGGGTGTACCTTCTCGAATGAACGTAGGACAGGTACTGGAGGTTCATCTGGGTCTGGCTGCAAAGAATAAAGACTGGTATATCGCAACACCGGTATTTGACGGTGCGACAGAGAAGGATATTATTCAGTTGCTGAAAGAATGTGGATATGATGGCAGCGGCAAGCTGCGTCTGCGTGATGGACGTACAGGAGATTATTTCGATAATCCGGTAACGGTCGGATACATGTATATGCTGAAACTGCACCATCTGGTTGATGACAAGATCCATGCGAGAAGTACTGGTCCGTACTCCCTGGTTACGCAGCAGCCTCTGGGTGGTAAAGCTCAGTTCGGCGGACAGCGTTTCGGAGAGATGGAAGTATGGGCACTGGAAGCTTACGGTGCAGCGTATACACTGCAGGAAATCCTGACGGTTAAATCCGATGATATCGTAGGTCGTGTCAAGACATATGAAGCAATCGTAAAAGGCGAAAATATCCCAGAACCGGGAATTCCGGAATCCTTCAAGGTGCTCATCAAGGAAATGCAGAGCTTGTGTCTGGATGTAAAAGTGCTGACAGAGGATCACGAGGAAATTGAAATCAAGGAAGTATCTGATGATTCTGCCATTGAAGATGTGATGAAATCCGATTCTGAGGGTCTGGATGAAAACCAGGAGGAGGATGAATTCGTTGTCGTAGAAGATGACGCAGACGATTTGGATGCAGAAGACGATGACGAAGCTGATCAGAAAGATGCAGCGTCCGAAGAGGAAGAAGATTTATAAGAAAGGGGAAGTGACCGATGAACGATAACAACAATTATGAATTGAATAATTTTGAGTCCCTGCAGATCGGGCTGGCATCGACTGAAAAGATCCTGAGCTGGTCTCATGGAGAGGTTACCAAACCTGAGACGATCAACTACAGAACTCTGAAACCGGAAAAAGACGGACTGTACTGTGAACGGATCTTTGGACCGACAAAGGACTGGGAATGTCACTGCGGGAAATATAAAAGAATTCGTTACAAAGGCATCGTATGCGATAAGTGCGGTGTAGAAGTAACGAAAGCAAAAGTAAGAAGAGAGCGGATGGGTCACATCAAGCTGGCCTCCCCGGTATCTCACATCTGGTATTTTAAAGGGATCCCTTCCCGTATGGGACTGGTGCTGGACATTTCTCCGAGAACTTTGGAAAAAGTTTTGTATTTCGCTAATTTCATCGTAACGGATCCGGGAAATACAGAATTTGCATATAAAGAAATACTGACGGAAAATCAGTATCGTGAAGCTAAGGATGATCCGTCCAATCACTTTAAAGCCGGGATGGGTGCAGAAGCTATCAAGGAACTGCTGATGCAGATCGATCTGGAGGAGCTCTCCAGTGATCTTAAAACAAAACTGGCAACTGCGACAGGACAGAAAAAGATCCGTATCGTAAGAAGACTGGAAGTTGTGGAAGCACTGCGTACTTCTGGAAACAGACCGGAATGGATGATTCTGGACGTTATTCCGGTGATCCCGCCGGATCTGCGTCCGATGGTACAGCTGGATGGTGGCAGATTCGCAACATCCGACCTCAACGATCTGTACAGACGTGTCATCAACAGAAACAACAGACTGAACAGACTGCTGGAACTGAGTGCTCCGGATATCATCGTAAGAAATGAAAAACGTATGTTGCAGGAAGCAGTTGATGCCCTCATCGATAACGGCAGAAGAGGCAGACCTGTAACAGGACCGGGATCCAGACCGCTGAAATCCCTGTCGGATATGCTGAAGGGCAAGCAGGGAAGATTCCGTCAGAACCTGCTGGGGAAACGTGTAGACTACTCAGGACGTTCCGTAATCGTAGTAGGTCCGGAACTGAGATTCTACCAGTGCGGACTTCCTAAGAAGATGGCTCTGGAACTCTTCAAGCCTTTCATCATGAAAAAGCTGGTTGAAAACGGGAATGCACATAATATCAAGAGTGCAAAGAGAATGGTCGAAAAGGTTCGTCCGGAGGTATGGGATGTGCTGGAAGGCGTTATCAAGGATCATCCGGTTATGCTCAACCGTGCCCCGACCCTGCACAGACTGGGTATTCAGGCATTTGAACCGGTTCTCGTAGAAGGTAAGGCGATCAAGCTTCATCCGCTGGCATGTACTGCATTCAATGCCGACTTCGACGGAGACCAGATGGCGGTTCACGTACCGCTTTCAGTAGAAGCGCAGGCAGAAGCAAGATTCCTGATGCTTTCCGTTAACAACATCCTGGCGCCAAAAGACGGTTCTCCGATCACGACGCCAACACAGGACATGATCCTGGGAAGTTATTACCTGACGCACCCTGGACAGGAAGAGGGAAGAAGAAATTCCGATGCAGAAAAGGGTGACGGCAAGGTATTTACCGATATGTCCGAAATGCTCATGGCGTACCAGACACACATGGTTGGTCTGCATGCCAGAGTAAAAGTACGGATGTACGCAGGTGAAGATGATGAACGCGGAAAACTGGTTGAATCCACTGTTGGGCGTTTCATTTTCAACCAGAAGATCCCGCAGGATCTGGGGTACGTTGAAGATCGTGAAAACGATCCGTATTCCCTGGAAATCGATTTCCTGTGTGACAAGAAAAAACTGGGTCAGATCATTGACAGATGTTACAGGATCCATGGTAATACAGAGACAGCTATCATGCTGGATTACATCAAGGATATGGGATACCATTACTCCACGATCGCAGCAATTACCATTAGTATCTCTGACATGGAGATCCCGGAAGCCAAGGCTGCAATCATCGATGAATCTGAAAAACTGGTAGAAAAATATGAGAAGGCCTACAGACGCGGTCTTGTTTCTGACAAGGAACGTTATGAAAAGGTTATTGAAATCTGGAACAAGACGACAGATGACGTAGCAGATGCTTTGATGGAATCACTGGATTCCCTTAATAACCTGTTTATCATGGCTCACTCCGGAGCTCGAGGAAGTAAGAACCAGATCCGTCAGATCGGTGGTATGCGTGGTCTGATGGCGAATGCAACAGGTAAGACTATCGAGATTCCGATCAAGGCGAACTTCCGTGAAGGTCTGTCTGTACTGGAATACTTCATTTCCACTAACGGTGCAAGAAAGGGTCTGGCCGATACAGCACTGCGTACAGCCGACTCCGGTTATCTGACGAGAAGACTGGTTGACGTTTCTCATAACGTTATCGTAAGAGAAGACGACTGCGGTACCGATGAAGGTATTGAAGTAAAGGCGTTTACAGACGGTAAGGAAGTTATTGAAAAATTAAAAGACCGTATCGTGGGCAGAACAGCGCTGACTGATATTACAGATCCGCAGACTGGAGAGATCCTGGTAGAGCAGGACTGCGAGATCTCCGAAGATGTGGCAAGCCGCATCGAGGAAGCAGGCATTGAGTCTGTAGCGATCCGTTCGGTAATGACATGTCATAGTAAAACCGGCGTTTGTGCAAAGTGTTACGGGCGCAACCTGGCTACGGGCGAAGGCGTTAACATTGGAGAAGCTGTTGGTATCACTGCAGCGCAGTCCATCGGTGAGCCAGGTACTCAGTTGACTATGAGAACATTCCATACCGGTGGTGTGGCCGGATCCGATATCACCCACGGTCTGCCAAGAGTCGAGGAATTGTTTGAAGCCAGAAAGCCGAAGGGTCTTGCGGTGATCTGTGAAGCGGATGGAACAGTGGTTTCCGTTGAGCCGACAATGGATAATAAAACTAAGGTCAAGGTACGAGGCGAAGAGGAACGTGTTTACGAAGTTCCTTACGGAGCAAGGATCTGTGTATCTGAAGGGGACTACATCCTGGCTGGCGACAACATCACGAGAGGACCTCTTGATCCGAAGGATATCCTGAGACTCAACGGTGTAGAAGGCGTATATCAGTACCTGCTGAAGGAAGTACAGCGTGTATACAAGCAGCAGGGTGTAGATATCAACGATAAGCACGTTGAAGTGATCGTAAGTCAGATGCTGTCCAAACTGAAGATCAATGATCCGGGAGACACCGATCTGCTGCCGGGCGGTCAGTACAGCAAGGTGGAAATCGAAGAGGCTAATGAAGCTGTTGTGGCAGAAGGCGGAAGACCTGCAGAGGCAGAACACATTCTGCTGGGTATAACGAAAGCTTCCCTGGCAACCAATTCCTTCCTGTCGGCCGCATCCTTCCAGGAGACGACGAGAGTCCTGACCGATGCTGCCATCAAGGGTAAAAATGATACTCTGCAGGGACTGAAGGAAAACGTTATCATTGGTAAACTGATTCCGGCCGGTACCGGCATGAAGAAGTATCGTTCCATAGAGCTGGATTACGGTGTAAATACTGCGCTCATCGAAGCGTATAAGGAAATGCAGCGCGAGATGGATATGGAAGCGGAACTGGAAGAAGACCTTGATGATATCGTTCCGGCAATGGGAACTGGTGACGACTTGGCTGCTGCAGAAGAGTATGCTGCTGATACAGATGCTTCCGATATCGTAGAGCTGGAGTAATTTCGCAGTATTGCAGTGTAAAACCTAGGCAAATTATATTGACATAGTAAATCATAACATGATACAATAATTGTCGGCTTTGGGCTTTATTAGGCTCGGAGCTGACAATTATTTATATACCATAAAAGAAAGGAGAAAAAGGATGCCTACAATTAACCAATTAGTACGTCAGGGCAGAACCAGCAGTGAAAAGAAGTCGACTGCTCCGGCTCTCAACAAGGGTATGAACTCGCTGAAGAGAGTTGCTACAGATGTAAATTCGCCGCAGAAAAGAGGCGTGTGCACTTCTGTAAAGACAGTGACTCCGAAAAAGCCTAACTCCGCTTTGAGAAAAGTTGCGAGAGTTCGCCTTACGAACGGTATTGAAGTTACAGCATACATCCCTGGAATTGGACACAATCTTCAGGAGCACAGTGTTGTACTCATCAGAGGCGGAAGAGTTAAGGACCTGCCAGGTGTAAGATACCATATCGTAAGAGGAACGCTGGACACCGCTGGTGTTGCAGACAGAAAACAGGCTAGATCCAAGTACGGAGCCAAGAGACCTAAGAAGTAGTAATCGGTAATTTGAAGTGCCTTTGATCTATAGATTCAAAGTGCACCGCGGTGACAATGATCGGACGTAAGACGAGGATTGATCGCCTGAAGAAATTCCGATGATTGTGATCGAGTACCGACTGTAAAGTTTAAGGAGGGAAGAGAAGTGCCAAGAAAAGGAAATATACCTAAACGCGAAGTGCTTCCAGATCCAGTATACGGAAGTGTTGTTGTTGCAAAGCTCATCAACAGCGTTATGCTGGATGGAAAAAAGGGAGTCGCTCAGAAGATCGTTTATGACGCTTTTGATAAAGTGAAGGAAACGACTGGAGAAGAGCCTCTGGAAGTATTCGAGAAGGCTATGAATAACATTATGCCTGTTCTCGAAGTAAAGGCCAGACGTGTTGGTGGTGCCAACTACCAGGTTCCTATCGAAGTAAGAGCTGACAGACGTCAGACTCTTGGACTGAGATGGCTGACCAAATACACAAGAGCAAGAGGCGAAAAGACCATGTCTGACAGACTGGCAAAAGAACTGATCGATGCAGCAAACAACACTGGTGCATCCGTGAAGAAAAAAGAAGATACACACAAGATGGCAGAAGCAAACAAGGCTTTTGCACACTATCGTTGGTAATCCGGCTTGATGCATTGCATCATCGGATGATACGAAAGGTTTTTAAAGCAGAAAGGAGGATAATATGTCAAAGAGAAGTTTTCCGTTAGAAAAGACTAGAAATATTGGCATAATGGCACATATCGATGCCGGAAAAACGACAACTACGGAAAGAATTCTGTTCTACACAGGCAGAACTCATAAACTTGGCGAAACCCACGAAGGTGCAGCCACGATGGACTGGATGGAACAGGAACAGGAACGTGGTATCACTATTACCTCTGCTGCTACTACAGCTCAATGGAAAGACACCAGAATCAATATTATCGATACACCGGGACACGTAGACTTCACCGTTGAAGTAGAACGTTCGCTCAGAGTACTGGACGGTGCTGTTACTGTCCTTTGTGCAAAGGGCGGCGTTGAACCGCAGTCCGAAACCGTATGGAGACAGGCTGAAAAATACGGTGTTCCGCGGATGATCTTTGTTAACAAGATGGACATCCTGGGTGCAGATTTTTACAGAGTCGTTAAGATGGTAGAGGAAAGACTGAAAGCAAATGCAGTACCTATTCAGCTGCCTATCGGTAAAGAAGACACATTTGTAGGGATTATTGACTTAGTAGAGATGAAAGCAGAGATATACAAGGATGACCTTGGTAAGGAATATGAAATGACAGATATTCCTGATGATCTTATGGATTTAGCTAATGAGTGGAGAGAAAAACTTCTGGAGTCTGTTGCAGAAGCAGATGAAGAACTGATGATGAAGTTCCTGGAAGGAGAAGAGATCACTAAGGCTGAGATCAAAAAGGTTATTCGTACCGCAACGATTGCAGGAGAAATGATTCCTGTAACATGCGGTTCTGCATATAGAAACAAGGGTGTACAGCTGATGCTGGACGCTGTTATCGACTATATGCCGTCTCCGCTTGATATTCCGCCGATCAAGGGCGTTGTTCCTGATACGGAAGAGGAAGAAGAAAGACCTGCAGATGACAATGGTCCGTTCTCCGCTCTGGCATTTAAGATCATGGCTGACCCTTATGTTGGTAAACTGGCATTCTTCCGGGTTTACTCCGGAACGCTGGACTCCGGGTCCTATGTTTACAACTCTACTAAGGGCAAGAAAGAAAGAGTGGGACGTATCCTGCAGATGCATGCGAACAAGAGAGAGGATATCGAAAAGGTATACTCCGGTGATATCGCTGCTGCAGTAGGTTTGAAAGTGACGACAACTGGTGATACTCTGTGTGACGAAAAACATGAGATCATTCTGGAATCCATGGAATTCCCGGATCCGGTTATCGAGATCGCTATCGAGCCAAAAACAAAGGCTGGACAGGAAAAAATGGGTATTGCTCTGGCAAAACTGGCAGAAGAAGACCCTACGTTCAAGACATATACGAACGAGGATACCGGACAGACGATCATCGCAGGTATGGGTGAACTTCATCTGGAAATCATCGTAGACAGACTTTTAAGAGAGTTTAAAGTAGAAGCAAACGTTGGTAAGCCACAGGTTTCCTACAAGGAAACAATCACAGCTCCGGCGGACGTGGATCACAAGTACGCAAAACAGTCTGGTGGTCGTGGTCAGTACGGTCATGTAAAGATCAAGGTTTATCCGAGAGAGCCGGGAGAAGGCTTCGAATTCAAAAATTCCATCGTTGGTGGTGCTATTCCGAAGGAATACATTCCGAAGATCGAAGAAGGAATCAAGGAAGCTATGCAGACTGGTCCGGTTGCAGGATACCAGGTTGTGGATGTTGGCGTAGAACTGTATGATGGTTCTTACCACGAAGTTGACTCCTCTGAAATGGCGTTCAAGATCGCAGCATCCATGGCATTCAGAGAAGCAGCCAAGAAGGCTAAGCCGGTACTGCTCGAACCGATATTCAAGGTTGAGGTTACTGTTCCAGAAGAATACATGGGAGATGTAATCGGCGATATCAGTTCAAGAAGAGGCAGAATCGAAGGCTCTGACATGAACAACGGAGCGGTAGCAGTAAGAGGTTATGTACCTCTCTCCGAAATGTTCGGATATGCTACAGACCTGCGTTCCAAGACACAGGGTCGTGGCGTTTATGTAATGCAGTTCGACCACTTCGAAAAATTACCAGACAGCCTGCTCGAATCAATCAATAAATAAATCCTTTTTAGCGGATTTGGATGAAAGGAGAAATAAAATGGCAAAGCAGAAATTTGAAAGAAATAAGCCGCATATCAATATCGGAACCATCGGTCACGTAGACCATGGTAAAACAACTCTGACAGCAGCGATTACAACAGTGCTGCACAAGAGATACGGACTGGGAACTGACGTAGCCTTCGATCAGA
>ERZ826764.3224-NODE-3224-length-13582-cov-3.043025_pt1 | contig 13582 bp, 10 predicted proteins | sample MGYA00519870_ERZ826764 | MGnify/ENA primary metagenome ERZ826764 (study PRJEB31778, sample SAMEA3449239) | human gut metagenome | biome: human gut; feature: human-associated habitat; material: faeces | place: United Kingdom | collected 2010/2012 ...
ACAGCACACGCAAGAATATCCGGAAAGATATCCGCGACGCAGTACGCAAACAGATCGAGGAAGCTGCGCCGGAATTAGGAAAAGACTTAGCTTTGGTAAAGGCTGCGGATGTATGGGAACCTTAACGGTTCCCATACATCCGCTCGTAATATTTCATATAATCTCCTCCCGTGATGTCTTCCACCCACTTCTGGTTGTCCAGATACCAACGGATCGTCTTGACAATTCCGGTTTCGAAAGAAGTTTCAGGTGTCCAGCCCAATTCGTTTGTAATCTTTGTCGGATCAATAGCATAACGCTGGTCATGGCCCAAACGGTCTTTTACAAAAGTAATCAGGCTGTCGTTGATCCAGTCGATGGAAATCTGCCCGTCCGCACCGATCTCTTTTTTCTTCAGAATCCGGCGGTATTCGGGTTGTTCCGTCATCAATCGGCGAATGGTACTGATTGTCAACTTCACGATCTCGATATTCTGCTTCTCGTTATGGCCTCCTACGTTATAGACCTCCCCTGCCCGTCCCTTATGGATCACCAAGTCGATAGCCTTGCAGTGGTCTTCCACGTACAGCCAGTCGCGTACATTTGTCCCGTCACCATAAACAGGAAGCGATTTACCTTCGAGAATGTTTTTAATAATCAGAGGTATCAGCTTTTCCGGGAAATGGTACGGACCATAATTGTTGGAACAACGGGTGATGCTGACCGGCATCTTATAAGTTTCGGAGTAAGCTTGTACAAACAGGTCGGCACTCGTCTTGGATACACTGTACGGACTACGTGGGTCCAATGGAGTCGTTTCATGGAAATAGCCTTCGGCCCCCAGGCTACCATACACCTCATCGGTAGACACTTGGTGGAAACGGACACCCTCACGCCATTCAGGATAACCGGTAGCCGCTTTGCCCGTCACCCACGCTTTACGAGCAGAATCGAGCAGATTTTGAGTACCTAATATATTCGTGACCAGAAAAAGCTGCGGATTCTCGATACTGCGGTCCACATGGCTTTCCGCCGCAAAATTAACGACATAATCGAACTGGTATTTGGCAAAGAGCTCGTCCGTCAACGCACGATCGCAGATATTACCTTTCACAAACTCGCAACGCTCCCCGTCGATGTCTTCGGCAATCGTTCCGAGATTACCGGCGTAGGTCAGCAGATCCAAAACCACAATCTTTATTTCGGGATACTTCGCCAACATGTATTTAATGAAATTAGCGCCTATAAAACCAGCCGCTCCGGTAATCAAGTAAGTTTTCATATCTATATTTTTAATTCATAATTCAAAACTCAAAATTTATCTCAGCGTCTTGCAGTAAAGCAGCATTCCTATCTTTATCCGACAAATTGAGGATAGCCGGTTCCGTGATCTTCCAGTCCACCCCGACCGTCGGATCGTCAAAACGCAATCCGCGCTCATGTGTAGGTGCATAAGGGTTATCGACTTTATAAGTAAAAACCGCTTCCTCGCTCATGACATGAAAACCGTGGGCGAATCCCTGTGGGATAAAAAATTGACGTTTATTCTCATCGGACAACTCGACTGCTACATATTTCCCGAATGTCGGAGAACCTTTACGCAAATCGACGGCCACATCCAAAACACATCCTTTTATCACGCGTACCAACTTGGACTGCGAGTAAGGAGCCAACTGGTAATGCAATCCTCTCAACACGCCTTTTGATGAACAAGACTCGTTATCCTGCACAAATTCCACTTTGCCGATATGTTCTTCAAACTCCGCCTTCTTCCAAGCCTCCATAAAGTAACCGCGTGCATCTTTAAACACTTTCGGTTCAATGATCCACACACCGGGGATTTCAGTTTCAATATATGTCATTATCTTATTGTTTATGCTAATAGATGACAAAGTAACCTCTTTTTCCTTACTTCTCCAAACCTCCCCGAAAACAAAAAGAGAGAAAAAGATTTGCATATTCCAAATATATTATCTTTCTTTGCACTCGCAAAACCGGAATGTTTACAAAAACATATTGGTTCCTTGGATGAGTGGCTTAGTCAGCGGTCTGCAAAACCGTGTACGGCGGTTCGAATCCGCCAGGAACCTCTTATAATTGAAAATTATTTTTCACGACTTTATTTCGGTTCCTTGGATGAGTGGCTTAGTCAGTGGTCTGCAAAACCATGTACGGCGGTTCGAATCCGCCAGGAACCTCAAAAAAACCCTCTTAGCAAGTTTTTGTTAAGGGGATTTTTTATTTTTGTCCCGTAATCGGGTATTAAAAGAATAAGATTATGCATTACAAAATCACGACGCTCGTGGAGAATGCCGTCTACGGGCGGAACTTACAAGCGGAACACGGGCTTTCATTGCTTATTGAAAACAACGGGTATAAAATATTATTCGATACGGGACAATCGGATCTGTTTATCCACAATGCGACACTTTCGGATATCGAGATTGCGGAAGTGAATTTCCTTATCCTGTCACATGGACATAGCGATCATACAGGAGGATTGCGGCATTTCCTTTCCGTCAATAAAAAAGCTTCGGTTATCTGTAAACAGGAAGCCCTTTATCGAAAGTTTAAAGATAAACGGGAGAACGGAGTCATTGACTCCAACCTGTTGGATTTATCCCGATTCCGTTTTATCACCGGGCAGACGGAACTTATTCCCGGATTGTTCCTATTCCCGGACCTTCCGGTTATAAATCCTGAAGATACTCACTTCGAACGATTCTTCACCCAAACGCCCGAAGGAGTTGTTCCCGATATTTTCAATGACGAACTGGCGGTCGCATTGATAGCAGAAAACACATATTCCGTATTGAGTGCCTGTTCCCACCGGGGAATCACCAATATTCTCCGGACTATCGGCAACTGTTTTCCAGGATATACATTCAAACTCCTGGCCGGAGGTTTTCATATCCACAATGCCCAGGACGAGAAATTCAGTATCATAGCGGACTACCTGAAAAACAATCTGCCGGAACAGATCGGGATTTGTCATTGTACGGGTATAGACAAATACGCGTTATCCCGGCAGACATTCGGAAACCGTGTGTTTTACAACTACACGGGAAATACGTTTTATTTATAAATCTTGGCAGCCCAACCACCGCCAGGAGCCATCTTCACCTTTACCTTGCGATCGGCAGGAACTGGTATGACTTCCTTTTTATAATCACAGGCGGCACGATCGGCATTGATGCCATCTTTGAACAATTCCAGTTTATAATTACCATCACCCAAGAAAGACAGGTCAAGTTCCACCTCACGGGCATCCCAATTCGTCAAAGCGCCCACATACCAATCATTACCGTGAAGGCGGGCAATAGCAACAAATTCACCCACTTTACCATCCAGAGCAACCGTCTTTTCCCATACGGTCGGGATATTGGCGATAAATTCCGTACATTCGGGTTCCCGGTTATAGTTGGAAGGATTATCACACAACATGTTCAGCGGAGATTCGAAAATCACATAAGTAGCCAACTGATGGCAACGCGTTCCCTGACTCATCGGTTCGGTATAGATCGGAGCATAATTTTTACGGATCGCATTGCGCATGGCGCCCTGTGTATAATCCATCGGACCGGCAACCATACGGACAAAAGGAATCGTCACGTCGTAAAGCGGCATATCGTAGGTACTGGCTACCCATTTCATATTTTCCAAACCATGAACGCCTTCATAGTTGATCACGTTCGGATAAGTACGTTGCAAACCTGTCGGTTTACAGATACCATGATAATCGACCATCATCTTATATTTCGCACAAGTTTCGGCTCCTCTGTAGAGGAAGTCGACGATCTCCTGGTCGTCGCGATCCATAAAGTCTACCTTGAATCCTTTCACACCCATATTGGAATAATGCTTCACCACCTTTTCCATATCCCGGTCGAATGCATGGTAGCCCGCCCAGAGGATGATTCCGACATTCTTGGATTTGCCATAATTCACCAGTTCCGGAATATCGATTTCTGGAATAACCTGCATCAGGTCCGCAGCCATATTGACAGACCAGCCTTCATCGAGAATCACATATTCGATGCCATGTTCGGCAGCGAAGTCGATATAATATTTATAGGTTTCAGTGTTGATACCGGCACGGAAATCCACATCGTAAATGTTCCAGTCATTCCACCAATCCCATGCCACCTTACCCGGTTTCACCCAGGAAACATCCTGCAAACGGCAGGGAGAAGCCAGACGATACACCATATCGCAATCGGCCAGCTGCTTGTCATTCTCAGAGACGATAAACACACGCCACGGGAAAGCACGCGTGCCGCTTGTCTTGGCTATGTAATCTTCGCGTTCTTCCACTAACATCTGCAAATTATTGTGACCGCCTTGCTTTTTCACTTTCGGATAAGAGGCGAATATCGGCTTCAACACCGGCTTGTCGGTCGAGTTATTCAGGAACATTCCGGGATAATCTTCCAGGTCAGCCTCGGTGATACAGAGTTTCTTGCCACCGTCCAGTTCCACCAGGAGCGGAAGGATCATCAGGCGCTTGCTGTTCAGCTTCGTGATCGGTTCATGTACATACGGCTGCTCGAAAGAATTCATGAACTGTTCCTCAAATGTAGCCTTTTTACTGTTCACGTAAGGCGCAAAAGCCATATGGTCGGAAGAGAAAGTATAATCGGCTTCTTCATCCACGACGACGATATCATTCTTCATCTTCGTCGTGAAACGATAGGCCAGACCGTCATTATACATACGGAAAACAAGGCCGTAGTTACCCCGGAACGAGAGTGTCATTTCATTATAGATATCCTGTACTTCCGTCTTTTTATAGAAAGGAGAAGGGATCACTTTATCGACTGCGGCTTTCAGCACTTTCGAGACTTTGGGGCCGGCCCCTAAGACAACTCCGTTTTGCAACGTCATGGAGATGGGAGATGCGGCAAGAACTTCAGTCCCGTCGTGTGTAAATGAGAAACGAATATCGTCACCTACCGTAACGACTGCTTGCAGTTTTTTGTCCGGCGATTGCAACTGATAGCTTTTCTGTGCCGTCAGTGACATGCTCCCCATCAAGAAGAACACAATAAGAGCTTTTAATTTCATGGTTTTCAAATTTAATTAACTGGCGACAAATATACAGGATTAATCAGGAAATGCTTTTGCAAAATTGTCTTATCTTTGTAGATATTGTATCATAATACGGTTATTAAGGAGATAATACCCATGAAAAAGCTTATTTGTTTATTGTTTTGTTGCCTGCTTTTCCTTCCGGCTGCCGCCCAATGGAAATGGCACAACCCGATGGAAGCCGGTTTTCCGGTTATCCAAAATCAAGGATTCACAAAAGAGATCGGAAATTCTTACACACGCCTGCCCGAACGTGCAAAAGGCGTGGTGAGCGAACCGGTATGGAACCTGTCGCGGCATTCGGCAGGACTCGCCATTCATTTCTACAGTAATGCCCCGCAGATCAAAGTGCGCTACACCGTTACCGGTAGCCTGAATATGCCTCATATGCCTTCGACCGGAGTGTCGGGAGTCGACCTTTACAGCATTAACAGCGACGGGGAATGGCATTTTTGTTTCGGCAACTATTCTTTCAAGGACACGATCACCTATACATATAATAATATAGGCAAAGACCGCTACCACAAACAAGGTTTCGAATACCGGCTTTATCTGCCTTTATACAACGGAGTGAAATGGCTGGAGATCGGTATACCCGAAGATGCGAAACTGGAATTCATCCCGGTTTCTCTCGAAAAGCCGATTATCCTGTACGGAACTTCGATCGCACAAGGGGCCTGCGCCTCCCGCCCGGCAATGGCATGGGGAACGATCCTCCAACGTTCGCTGGATTACCCGCTCATAAACCTCGGCTTTTCCGGCAATGGCAAACTGGCGAAAGAAGTGCTGCAATTCATCGGCGAAACAGATGCCCGGCTGTACATACTGGATTGCATGCCGAACTTGCCCAATCAGAAGGAAGAAGATATTACGGCTTTGGCCATCGCCGCCGTCAAGCAACTTCGGGAAAAACATTCGGCTCCCATCTTGCTGATCGAACACGGAGGCTATAGCAATATGTATATGGATTCAATAAAATACAACGAAATCACCCAGGTTAACCGTGCTTCCCGTAAAGCATACGAGCAGATTCAGTCCGAAGGAATTAAAGATGTATATTATTTGTCCCGCGAAGACCTGAACATACCGTCCGATGGTTGGGTTGACTATGTGCACCCGTCCGACTTCGGAATGCAGCAACAAGCGGCAGCCGTAGAAAGAAAGGTCCGGGAAATCCTGCATATTCCTTTAGGCAGCTTGACAACAACCATTCCCGTCACCCAACGCCGGGAACCGAACATGTATGAATGGCAGATTCGTCACCGCACTTTCCTGGAGCAGGTACGCAACCATCCGCCTAAAGCTGTAATCTTAGGCAATTCGATCACCCACTATTGGGGTGGCGAATTAGAACACCGCAACAAGAACGGACGAGAGGCCTGGGAAAAGCTCATGCGACCTGCTGGTTTCCAGAACCTAGGCTGCGGATGGGACCGCATCGAAAATGTGCTTTGGCGTGTATACCACGGTGAACTGGACGGCTACAAAGCAGGAAAAGTCGTCTTGATGATCGGCACGAATAATTGTGGCCTGAACAGCGACAGGGATATCGTCGAAGGTCTCCGCTTCCTCCTTTCCGCCATCCGTCAGCGACAACCGGAAGCCTCCGTCAAAGTGATCGGCATCCTTCCCCGTCGCAATTAGGAACAATGGGTAAGGAACATCAACTTCGATATTAAGGAGATGGTGGAAACGGAAGGTTACGAATTTGCCAATCCGGGAACAGCCCTATTGCTGCAAGACGGCAAAATAAACGAAAGCCTGTTTATCGGTGATGGCCTCCATCCGAATAACAGAGGATATGAATTGATTGCCGGAGAGATCGCATCCTCCAACAAAAGTTTTTGAAAAATAATCCTGCATTCCTTTACCTGTATAGCGGAATATTTCGCATTCACGTTATTACAGATGAAGGGAATGATATAATTCGGGATATTCAGTCAATGAGCTAAACTAAAATGGTTTGTTTACTGAATGTCCCTTTTAATACAGAGCCTTTGGGGCTTTTTCCTGCAACTTTTCGAATTTTTTTCGGTAGGAAAGTGGGCTTATACCTGTTTTACTCTTGAAAAAGCACGAGAAGTAGTTGGCCGACCCGAAATTTAACTTCATTGCAATGTCTTGGACCGACATTTCCGTATTGTCCAGTAATTTTTTGATATTACTAATTTTTTGTTGTAAAATGTATTGATGGATGGTGATTCCGGTGTATCGCTTGAATGATTTCCTGAGATTGGAATAGCTCATGTTGATGGATTCGGCAATGTCTTCCGGTGTTAATTTGTCGTAAATGTTTTCTAGAATCAGTACGCATGCCTCCTGTATCTTCTGCAGAGAAGCTGGTTCACAATCATAGTTTTTGTTGATCGAATAGATATCGCCGATCATATGCATCATAATTCCCGCCATGACAGCTTGAAATCCGGGTGACTGTGCCTTGGCACAGTCAAGCATTTCAAGAAAATGCTTGACTATTTGTTCGTTTATGCCGATGTGGATAATGGGATCATTAGGTTGGAAAATCTTATTGAGTAATTTATTAAAATATTCTCCTTGGAAAGTTACAAAATATTCATTCCATCCGATGTCTTTTGCCGGTCGGTATGTATGCCATTCTCTGGGAAACAAAAGGAAAACATCTCCTTTAGTTATTTTTTTTTCGGAACAGTTGACGGACTGAAATGTTCCTCTCCCTTTTGTAATATAGATTAAGGAGAATTCGTCTAAGATTCGTCCTCGTTCGGGATTGAAGGTGTATCCGAATGGATGGCCTTTTGGAGGATAGCTGTCTAGAAACTTGGTGGATTGGAATCCTATACTGCTCACCGACATTTTCCATATGTCTTTATCTTTATTGTTTGCTAAGTATTTGACAATGTTGTGTTTATTGTAGTCTACATTCATTTTTTTGTTTTTAGTATTTTTTATCTATTTGCATAAATCTCAGAATAACTTTTTTATTTAGTATCCGCCTGTCCTCAGTTTTAGTTTGTTCCCTTTATTGATGAGGAATCGGGAGCGGTCTGTTAGAGTAGATAAGAGCGTCATTACAGTGGATTTGAGCATTGGAATCGGGATTCAGCCATTTGAATGTAACGATATGTTTTCCTTCTGGCAACTGATATTTCCAGAACAGGTCTACACGATGATTTTTCCCGGTTGGTAGAACAGCCCTTTCAATGATTTTTCCGTCAACATACATTTCTACTTGAGCAACATAGTTTTTAGCTCCCCGGATGTAGCCCGTGAAAACGATACCTGTCCCTTCGAAAGTAAATGAGCCGAGGTGTCTTAGTTCCTTCCGGATTTCCTGACGGCCAATTGGGAACATGCCTTCGAATGCTTGTTCAAAACGGACTGGAACAGGTGTCTGGCAGACAATAGTAATATTGTCTCCACTGATGCTGCCACCGTTGCGTTTGATCATCTGCAATGCATGTTTGAAAGAGGTTTGGTAGGTCTGGTTTAAAGACATATCTGTATAGGCAAAATTGAGGTTCTCTACTTCACGCAAGTTTTTCATCCAGTATTCGGGAATCTGGCTATATCCTTGTATAGTGGCCAGAATGCCTGCTGCAGATGCTGGATTGCAGTCGGAGTCTTGTCCGCAGCGTGTTGAGATATCCATAGTTTTATAAAAATCACCCTCTCCGTACAGCAATCCCATAACTACGTATGCGCAATTGATGACGGCATCAATATTGTATGGAAGTAAAGTCCCTTCAGGACAGCCGATATCCTGATTCCATTTTTTTTCACATTCAGCCCATGTTTGTTTCCAGTCGTTTGGATATTGTCGATGCCATTGGATTACATCGTTCATACACTGGTGGAAGCGGCTGTTTTCTGGAATGGTTTTCAAGGCTTCTTGGACTACTATGTTAATGTCATCGGAAATGAAAGCAAGCGAATACATGGCACCTATATAGACCCCACCATACCATCCATCGCCATAATTCATGATATGACCGATCTTATCTGATATTTCGGAAGCTGTATTTGGCATACCTGGTGTCATTAAGCCAGCAAAATCGGCTTCGATTTGGTAATCGATATCATCGGCATGTGGGTTATTCAGCCAATGTCCGGAAGCAGGAGGCATAATGCCGTTTAAAATGTTGTAGCGTGCTGCCTGATTGGCGTGCCAAAGTCCATAGTCTGCGTGAGCAAATGCGTGTGCGAAAGAGTCGACTGGAGCGTCTATTCCCAAACGGTCGAAGACCTCTACGAATGTCAAATCCATATAGATGTCATCAAACAATCCGGGAGCATGCTTGAAATAGTTCTTGATACACCCATCTGCATAGCTAATTGGGACGTAGTCTTGAATCATGGCGCTTCGATAACGGAATTCAGTCGGACCTCCGTATGCTACGCCGATCGTTTGTCCAGCCCAGCCACCTTTGATTTTGTCTAATAGCCTTTCTTGGCTGATCGTATAGGTTTGAGGAAGACTATCTGTTTTTTCCAATGTCTGTTGTGAGCAAGAAAGCATTCCTGTTGCAAACCCAATTGCTAAAAAGAGTAGGATTTTGTTCATCATAAGATATGTTTTTAGTGTTATTGTATTAAAATATGAAATTTAGTTAACGATGAAACAAAGATAATAAAAAGGATTCTTCTCTTTTGTTTAAAAATAGACGTGAAAAGATAAACTCAATAATAACATTTAAGAGGTGAATGATATATATATAGTTGAAAAATAATTTGTTATAAAATATTATTTCCTTATCTCATTAAGATAAGAAAATGGATGTGGTGTCAAAAAAGAAAGGATTTATGTCAAAAAAAATAACAAATGACAAAAAAGATTTTTTCTAAGGAAAGTCATAGAAGTTTGATTAATTCGAAAAAACTGTATAAAAATACCATTCTTTATGGTTTTGTTTTTTTTTTAAAATGAATATTTGCAAATAATGTTTAACTTTAATGATAGTAATTATGAAGAGTCGGATTCTATTGTTTTTGGGTCTTCTATCCTGTATAGGATTGCAGATGTTTGCCCAAGTCTCTGTTTCAGGGAAAGTAGTTGATGCAGGTGGAATAGAAATGCCTGGTGTTAATATTGCAATTAAAGGAACGATGGTCGGTACGATGACAGGTACTGATGGTACGTTTACTTTATCAAGTATTCCAGGTGGAAAAGATGCCGTATTGGTTTTTTCGTTTATCGGTTTTAGGTCCCAAGAGGTGAAAGTGGGAAATCAGACGTTTATTAATGTCAAATTAGAAGAAGATACCGAGCAACTGGAAGAAGTTGTTGTTATCGGTTATGGAACGGCTCGGAAAAAAGATCTTTCCGGCGCAATTTCAAATGTGCAGATGACAGATGAACTTGCTGCTCTGCCAAATCCGAACGTAATGGGGTCCTTATCTAGTAAAGTGGCAGGTTTCCGTTACTCTCCTACCAATAGTGCGGGGGGAGATAACTTCAGTAGTCTGAATATCCGTGGTAAGAATGCAATTCCTGCTGATGTTTCAGCTGGCCAGCAAAGTGTCAATCAGCCGTTGTTGATAGTCGATGGCGTGATTAGTTTTGGTTCAATCAATGAAATCAATACGAATGACATTCAGAGTGTAGACGTGCTGAAAGATGCTTCTGCTGCGGCAATTTACGGTTCACGTGCTGCTAATGGTGTGATCATTATTACGACTAAAAGAGGATTGAGCGAAAGGCCGGTAATCAATGTGAACTCGAGTTGGAACTTTTCCGGTTGGTCTCGTATGCCGAAAATGGTGACGGATGAAGAAAAATTCTTCCGCAACCGTTTCTATGCAAAACAGGCAGGCGGTAGTATTCCTTCTGATGCTGTCTGGTCATCTGATTTTGATAGAGCTCAGTTGATGAATACGGTTGAGTATGATGCTTATAATGAGGGTGTTTATACAGACTGGCTGGATGAAATCTCACGTACCGGTTTTGGCCAAAAGTATGACGTGAGTGTTTCCGGTCGTTCAAAAATTGTGAACTATTATATTTCAGGTGATTATACGCGCCAAAAGGGTATTCGTAAAGGGGATGATTATGAAAAATATAACATCATGACCAAGTTGGATATTCAGGCAAAGGAATGGTTGAAAATTGGTTTGAAGGGGAATTATTTAGGTGCTAAAGAATGGGGAGTTCCTGCTCGTATTCAGAACGCCACTTGGATGACACCCTATTCTTATACGCATGCGCGTCAGCCGGGGTACGAGAATTGGCCGAATTCCAGACCTGACGGCAATTCTGCCAGTCCGTTTTGGGGATCTGGTGCTGGTGACTCTCATTTGTGGACAGATGATCAGAAGCGTAATTATAACATCAATGGTGTTGCGTATGCACAGGTAGATTTTCCATTTCTACAAGGGTTGTCTTATCGTATTTCATTGAATGCCCGCCGTAATTCAGCTATGCGTGATGTTTTTAATGATCCTCGTATTTGGGTGAATACGGACAATACTGCTGATATGGACAATCCGGATAAATTTGGGGTGAATGTTGAAGGTTATTCCTATACACAACTTTCTTCTACCTGGAACGTAGATAACATCTTTACATATACGCGTGATTTTAAAAACCATCATGTGGATGCCATGATTGGTTATACACGTGAAGCATCCAACAGCGAATTGCTCCGTACCGATTTTAAGGGATTTTCTGTTCCAACTACGTTAGGGGTTTATAAACAGGACTTGGCTAATACACGTACAATTCGCCGTGAACGTACAAGTAGTTCTGCCATAGGTATATTGACTCGTGTTAATTACAATTATAAAAGTACTTACTATGCGAATTTCACGTTTCGCCGTGATGGTTATTCAGCCTTCTCTGCTGGTAACAAGTGGGGTAACTTCTATGGTGCCTCTGCAGCTTGGGTGTTGAGTAACGAAAATTTTGTCAAAGACAACGCGGATTGGTTGGATTATCTGAAGCTCCGTTTCTCTTGGGGACAGAACGGTAGTCGCTCCGTTTCTCCGTATGCGACGATTGGTTCGGTTGGAACCACTTATACTTGGTTTGGAGATTCTGCTTCCGGTAGTGCTTTCGGACTGGTTCCTTCTTCCTTGCCGAACCGTTCTTTAACATGGGCGACTGTTGAAAAGTTTAATGTAGGTATTGATTACAATGTATTGGCCGGTCGTTTGGGAGGTGCCGTTGATGTATATGCGGGTAAAACGACCGATATGTTGATGGATCGTTCTGTTCCGTATCCTACCGGTTTCCAGACTGCTAAAGCAAATGCTGGTAAAGTGACGAATAAAGGTATTGAAATCACATTGAATTCTGTGAATATTGATGGTGATGGTAAGGAAAAGTTCCGGTGGGAAACTAATGTGGTATTTGATTTGAACCGTAACGAAATCAAGAGCTTGTATGGTAAGAACTACAAAGGTGAAGAAGCGGATGATGTGGCCAATGCGGTTGCCTACGGTTTTGATAGTTACTATGCTTTAATTATCGGCAAACCGATCGGTGCAGCATATGATTTGAAGAAAGTTGGGGTTTTCCAGAGTCAGGAAGAAGTTGATAATTATGTGGACAAGGATGGTAATAAGATCATGCCGAATGCGGTTCCTGGTGATTTGAAGTTCGAAGATTTTAATGAGGATGGCAAGATTGATGCCAATGATCGTCAGTATTTGGGATCAATGGACCCGTTGTTCACAATTAATTTAGGGAACACATTGAGTTATAAAAACTTCTCTTTGTATTTCAACTTTCGTTGGATGCAGGGCAATGATACTCATTTCTTAGGCTATAATCCGCACGCTTACAGTATAGGTGGTAGTGGTGCCCAGCTGGATGCAGTTGATCCTTGGACCCCGACAAATCATACCAACGATTATCCTCGTTATGGATACAATAACTCTTTGAACTATCAGTACTGGAGTCCGCGTTCCTTCTTAAAATTGAAAGACTTGGTATTCTCTTATAATTTTGATCAAAAATTGATTAAACCTTATGGAATCGAAGGCCTTCGTTTGTATGTCTCCGGTACAGATTTGTTTACAATCACAGGCTGGACAGGTTTGGATCCTGAAGATGGGGGTACGATTGCGGGTGGCCCTACATCCAGCAGTATGGGTAGTAAAGGTACCTATCGTACATTCACAGCCGGCATTAACTTGACATTCTAATAGTAAATAAAAAAGAATTACGTATGAAACTCACGAGATATTTTTTTGTAGTAGCTGTTAGTACAGCATTGGCAACCGGTTTGACCGGGTGTTTAAGCCAAGATGAATTTTTGGAAGAGCATTCTTATAAATTCGATGACCAGACATTTTATCAATCAGAATCAGATATGGAATTGGCTCTTAACGGTTGTTATCGCCAGATCCAGTCTTTGATGATGGGGCAGACGCATGGAGCTCACTCTTGGATGATTGGGGGAATCGGATTGGACACATATAGTCAAAAAGGAGGAAATGATCATTTTTCAAATTGGAATACATTGACTTCTGAAAGTGGATATACACGTCATTGGTATGATAATTTGTTCAAGTTGATCAACCGGGCCAATACTGTCAT
>ERZ826764.3230-NODE-3230-length-13565-cov-3.465359_pt1 | contig 13565 bp, 10 predicted proteins | sample MGYA00519870_ERZ826764 | MGnify/ENA primary metagenome ERZ826764 (study PRJEB31778, sample SAMEA3449239) | human gut metagenome | biome: human gut; feature: human-associated habitat; material: faeces | place: United Kingdom | collected 2010/2012 ...
TGTTTACTTGTTTTTACTTCAATTGGTTCAGTTTTTTATGGTTTGCTGCAAATTCATAAAGATGTAGGAGATTTGCGATATGTTCAATCTGTCACGATGAATAGAGATAAAGATGAAGAGGATTATGATTCGGATAATAAAGTTTGTGATGTCATTTATCGAAAAGGTGATCAAAAACTTGTGGTATCTTATGATTATGAAGATTATGTTAAATTAAATAAAAATTCAATCAAAGCATATGAATTTAAAACAGTAAATGGACAAAATCTTTATTTTGATCATAAAGATGTAAGTCATCAAGAAGCAAGTCATACTTATAAAGAAATGATGGCAGAAGAAACATTGTCTGTTTTCAATTTAGCGAGTGCAACATTTATTTTAATGTTATCTGTTGCAATTATGATGTTATTCTCTAAACAATTTACAACATATGAAAAATCATGGTTTATCTCAATTATGGTATTAGCTACGATTTTATCTGTGTTATTCCCAGAAGATAGTGCCAATGGTGTAAACGGTATTATCATTATGATTCTTTATTTATTAGATACATTCTTAAATATTTTATGTGAATTACTGATATCTAAACAATCAAGGTATAATTTCTTAGTTTCTGTCTTGGTAGAAATTGTAGAAATTGTTTCTTGTGTTGTTTTAATGTATCGTTTTGCGACAATGGCAACAACTTTATTTTTCTGGCTACCTATTGATATTATTAGTTATATTAACTGGTCTAAACATCGCGATGATGAAGAAGATGAACTTACAATGGTAAGAAAATTAAAAGGATATCAAGAAGTTTTAGTTATTATTGGTATTATTGTTTGGACAGTTGTTGTAGGTTATTTTATTAGTGGTTTAGATATCGCTACTGATTTTTATAACAATAAAACATTAGAAACAGCAATTATTTATATTGATGCTTGTGCTTCAGCAGTTGGAATCGCCAACGGTCTCTTTATTTTCTTTAGATTAAGAGAACAATGGATTGCTTGGTATATATGTGCATTTTTAGAAGCAGTAATTAACATAATGTCAGGACAATATGTTTTACTTGCTTTAAAACTGGGTTATTTTACAAATACAACTTATGGATATATTAAATGGAGTAGATATATCAAAGAACACCAAAATAAAGAAAAAGTATCTTTATTTTAAAAAATAATTTAAAATAAAATATTTTCAAAGCACGAGGAGTTTTTCAGGAGTACTTGAGAATGTTGATTGAAACTGTTACAATAAGACGTGTAAAAAATTATTAATAGGAGAGATAGTATATGGCAATTAGTGCAGGAGATTTTAGAACAGGATTAACTTTAATTATTGATGGTGATCCTTGTCAAGTGTTGGATTTCCAACATGTTAAACCTGGTAAAGGAGCGGCTATTTTAAAAACTAAAATGAGAAACTTGAAAACAGGAGCTATTCAAGAAAAAAACTTCAATGCTTCAACTAAATTTGATCAAGCTAATATTTCTAAAAAAGCAGCTCAATTTTCTTATGAAGCAGATAATACTTTCTACTTCATGGATATGGAAACATATGATACATATGAATTATCTGAAGAACAAGTTGGTTATAATAAATACTTTATTGTTGAAGGAACTGAAGTTTATTTAGTATTCTTTGAAGGATTATTATTAAATGTTTCTGTTTCTGAAAAAGTAGAATTAACTATTGTAGAAACAGATCCAGCTATCAAAGGAGCACCATCTAACCAAACAAAAGACGCTAAAACTGAAACAGGTCTAACTCTTAGAGTTCCTCAATTTATTGAACAAGGTGAAAAAATCGTTGTTTTTTCAGCTGATGGAAAATACGCAGGAAGAGCTTAATAAAGCTCTTTTTTATCATGGGTAAAGTTGTATTAATTACAGGTGGTGCTAAAGGTATTGGTAAAACCATTGCTTTGGAATTAGCAAAAAATCGATATGATATCGTTATTAATTATTTAACTTCTCATCAAGAAGCAAAATGTTTAAGAGAATACATTATTCAACAATATCATGTACGTTGTTTGGCTTTAAAAGCAGATGTTTCTAAAGATGATCAAGTTGGAAAGATGATAGAAGAAATTGATAATCAATTAGGTGGCGTTGATATTTTAATTAACAATGCAGGAATTGATTTGTCTAATTTATTTCATTTAAAAACAGCAGATGAATTTAGAAAGACCTTAGATGTCAATGTTGTAGGTGCTTATAATTGTAGTAAAAGTGTTTCAGCACATATGCTTAAACAAGACTATGGACGTATTATAAATATTTCCTCGACAAATGGGATGAATACATATTATCCTATGTGTATTGATTACGATGCTTCAAAAGCAGCACTTATTTCTTTAACTCATAATTTAGCGTTTGAGTTTGGACCTTATATTCATGTAAATTGCATTGCACCAGGATTTATTGGTACAGAAAATGAACTTGATGGTTATGATGAAGAATTTTTAAAAGAAGAACAAGAAAAAATTATGGTTAAACGCTATGGCAAACCTGAAGAAGTGGCTTATTTAGTGAAGTTTTTGATTAGTGATGAAGCTGATTTTATAAATAATTCGATTATTCGAATTGATGGCGGACAAATAGGGAGTATGTAAAAAAGACTCAATTGTTGATTCAACAGTTGAGTCTTCTTTTTATTTGTTTTTCATTTGTGTTAAAGCAAGTAAGATGGAAAGTTTCCCGTATTCAATTGATAAACCACCTTGCATATATAAAGTATAAGGTTCTTTTACAGGAGCATCGGCACTTAATTCAATGGTACTTCCTTGCGTAAAACTTCCACTAGCCATCACTTCATCAAAGGGATAACCAGGCATTGGGGCAGGAAGAACACGTACAAAGGAATCGATTGGACTTGATGATTGAATTCCTTGAGTAAAATTCACTAATTTTTCTTTACTATGTAAATCTAAAGTTTGAATAAGATCTGTTCTTTTTTCATTGTAACGAGGTGATACATGTTCATATCCTAATTTTTCTAACATGTATGAAGTAAAAATAGCTGTTTTTAATGCATTTTTTACAGCGTTTGGTGCCATGAATACACCTTTAAAGAAAGGGTTGTTAAGATTAAAGTTAGCACCTAAGTCTTTACCAATACCAGGAGCGGTAAGTCTTTGTGCAACTTCATAAACTAAATCTTTATTACCAGCTACATAACCACCTGTTGGAGCAATTCCACCACCTAAGTTTTTCATTAATGATCCGACAACAATATCAGCACCAATATCTCCTGGCTCTTTTGTTTCTACAAGTTCACCGTAACAGTTATCCACCATAATAATGACTTCTTGATTAACTTCTTTAATTTTATGAATAATTGATTCTATTTTATCGATTGTAAGTGATAAACGTTGACTGTATCCACGAGAACGTTGAATTTCAACAAGTTTTACATTTTTTTGTTGAAGTCTTTCAATAATACTTTTTTCATCAAACTCATTATCAATTAAATCAATTTGTTCATAATTAACGCCATAGGATTTTAACGATTGATTGGAATTACCACTTATACCAATCATTTCTTGTAAAGAATCATAAGGTTCACCGCTAATAGAAATCATGGTATCACCGTGTTTTAATAAAGCAGAAAGCGTTAAATATAAAGCGTTTGTTCCTGACATGATTTGTGGTCTTACTAAAGCATCTTCGCATCCTAAAATAGAGGCGAAAATTCTTTCTAATTTATCTCGACCCTCATCGTAATTTCCATAACCATTGATATCTGTAAAATCACTATAAGAAACTTGATTTTCTATAAAAGCAGATAAAACTTTATTTGAATTAATAAGACATGTTTCATCTACTTTAGCATAGATTTCTTTTAAATCGCTATCTGATTGCTTTGCTAAATCTAATAAATCTTGATCTATTTTTTCTAATATCATTTCTACATCTCCTTTAATCTTGCTCTATTATACAATAAATATTTTTTTTGTGTATCTTTATTGATAAAGTTCTTGTAAAGTAAATCTTTGTAAGATTGTATTATTTTATGGTTTTATGATATAATTTTGAATTGAATTGAGGTGTAGAAAATGAAACCAAAAGTATTAGTTGTTGATGATGAACAAGATATTAGAGAATTACTCAAGTTTTATTTAAATAAAGAAGGTTATGAAGTCTTAGAAGCCGGTGATGGGGAAGAAGCCTTAAACATTTTTGAAAACGAATATGTGGATTTAGGAATCATCGATGTCATGATGCCTAAAATGGATGGTTTTGAACTTGTTGAAAATATGAAAGAGTTCAAAGATGTTCCATGTATTATGCTTACGGCCAAAGGTGAAAGCAAAGATAAATTACGTGGTTTTTCTTCTGGGGTTGATGACTATGTCGTTAAACCTTTTGACCCAAATGAATTAATGGCGCGTGTAAAAGCAATTATGAAAAGATATGATATTAATACATCGCATATTATTCATTTAAAAGATGTTGAATTAGATGGGGATAAATATGAAATTAGATATAAAGATGAATGTATTCATTTGCCATTAAAACAATTTGAATTGCTTTTTGAACTTGCTAAACATCCAAATCAAATTTTTTCAAGAGAACAATTAATTGAAAAAATTTGGGGAATGGATTATGACGGATTTGATCGAACGGTTGATGTACATATTAAAAGAATTCGAGAAAATATTGGTCATTTACCAGGATTCAATGTTGTAACAGTACGTGGTTTAGGTTATAAAGTTGAGGTTGATTAAATGAAATCCATTTATTCTAAATTAATTTTTGGCTTTTTCATTACCATTGTTGCATCATTTTCGGTAGCTGGTTATGTGTCATTAAAATTGAATGATGAACAAATTGAATCAACGGTAGAAGAAGATTTAATTACGACCAATGACTATGTTATAAAAGTTATTTCTAATGGAAATATAGAAAATAAAGATGATATTATAGATCTTTATGCTAAAAGTAGTGAGATGGCAATTACTTGTTATTCCCTGAAGGATGGTTATGTTGCTTATGGAAATAAGAAATATAATCCATCTCCAGAGGAAATGACGCTTTTTTTTGAAAAAAAAGATGAAAATTTTTCAAAAAAATTAAGAGATGAAATCCTATCTTATGGAACAAAGAATAATATCAACGGGGTAGATTATTATATTTATGTTCAAAAAGATACAAGTGGACAAAAAAGTGCGATTGCCAATTCAGCTATTTTGATTTTAGGATGTGTCTTTTTAACAGGAAGTATTGTTTTCCTAGTGATAGCTGATATTATTGTTAAACCATTGACGCGTCTTACGAATGCTTTGAAAGAGTTAAGTAATGGAAATTATGACGTACGTGTTGATAATGTAGGACAGGATGAAATTTCAAAATTGAATCAAGGTTTCAACCAAATGGCGAGACAGCTTGCAAAACAAGATGAAACACGACAAAAATTCATTTCAGATATTTCACATGAGTTCCAGACACCATTAACTTCGATACAAGGATTTGCGAATATTTTAAAAGAAGAAGATCTTCCTAAAGAACAACGCGTGAAATATGCAAATATTATTTTATATAATAGTAAAAGGTTATCTTCTTTAGCGAAAAATATGTTACAATTGACCTTGCTTGATAGAGAAGAAATAGAATTAGAAATTTCTACGTATTCACTTATTGAACAAATGAATCGTGTGATTTCTACTCAAGAAAACCAAGCAATGGAAAAAAATATTGAAATAGAGTTCCAAGTTCCTAAAAAAGATATTGTTATTGATGGTGATGAACAAAGATTAGAACAAGTCTGGACAAATATTGTTTCTAATGCCATTAAATATACAAATGATGGGGGATTAATTACAATCTCTATGAAAAAAACTTCTAAAGAAGTAGAAGTTTCTATAGAGGATACGGGAATTGGAATGTCTAAAGAAGTTGTTTCTCATATCTTTGAACGTTTTTATCGAGAGGATAAAGCCCGTAATGTAGAAGGAAATGGTTTAGGACTTGCCATTGTTAAATCCATTGTCGATTTACATAATGGAAAAATTGATATTCTTTCACAGGTTGATGTGGGAACTGTCTTTATTGTAAAATTACCTATAGAAAAACAAAAATTTATGAATCGTTTGAAATTGTAAGGAGATAAGTATGCAAGAATTAAAAGAAAAGATTTTAACTGATGGAGAAATTATTGAACCAGATATTTTAAAAGTGGATAGTTTTATTAATCATCAAATTGATCCAAAAACATATAGATCGATTGCAGAAGAATTAAAAAGACGTTTTAAAGATGAAAAAATTGATAAAATTCTAACAATTGAAGCTTCTGGAATTGCTTTAGGTTTAGCTTTAAGTTATGAATTAAATGATATTCCTGTTGTTTTTGCTAAAAAAGGAACATCTAAAACAGTTAACGATGATTTATATACAAGTGAAGTTTATTCTTATACAAAGGGGAAAAGATACATTGCTTGCGTTAAAAAGAAGTATTTAAACGAAGGTGAACATGTTTTACTTGTGGATGACTTTTTAGCGGATGGAAATGCAATGATGGGACTTGTTGATATGTGCCAACAAGCAAAATGTCAAATTGTTGGATGTGGTATTATTATTGAAAAAGGATTCCAAAAAGGACATCAAAAACTTGTTGATTTAGGACTTAAAGTTGAATCACTAGCGATTATTGAATCTTTTAAAAATGGAAATATTACATTTAAATAAAAGAAAGGAGCATCTATGTATTTAAAAAGAATTGAATTACATGGATTTAAATCGTTTGCGGATAAAGTTAATGTCGAATTTCAACCAGGAATTACAGGAATTGTAGGACCAAATGGTTGTGGTAAATCAAATATTTCAGATGCAGTACGTTGGGTTTTGGGAGAACAATCGGTTAAATCTTTAAGAGGAAGCAATATGGCAGATGTCATTTTTGCGGGTTCTGAAGATCGTCGTGCACAAAATTTAGCGGAAGTAACACTTGTCTTTGATAACTCAGATCGAACACTGAATTATGATTATAATGAAGTAGAAATTACCCGACGTCTTTATCGCCAAGGAAATGAAGCAGAATACTTATTAAATAGACAGCAATGTCGTTTAAAAGATATTACAGATTTAATTTTAGACACTGGATTGGGAAGAGATTCGCTTTCTATTATTTCTCAAGGAAATATCTCTAATTTTGCGGATAATCGTCCTGAAGAAAGAAGAGTTATTTTTGAAGAAGCAGCAGGTGTTTCAAAATATAAAAAAAGAAAAATAGAAGCAATCCGTAAATTAGAAAGAACAAAAGAAAACTTGGATCGTATTGGGGATATTGTTTATGAATTAGAAAAACAAATTACCCCTTTAAAAAAGCAAAAAGAAAAAGCTGAAACCTATTTAGAGTTAAAAGAAAAATTAACATCTATTGAAGTGAATGTATTAGTACATGAAATTTCAGAAACCAATGCATCATTAGAAGAACTTTCAAAGATTTTAAAATCATTAAATGAAAAACAAGCTGCATTAGATGCGGAAATCTTGTTAAAAGAAAGTGCAAATGATGAAATTAAAAAGAAGATGTTTGTTTTAGATAATGAGATCAACGCTTTACAAAGTCAACTTTTAGAAGCAATGTCTGAAGTTTCAAGATTAGAAACAAGTAAAGTAGAAGTGGATCAAAAGCGTAAACATGCTTTAGAGTCAAAAGATAACAAGGATATTGCTCATAAATTAGAAAATTTAAAAGCTATTTTAGCGGATGTTGTTGAAGAATATAACAACCGTGTGGGACGTCTTGAAGAAACTGAAAAAGAATTAAATGATTTATCTAATAAACAAAAAAAAATGACTTTAATGATTCAAGAAAAACATCAATCAATAAGTCATTTAACTCAAGAAATTACTAAAGATAAAAATAGACAAGAAATTTTAATTGATTTAGTAGAAAATAAATCAAATTATCATAGTGGTGTTAAGGCAGTGATGTCTCTAAGTAATCAAAATCCTGATATTATTGGTGTTTTTGGTGATCTCATTAAAAACGATCAAGAATATGACCTTGCTATTTCTACAGCGCTTGGAAGTGCTTTACAATTTATTGTAACAAAAGATGATTTACAAGCACGATTAGCTATTAAATTTTTAAGGGATAATAAAGCAGGTCGTGCAACCTTTTTGCCATTAGAAACAATGGAACCACGTTTGCTTCGCGAAGAACATGAAATTTTATGTCCGACTTTAGATGGCTATTTAGGTGTGGTCAGTGATTTTGTTTCTAGTGATAAAAAAATAGAGAATGTTATTTTAAATCAATTAGGAAATGTAATTTTAGCGGATAACATTGATCATGCTTCAGAAATTTCTAAAGCAACATACGCACGTTATAAAGTAGTAACGCTTGATGGAAACATTGTTAATGTTGGTGGTTCTTTAACCGGGGGAAGTGCCAATAAACAACAATCCTCGATTATTCAAAAACGCGAGCTTGAAAAAGTTAAAGAACATTTAAAAGAACTTGAAAACAAACTTGCAAAAGAAAAGAATGAATTGAATTCATTAGAAAATGAATCAAAAGAAATTTCTCATACATTATTGCAAAAACAGATGTCTTATGCAAAATTAGAAGTTGTTGTCCAAAATAAAAAAGAAGAGTTGATTGTAGCCAAAGGGGAATACGAAGACTTATCTCATCAAAATGTTGAATTGGAAGATTTTAAAAGTGGTAAAATCAACAATCAACTTGTTATTGAATTAAATGAAGCGATTCAACATCGTGATCAACTTACAGAACAAATTAAATCAAAACGTGAAATGAGAATGTCTTATGTCAATGAAAATGAACAACTTGAAAATGCATTAAAAACACTTCGTAAAGATTTAAAAGATATTCAAAGTCAAGTTAATGAAAAAGCAATTGCTTCAACTAAACAAGAAGCTTCATTAAATAACTATTTAAATCGTTTATCTAATGAATATGCTATGACTTATGAATATGCCAGTGAAAATTATCAAGAAGAATTAGATATGGAATCAGCACGTTATGAAGTTGCAGTCTTAAGAAATGAAATCAATGCTTTAGGTCATGTCAATCTTGATTCGATTGAAGAATATGAAAAAGTTTCTAAACGTTATGAAGATATGAATGGTCAACGTTTAGATTTAATTCAAGCACAAGATAAAATTATTCAAGCAATTGATGAAATGGATGATATCATGGTTGAAAAATTCTCAACAACGTTTGATAAAATCAATTATCAATTCAATCTTGTTTTTAGAGAATTATTCGGTGGCGGAAGAGCTGAAATCAAATATACAGATCCTAATAATATTTTAGAAACAGGAATTGATATTGACGTTCAACCACCAGGGAAATCAGTTTCCAATATTACTTTGTTTTCAGGTGGAGAAAAGGCATTAATTGCGATTTCATGTTTATTTGCAATCTTAAAAGTACGACCAGTACCAATGTGCATCTTAGATGAAGTCGAAGCTGCACTTGATATGGCCAATGTTGAAAGATTTGCAAAGTTTTTAAGAGAATTTTCTTCGCAAACACAATTTATTGTTGTAACACACCGTGAAGGAACGATGGAAGAATGTGATCTTCTTTATGGAGCAACGATGCAACAAAAAGGTGTTACAAAACTTGTAAGTGTTAAATTAGAAGAAGCTGTTGATTTTTCAAATGATCAACATCAAGGAGGTGTCTAATAAATGGGATTTTTTAAAGATATAAAAGAAAAATTAGTAGGTAAATCGACAAAACAAAATGAAAAATATGTAGCAGGACTTGATAAATCTTCATCAACTTTTTCAGATCGTATTAATGAATTAGCTGCTAGATTTAGAGAAATCAATGATGAATATTTTGAAGAATTAGAAAATATTTTAATTATGGCAGATGTTGGAGTTTCAATGGTTATGAAAATTGTTTCTGAAATCAAAGCAGAAGTCAGAATTCAAAATATCACAGATCCTCGTGAAATTAATGATATTATTGTTGATAAAATGTTTGTAATCTATGCAAATGAAAGTGTTATGTCGACAAAAATCAACTATGCGCCTGAAGGATTAACTGTTATTTTAATGGTTGGTGTCAATGGTGCAGGAAAGACAACAACAATTGGTAAACTTGCGCATCGTATTGTTCATGATGAAGGTAAAAAAGTTATTGTGGCAGCGGGAGATACTTTTAGAGCAGGAGCAATCGATCAACTTGCTGTTTGGGCTGAAAGAGTAGGCGTTGATATTATCAAAGGTAAAGAAGGTGGCGATCCTTCAGCTGTTGTTTTTGATGCTTTAAATAGAGCTAAAGAAACAGGAGCGGATGTCTTAATTTGTGATACGGCCGGAAGATTACAAAATAAAGTGAATTTAATGAACGAGTTAGAAAAGATGAATCGTATCATTAAACGTGTTGTTCCTGAAGGTCCACATGAAACATTACTTGTTGTAGATGCAACAACAGGACAAAATGGTGTTTCACAAGCAATAGAATTTTCTAAAATTACAGATATTACAGGAATTGTTCTTACAAAAATGGATGGAACAGCTAAAGGTGGTATTGTCTTATCAATTAAAGATCAATTAAATATTCCTGTTAAATTTATTGGATTAGGTGAACAAGTAGATGATTTACAAGAGTTTGATCTGGAACAATACATCTATGGCTTATGTAAAGGACTTGTAGAGGAAGTATAATGGAAGATACATTAGAAAAGAAACAAAGAATGAATTTGTTGATGGATCTTTATGAAGATTTATTAACGGAAAAACAAAGAGAATATCTTGATCTTTATTATCATGAAGATTTATCTTTGTCAGAAATTTCTTTAATTAAAAACGTTTCAAAAAATGCAGTTTTTGATAATATCAAAAAAGCGTGTTTACATTTAGAAAATTATGAAGAAAAATTACAGTTATTAGAAAAACATCAAAAACGTTTAGAAATTATAGATGATCTAGAAAAAGATATTAAAGAAGAACATAAAAACATTGATGAACATTTACAAATGTTAAGAGATTTATAGGAGGTTTATATGGCATTTGATTCATTATCTGAAAGATTGCAGTCTACTTTGAAAAAAGTTTCTGGACAAGGGCAATTAACAGAAAGTAATATGGAAGAAATGTTGACAGAAATCCGTCTTGCCTTATTAGAAGCGGATGTCAACTATCAAGTTGTAAAAGAATTTATTGCGTCAACAAAAGAAAAAGCAATGGGGGCAGATGTTGTTGGTTCGTTAAAACCAGGACAAGTTTTAGTTAAAATCGTTCATGATGAATTAGTACATTTATTGGGTGATGAAGTATCTGAAGTTGATTTTAGCAAAAAGCCGACTGTAATTATGATGGTTGGTTTACAAGGTTCTGGGAAAACAACAACTTCTGGAAAGATTGCAAAATTAATTACAAGTAAATATGGTAAAAAACCATTACTTGTTGCTGGAGATATTTATCGTCCTGCAGCCGTTGATCAATTAGTCACTTTAGGAAAACAATTAGATGTACCTGTTTATGAAAAAGGAACAAGCGAATCTGCAGAAAATATCGTAAGAGGTGCTTTAAACTATGCAGCCTTAAATAATAATGATGTTATCATTATCGATACAGCTGGGCGTTTACACATTGATGAACCATTAATGCAAGAACTTGCAAATGTTAAAGAAATTGCAAAACCAGATGAAATTTTATTAGTTGTAGACTCATTAACAGGGCAAGATATCGTTAATGTTGCAGCTTCATTTAATGAAAAATTAAGTATTACTGGGGCTGTTCTTACAAAATTAGATGGGGATGCTCGTGGTGGGGGTGCTCTTTCAATTAGACACATTACCCATGTCCCTATTAAATTTATTGGTACTGGTGAAAAACTAGATGCGATTGATTTATTCTATCCAGATCGTATGGCAGATCGTATTTTAGGAATGGGAGACGTTGTATCATTAGTTGAAAAAGTCCAAGATGTTTATGATGAAAAAGATACAATGAAAGTATATAAGCGTATGCAATCAGGTCAATTTGGTCTTGATGATATGCTTTCACAAATGCAACAATTAAGAAAATTAGGTCAACTTTCAGGTATTTTAAAAATGATTCCTGGAATGCCAAAATTGCCTAAATTAAATGATGAAGATTCAGATCGTAAATTAAAAGAAACTGAATCAATCATCTTTTCAATGACTAAGCAAGAACGTCGTAATCCTAGTATTATTACACTTTCTCGTAAAGAAAGAATTGCTAAAGGATGCGGTAAAGACATTGCAGCTGTTAATCGTTTATTAAAACAATTTGAAGAATCGAAGAAAATGATGAGCATGTTAGGTAATTTTGATCCTAATACGGGAATGCCTACACATGGAATAAAATCAAAAAATCCACATGTAGGTAATGCTAATCGTAAAAAAGTACGTCATAAAAAGAAAAAGAAAAAATAAGATCTATGTAATTTTACATAGATTTTTTATTTACATATGATATTTACAAGATATAGTTGCAACCTCTAATTTAAAAACAGTAACTTTATCAATCATCTCATCAAAAAAATCAAAATGTTGATTAGTATTATGATATATACTATATTGTAATGTATATTTTTTCTTTTTTTAATTATCTTTTATAAAATAATAACATAAAATTACTTTGGTTAAAATAAAGTTTCTCTTGGAAAAATAATGATGAATACTTATAATATAACTAGAAAGTAGGGAAAATAAATGAATGTTGAGATTATAAATGTTGGAACAGAATTATTATTAGGTGAAATTGTTAATACCAATGCTACCTATATTCAAAAAATGTGTAAAGATTTAGGTTTTAATGTATATCATCAAACTACAGTAGGTGATAACCCTAAACGTTTTAAAGAATGTTTAAAAATAGCTTTTGAGCGTGGCTGTGATTGTGTTATTACCACAGGTGGTTTGGGGCCAACTCAAGATGATCTTACCAAAGAGCTTTCAGCTCAATTTTTAGGATTAGAAATGGTATATTTAGATGATGAAGCTAAAAAGGTGGATGAAAAGTGTCGCTTTGTTACTGGAGTTGAAAAAATTCCCGATAATAATTTTAAGCAGGCATATTTTCCTAAAGATTGCTTTGTTTTAGAAAATGAGGTAGGAACAGCTAATGGTTGTGTCATGTCTAAGGATGAAAAAATGATCATTAATTTACCTGGTCCTCCAAAAGAAATGAAATATGTAGTAGATCATGTTTTAAAAGATTATTTAATGCAGTATAAAAAAGATGTCATTTATACATATGATATTTTAACAATTGGAATTGGTGAAAGTAAAATTGATGAATTATTGGAAGATATGATCTATCATCAAGATGAAATTAGTATTGCTTTATATGCTTCAGAAGAAACAGTTAGAATTCGCTTAGGCTGTAAAGCTTCTAATCAACAAATTGCTGATGATAAAGTTAAAACAATCAAAGAAAAAATTGAATTACTAGTAGGCGATTATATTATAAAAGAAGTACATCTAAAAGATGCACTAGCAAAAATTATGCCATCATATGTAATTCAATACGAGTGTGATGATTTTAGATTAAGAGATGATTTTAATTTAGGAAATAATTGTACAAAAGACATACTAACAATAGAGATTGATTGTATAAAACATC